>Ga0180438_10004010_pt1 | contig 21622 bp, 23 predicted proteins | sample SS_ome_12_FD_132455 | JGI IMG/M metagenome (GOLD analysis project Ga0180438, IMG submission 132455) | Hypersaline lake sediment archaeal communities from the Salton Sea, California, USA - SS_3_D_2 metaG | ecosystem: Environmental > Aquatic > Non-marine Saline and Alkaline > Hypersaline >...
AAGAAGAAAAAATGCGGTTACCTAGATTTGAACTAGGGACCTCGACATTATCAGTGTCGCGCTCTAACCAACTGAGCTATAACCGCTTAAAACCCTTGATTACATTCTCTTTTCTATCGTGGACTTAATCTGCAGGAAACAATCTGCTTCGCGTTACTCTTCAACAAGATAAAAACCTTGTTTTCATCGCAATACTCGCACCTTATCTCCTTCGCTTAACCCACGACAGGAAAGAGAATGTAATCAAGGGTTGCGCCTTGGAGGTTAGGAGATTCGAACTCCTCACCTTCTGAATGCAAATCAGATGCTCTACCAAAATGAGCTAAACCCCCAACTAGAAAGAAAAGATATCGCACTCTCTATTTTTTCAGCAATAGCGATGGAGAACTGTTCTTCCCGACAAACAATAATATTATTGCATAAATAATCTAATTAATACTAATTAAAGGATAGATAATAATAAAGAGGTCCTTTCTAATGGAAGGCAATCACCATATACGGATATTAACTGACATAATACCCTCTCCAAAGCTTAAGGCTGTGAGCAAGAATGTCGCTCAATGGAGAGGAAGAGAGATCTCGTTCGATCAAAAGCAGTGGAGCAACAAAAAAGAGCTCTCTCCCATCGACGAGATGCTCTACCGCCTGCTCGTACGCACCCTCCTTCGACCCAACTCTTCGCCATCTTAAGAAAGTGTGGAAATATTTGCCCATCGCCCATAGAATCGAGCCTGTAAAAAAACATCGGGGGCAGACGTTATGACAACTCAGAAAGAAAAAATAGCAGAATTTGATCAAGGCTACAATGTCGTGGTAACGGGGCGCCATGTCCATGTCACAGATGGCATGAAGCAACATGCAATTGATAAGATCTCTAAGCTCGACAAAATCGGCGATCGAATCATCGATGTTCACGTAACCATGGACATCCAAAAGCTCAGCCATCGCTGCGATATCATGATGAAATATGGTCAAACATTCATTAGAAGCCATGCCGACACAACAGACATGTATGTCTCTATTGATCAAGCAGTTAGCAAACTCAACCGTCAACTGCGCCGCTATAGAAACCGTCTCAAGCAGCACCATGCAAAAAAATACGAGATGGAAGAGCTGCCGATTACCGTCTACTCTGTTGCTGAATTTCTCGCTGAAGAAGAAGAGAAAGAAGAGATCATTGAAGCTCCCCACAAAGTGGTGGCAAGTGATGCACAAAAGCTTAAACTTCTCAACGAAGATGAGGCGATTATGAAGATGGAGCTCTCACAAGACAAATTCATGGTCTACAGAAGCGAAGAGGATCGACAGATCAAGGTTATCTACAGGCGAGAAGATGAAAATTATGGAATCATTAGCCTCGAATCATGAGGTGTTTGGTTCGAAAGATTGCGGTGAAAGAGACTCCTGAAGAATGCGTTCGACAAGAGACGCTTCATCATTTGCTCTCTTTTATCCCTTCCCATCTGATTGCAGTAGAGGTCTCTCTTAAAAAACTCTCTCCTCTACAAAAAGTTCCCAATCGAAGAGTCGATATCGTCTGTTTTACTCCCTGTTTCCTCTCTCCCTCTCTACTCATTGAGTGTAAAGCATCTTGTCCAAAGATCAGTGTTTTCGACCAACTTCTAGGATACAATTATTTCATTCGGGCACAAGCCATTGGCGTTGCCTGGCCTGAAAACATCTCTATTCGGAGCAATCAGAAGGTACTTTACGAGGGAAAAATCGATATGATTCCTCATTCTTTAGTAATGGCTCCAAAATCTTAAAAAAAACTTTTACAAAACAATTGTTTTCGTTATGTAAAAAGAGACCCAGAGGTGATACTAATTTATGAATGCAGAGCAAGATAAGCCCAAAAAGAGAACAGCAGACAAAGGGGATCTGCCTGAACTCAAACCGATCGGAGCTGCACCAATGGGACTGCCCGAGCTTGTTGAACGCCTCGAAGAGCTTATAAAATTTTCATTAGAGTTCGAACAAAAGCCTCTCAAAGAGGGTGCCTCATTTGTCACTGTTTATAAGCAACTTCAGGAGATTCGAAAAGCAATCGAGGTCTTGAGCAAAGATCAGCAATTTACTCTCTCTCTTATCGAAGAAGCGAGCAGAGACCAAAAAGAGCTGCCGATCGATAAAGAGGGAGAAAAGCTTCTCAATAAAATAGGACAGCTCAAAAATACATGCGAAGCAGCCCGAGAACGTGCCCATGCTGCACTTCAAGAGCAGCCCGGAGCAGAAGAGCTCTTAAAAGAAGAGGTTAAAGGGGCAACAACATCGAAGAAAAAAAAGGTCGTTCGCAGGAAAGGAAAATTTCGTCGTGTTGGTGGTAAAAAAGGGTGGATGCCAACATAACCCAAAAAAAATCAAACCACACTTATTCTGTGTTGACAGAATATCCAAATTGAAGGTGTACTTTGATACTCTGTTTTTCCGAACCAGCAGAGAAAGCGAAAGAGCTATAAAAAATTGATTTTAACTCCTTAGTTAAGCTATAATGTTAAAGGAATTAAGAGGACTTTATTGTGGGCGCATTACTTGACCAATTAAAAACAGCTCCCTATCAGCCAGAGATCGCTGACAAAAAGATAGTCGAGAAAAACTATTCACATTGGCGTATTCGTGTTTTTTACTCCATGTATCTCGGCTACGCTCTCTACTATGTAACTCGACTAAGCTTTATCTTCGCAGCTCCAACACTCATGAGCCAATTTGGTCTTGGCATCTCCCAAGAAGGGATATTGATAAGTATTTTTGCAATCACTTATGGGGGTAGTAAATTTATCAATGGTATTTTGGGCGACCGCTCGAACCCAAAATATTTTATGCCCTTAGGCCTTATTGCCACAGGAATTGTGAACATCCTGTTTGGACTCTCCTCCTCCTTTTTATTCTTCTGTCTACTCTGGGGATTAAATGGATGGTTTCAGGGGTTTGGCTGGCCAGCCTGCGCTCGCCTTTTAACTCACTGGTATTCGCGCTCTGAGCGCGGACGGTGGTGGTCCTTGTGGAACACATCTCATAATATTGGGGGCATCGTTATCCCAATCCTTACTGGATTTTGCGCCTACTACTATGGATGGCGTGCAGCCATGATACTGCCAGGTGTTGTCGTTGTTTTTGGCGGACTTTTCCTTATCAACAGACTAACCGACACTCCTCAATCTCTCGGTCTTCCCTCCATCGAAAAATACAGATCCGATTATCCAGATGAAAAATCCAAAGAAGAAGAGAGAGAGATCTCAACACGGGAGATCCTCTTTAAATACGTACTTACCAATCCATACATATGGCTTTTGGGTGTAAGCTACTTTTTCGTCTATATCATCCGCAATGCTGTAAACGTTTGGACTGTCATCTACCTTGTCGAACAAAAGGGCTATAACACCGTTGCTGCTGCGGCTATCCTTGCCTGGTTTGAAATCGGTGGAATTGCCGGCAGCCTCTTTGCAGGATGGAGCTCAGATAAGCTCTTTAAAGGAAATCGTGGCCCTGTAAACATTCTCTACTGCCTCTTTTCAACAGCAGCAATTGTCATGTTCTGGCTCGCTTCAGGAATGACCGTGCTCTTTGATTCGCTTATGATCTTTGCTATAGGCTTTTTAATTTTCGGTCCACAAATGCTCATCGGAGTTGCCGCTGCAGAGCTCTCTCACAAAAAAGCTGCTGCTACTTCCACAGGACTCATCGGATGGATCGCTTACCTCGGTGTTGCCACCTCTGGATACCCCTTAGGAAAAATCATTCAAGATTTCAGCTGGGAAGGCTATTTTATTGCCCTTTCTATATGCGGACTCATCTCAACAGCACTTCTTCTTCCGCTTTGGAATGCCAAAGTGGCCAAAGAAAAAACAGTGGCCAAAGAAACCGTCTCGTAATCTACAATATGACTCTATCAAAGGAGAATAGATGGTCATAGAGAGCGAGATATTAGAGCAATTCGAGATTTTAAATCCCACAGCAGCAGCCATGCTCTCGATGGTCGATACAAGCGGCCTTTCTTTGTGCACCGCTGAAAATGGGGAACAAAATCTTCTCGACACTCGGCAAAAACGCAAACGGTACCACCACTCTCACAAAAACCCTTCAAAAGAAGCAAAAGAGTGGGCCAAAGAGATCATCTCTGCCAACCCCTCCTTTCTCGTCATCTTTGGAATCGGTCTTGGCTGGCATTGGAAAGCGCTGCTGCCATGGCTACAAAAACGCCCGTCAAGCCGCCTGATCATACTTGAAGACGATCTCGCTGTTATCTCCTACTTTCTCCAAAGCCCTCTTGCTGCCCCTTTCTTTTCAAACCCTCAATCAACACTTCTCTACATCAATAGCGAAGAAGAAAAAAAACAGGCGTTTCAGATTCTCTCATGGAATTCCTATAAGGAGCGCTCAGCGTGCATCGCATCACCTGCCTATAGACGCTACAGAAATGATCTCTTTGACTGCCTCTTTACAGAGCTTACCACAGAGCAGATCGATACTGCCTCTGTGCTCGATGAATTTTTCACCTTTGGAGAAGACCAGCTTCACAATTTTGGTCGCAATGTTTTCTTTTGGAAAAAGTCAAAAAACGCCTCCTCCCTCTTCGGAAAATTTAAAGGTGTGCCCGCTATTGTGGTCGGTGCTGGTCCTTCTCTCGATCATGAGATCGATCTTCTCAAAACAGTCTCGCCAAAAGCGCTTATCCTCTCTGGAGGCTCTTCAATAGGAGCGCTTCTTCAAAGTGGTGTAATCCCCAATTTTGCTGCAACTGTTGACCCTAATCCTGCACAATATCTTCGTCTTCGCCAATCACAAGCCTTTTCTCTTCCCACCTTCTACCGATCAAGAGCGCTCTACGAAGCTTTGATGAATCAAAAGGGACCTCTTTTCTATCTTCGGGGCGGTGATGGCTATCCAATAGTTGAATGGTTTGAAGAACAGCTCGGCGTTGATGGATCCGTACTCGATGGAGGAAATAGCGTTACCAACATGATACTCGAGATCGCCCATGCCCTTGGCTGCGATCCTATCATCATGGTCGGCTATGACTTGGCCTACAGCGGAGGAAATCTTTACTCAAAACACATCACAGAGTCTCTCTCTGCCAAAGAATCCGCCAAATTTTCAGGCTCAACACGAGGAGAGCTGATCAATGGAAAGGGATTAGAAGGCTCGGTTCTCACAGAGGCAAAGTGGATGATAGAGGCAAACTGGATCGAGGAGTTTCAAAAGCGCCATCCTGAATGCTCGATCATCAATACCGCTATGGAAGGCCTCGCTCTAAACGGTATCTCCACAATGCGGCTAGAAAAAGCTCTCTCTCAACACTGCAAGGAGCAGTTTGATATCGAGGCTCTCTCCCATCTTGCCATTGAAGAGGCGTCCACCATCTCCTCTTCAAATGAGCAATTGACAAAAGCGATAAAGGATATTTGCACAAGCCTACAAGAGTGTAAGCACCTTCTAGAATCTCTTGCTGCCCACTTAGATGCTGGAGAAAGCCTCTCTTCTCTCCACACAGTACGCCACCTTATCGACCTAGAAAAGCAAGAGGCCTATCAACATGTACTGTTGCCCTTTGCAAAGATGCATGAAAAGCTTGAAGCCATGAAACAACTTCTCGAATGTCGCCCTCTTACTGACCAGACAAAAATCGAAGAATTTCAAAAGATGATGCTTCGAAAGCGATGCCATTTTCTTACTGATGCGTGTGTTGCTCACCTGCGCTTTTTCTTCTCATGTTGCTCGTGGGCCTTTTTAAATGGCCATATCTTGCCAGGAGCACTGCACGCTGTTCCTTGGCCAGAACACCTCTTGAAAAAACCCCCTTGTCTAACGTAAGGGCCACTTATGAAATACCAATATAGCGACGGACTCTTTGTTATTGAAGATGATGATCTCGACATTCACTTCTCAGAAAAGGTCGATACCCCGCAGTTTTTGCTGACAAAACGAGATGATGGCTCTATAAAGATCAAAACAGCCCATAAAGAGGGTCTTTTTCATGGCCCCTCATACGCCTTTTATGAAGATGGAACTCTAGCTTCTGAAAGCTGGTTCGTCAATGGTCAGGCCCATGGAAGGGCTGTAACGTTTTCTCCTACAGGAAAACTGTGCTCTCAAAAGGGATACTATAGAGGCCGACTCAGAGGTCTTTTCCAAAAATGGAATGACGAAGGAATTTTGCTCTTTCGAGCTCCTTTTGTAGATGGTCTTGTCGATGGCACTCTCGAGCTTTTTCATGAAGATGGTGCACCTCTTCGCTCTACTGTCTACTCTAAAGGCCGCCGTCATGGCACAGATACAGGTTGGACTGAAGATGGGTTTCTTATTTTCTGCGAACGATGGTCACAAGGAAAATTGCAAAAAGTTATCTTAAAAGATATTTTTTTGAAGACAGCTCGTTAAACCGGAGAAATAGAGCCTTCTACTGTTGTAGCTAAGCCGTCATTTCCTAGATATTCTGCGTGGAAGCCGTATTCTTCGTCGCTCTTTCGCTCATAAATTTCCATGCCTTCGAGAACTCCGTAGTGTGCGAACTCCCAGGCGAGCTTGCGATCGTCGCTGACCCCTTCGCCAGAAAAGACTCCCAAAACCTCATTTTCTAAAAAGAGCTGGAAATCTCCGGATGGTTGGCTTGTGATGGTAAAGACATTGATCATGGTCTCTTGATCATCCATCTCGACACGCTGAACAGCGCGAAATCTCTGAGAATCAATGGCTGCAATATCCCAATGAATCTGAAAGGGAATCTCATCAGGGGTCAGGGAAAAGAAGATCTTTCCCCCACCAGTCCATGTGCCTTCGTGAAATAAAAAATGATTATTCAAAACATGAACCTCCTACTATATACGCTCTGTGTAATACCCAATGCTGCCATTGTCATCGTCAGCGATGACCCACCATAGCTCATTAAGAGCAAAGGAACACCAGTGACGGGGAGACATCCGCTCATCATGCCGACATTAATAACTACATGAACAGTTATATATACTGCGATACCAGAAGCTATTAATCTCCCAAAACTATCCTTTGCCACAGATACAGTTTGAAAGCAACAAGATATAAGAAGATAATAAAGAATTAACAAAAAAAACAAACCTATTAATCCAAATTCTTCACCAAAAGCAGCAAATATTGAATCTGTATAAGGAGCTGGCAGAGAGCCGCCCCTCCAATATTCACCCTGGCGCCAGCCTGCTCCTTTCACTCCACCAATGGCGATCGCTGTCTGCGACGCCTTTTGATGGTGGGTCTCTGGATTTAATCGCTCGCACTGATACTCCTTTAAAAAGCGCGTCATATAGGGCCGAATCTGCTCATGGGGAACTAACCCTGAGAAGGTGAGAAAGACCAAGCCGATTACAACAACCCCAGGAAGAGCGAGCATCTTGAGCGATCGCACAGAAACACCACCAAAAAAGAGGATAACCAGTGCCATCGGATAGAGAACCACAGCGCTTCCAAGATCTGGCTGTTTGAGTATGAGCAAAAAGGGGAGGCCAACAATGGCCATCGCCCCAAGAAGTGTTGAAAAGCTCTCTGTAATAAGGGCGCGTCTTTCTAAAAACCAGCTAAGAGCAATAACGACCGCGACCTTTGCCATCTCCGAGGGCTGTATGCTCATCCCTATAAAAGGAACGCGGTACCAGCGCTGCACACGGACAATTGGGTCGGTAAAAAAGAGCCCAATGAGGGCCAAAATACTAAAAAAATAGATAATCCATGCCCACTCTCGCAGCTTTGCATAGTCAAATTTAACGCACAAAAAAAAGCAGACCCATGAAAGAGCTATCCACTGCAACTGACTCTTCACATTTGCCTGAAAAAAGGAGACTGGCGAAGAGTCAAGGAGAAGATCCTGTGAATAGGCGGCTATTGTAAAAAGACCTGAGAGTTGCAATGCCAACACAACAAAAACTAAGCGATAGTCAATGCGGGAAAAGACTCGAACAGCTTGCGCGTACATACAACCCCTGAGAAGGAAAACTACGTTATACCAAATCTCCCATAACTTTTCGAGCTACCTTTTCTAAAAAATTTTACGTGCAAAATTTTATCAATTATTTTATACTAATAATAAAATTATTTTAACAATGAGGAAGTAAATGGCTATTCAAGTAACTAGAGAATCGTATCATGCAAATCTTCTACGACTAGAGGAAGCACGACCACCGACAATCCAAACAGAAACAGATCTTACCCCCTTTTGTCCCCACCTTACTTGGCAACAGATACAGACGGTATTTATCAATGCCAGAAATAGCAATGATATATCCTCTCTCACCCTCCCTGCATGTTTTGTAAAAAATCGCGTGCACGTTCTCAGTCTATATAAAACGCCCGACTCACCTTATTTACAAGCAACGATTTCGCTCACTACTGACAACAGCTTTCAGCTCTTTGCTCAAGAGGCCATTCATTTTACCAACAAAAACTGGCCTAGTGAGCTTCGTGACACCAAAAAGTGGAAGAGCACAGGAACAGTTTTCCTAAAAAACCCTACAAATGTCGATGTAAGAGGCGTTCCCAAGGTCTTACACCAAATCTCCTGGGCTGCAACCAAAAAATTTGACGACATTTTAGAGCAAAAAACTCCCGAAAAACTATCAAAAGCATGGAATAAAGCTATCGTCCATGTTACCGAAGATCCTATCGAAGGAAGAGAGCTGCTCCCCAGGGCTGAAGAGCTCTCATTTTGTACTTCTTGTGGACACGAGCTCTCTCCTGGCGCCTGTACTACCTGTCAGCAGTTTTTTGCAACCAGATCTCTAAATACTAATTTTAAGAGAAAGTACGAGAATATTGGAGGCCCTCTCCCAGAAAAGATCGCCACAGTTGCCAGAGAAAAAGGATTTTTGCGTTGAAAAAAAAGATTCTCGAGAGCGTTGACTCTACTAACTCTTGGGTAAAAAGAGAGCCTCTCTCAGAGCCTACTTGCGTCATCGCACGCGAGCAGACAGGTGGAAGAGGACGATATGGAAACTCCTGGCTCTCTCCCAAAGACACTAACCTCTACCTCACCTATTCAGAACCTCTGCGTTTCTCTCTTATTACCTACCTTCAAGCCTCTGCGCTCGCCCTTCAAAAGGCAGTTGCATCTTTCGGCATTTCAGCTCAGATCAAATGGCCCAACGATCTTCTCATTAATGGTGAAAAGCTTGCAGGAATCTTGGTAGAGGGGACTTCGAAAGAGAACCAACCCTGGGCTATTGTCGGTATTGGCCTGAATGTGAATATGGACAAAAAAATGCTCTCCTCTCTCAATCGAAGCGCCACATCGCTTCTTCTGTGCACCAGAAAGCCCCTCTCTCTACAATCCGTCCAAGAAAAAGTGCTCTCAGAGCTTCTCTCTACCCTCCAAAGCAGCGATATCGAAGAGCGTTGGAAAGAGGAGTGTTCCTGGATTATAGGCACAAAGACAACAATTCAAACATCCACAAAGAAAATCACAGGAACCGTAGAAAAAATTTCCCCTTCTGGAGAGCTACTGCTTCGCACAGAAGGGGGGTGTATTCAAATCTCTCAAGGAGAGATTCTTTCTTGATTAGTCACAGTTCTTTATAGACTCGATCTCTTCGAGGGTAAAAGATAGCTGTTTTTGCGCGCTATACAGTTTACCATATCCATCTCCAGCGCGAGTCATGTGATCAAAAGACGATTTCACTATATTATCCTCACACCACAAGTCCTCTTCTCCTTTCAATGCAATCTGCACAAGCTTAGTGCCATCGACCTTTTGTTCTCTAAGGAAATAGAGAAAATCACGCCGTTTTTCATCTATAGTGGGATCCACTATACATTTACCCTCTCTCACACCATCAGCAACCCGGAATTGCTCGGGGCGTCCAGTACGCCCCCCTCGAAGCCAAAATAGAAATCTCGTGAAAATATTGCGTGTTTTGCATGCTCTATATGAATCTTCAACGCACCAACTTAGCTGATCTAAAAGCGGCTCAAAAACTTTCCCCTCTTTTTTTGAAGCTAACGAAGAGATATGTTTATGCAATTTTCTATGATCTACTACATTTTCTCCATACCGTATTACCCGTCCTCCCCAAAAAGTTACATCGCCTCTGGCGTTAACATCACGTAAAATCCTCGCAATAAGGCCCATATTCGGTACTGTACAAAGGTCTATTTTTTTGCTTACAAAATTAATTATGCTGCTAACGGAACTACAATCCTTTCCAGCCTGACCTTCTACGATGATTGAAGCATTTAGCTTCTCTTTTGATATTGTCTGTATTTTTTCAAGAAAGTTCAAAACTTCCAAATGGGTCTTACATTTAACAGTATCTTCGAAAACGGGATTAATAATCTGAGAGTAATAATCATCCTCGGAAACTGGAACGCGATTACCATTTTCCATCTTCTCGACAAGAAAACTATCTCCTTTCTCTGACAGCGTACAGATCACTGGATTGAAAGATATAGCCATGTTGAAACTCCTTTTAATCCCTAAACGTCGGGATAACAGTTAGTGATTCATGAACCTTTGATTGCAAGACCTGTTGGATGAACGAAAGCGTTCCGTGCAGCGCCATTGGACAGCCTACGCAGGCTCCTTGGTAGGCGATCTTCACAGTATCACCGGAAAGATCAACGACCTCTATTCCACCACCATCGCGCGCTAACATGGGAAGAACGTGTTCATCAACGGCCCTTTGTACCTCTATGAGCCGATCGCTCTCTTCTAATGATTCCCAGTCCATGGGGTCTACTCCTTTGTAAGTGTTGGAAGAAGCTCTTTTACCTTAGAGAGCCCCTCTCCTGTTTCAGCTGATATGGTAAGTATTTGAGCCCCTTTCTCTTCCGAGAGAAAGCGTTTCACCTGCTTCTCTGCCCCTTCACAATCGCACTTGTTCAGAACAATGGCATATGGCCGCAATGTCAACTCTGGATTGTACGAGATAAGCTCCTCTTTTAACACAGCAAAATCAGAGAGGGGGTCTCGTCCATCGATGCAAGCAGCATCGAGCACAAAAAGAAGCGCTTTTGTCCGCTCTATATGGCGTAAAAATTCAAGGCCAAGCCCCCGATTTTGGTGGGCCCCTTCAATAATCCCAGGAATATCTGTAATCGAGATTCTTTCTTCTACATCTTCTATAAAGCCGACATTGGGATGCAAAGTGGTAAAGGGATAGGCACCGATCTCGATCTCTCGTCCTGTAAGGCGAGAGAGAAGGGTCGATTTGCCAGCATTGGGAAAGCCAACAAGGCCAATATCAGCGATCGTCTTAAGCTCCAAGCGAACGCGCCGCTCCTCACCTTTTTTTCCGGGCGTTGCAATATTCGGTGCTCGATTGGTAGAGGTTGCAAAATGGATGTTGCCAAGACCTCCACGCCCGCCCTGGCAGAGCAGAAATTCATCACCAACTGTTACTCCATCAAAGAGAAGCTCTTCGCTCTCAAGATCAAAGACAGCTGTTCCTGGAGGAATTTTGAGGGTGAGATCCTGACCATTCTTTCCTTTTTTCTGGGAAGAGCCACCTTGACCGCCTTTCTCTGCTCGCAGATTTTTTGAATAGCGGTACCACTCTAACCCCGTGCTGTTTGAGTCGACCTGAATGCGCACAGAGCCGCCCTTTCCCCCATCGCCGCCAGCAGGTCCCCCTTTGGGTTCATACTTTTCGCGACGCCAGGAGACAACGCCATTTCCGCCACTACCTGCTGCAACATAAATTTCTGCGTGATCAATAAACATAAGATAAAAAGGGGAGTAAAAACTCCCCAGAAAGTTTTATAAGGAAGGGGTTACAGAGACAAATGTCCGATTGGACTTTTTAAAGGAGACAAATCCGTCGATAACACAAAAGAGCGTATCATCATTTCCACGACGAACATTTTGTCCTGGATGCCACTTCGTTCCTCTCTGGCGAACGATAATGCTTCCAGCACTCACATACTCTCCCTCATACGCCTTTACACCAAGCCGCTGTGACCTTGAGTCGCGTCCATTCTTCGACGCACCCTGACCTTTTTTATGTGCCATATCCCTTTACCCTTGAATCTCAGTGATTTCCAAATGTGCATATCTCTGACGGTGCCCAAACTTTCGGTACTGATTCTTTCGACGCTTATATTTGACCGAGGTGATCTTTGGCCCTTTAATCTCAGCAACATAGCGTGCCTTTACAAGAGCACCAGCAACAGTTGGATCCCCAATCTGCACCTCACCCTCGCCCTTTGACACCATCAATACATTGGAGAGCTCAACCTCTTGTCCAGGCTCACCCTCAAACAGGTCGACATGAATGCTATCGCCCTTTTTCACAATGTATTGCTTACTTCCACACTGAACAACTGCGTACATAGTTCCTCAAAAATCCAATATTCAGAACATAAGAATACACGCCAATACCCTTTTTCTTCCACAAAAAAGGGGACCAAAAAACAAAATACCCCAAGGAAAACAAACCATAATAATAAGTAGACTAAAAAATAACTATTTTAATACCGTGCAAATTAAAGAGAACTATTTAATAAGACCCTTATAATAATGGTGATTTTATGACAGAAGCTATCCACGGTCCTGGAGCCCTAGGCCCTCAAAAAACTCGGCCACTTCCTCTCCCTCCAGGAGACCAAACAACAGAGAGAGTGTGTGCACGTATTTTTGGAAAGCCACCTACGACCTCCCGTACCCAACCAAATAAATCTCCCCCACCTCCATCCAGCCGCACCAAGGACAAGGAGATGATAGCCCAGCTCCAAGAGAACGCAAAAAAATGCCTAGAGGCGCTGAAAAAGTGGGAAGATGAAAAGGAAAAGCCCGTCAGACCGGAGCTTGTTCTTTTGCGGCTTGAAAACAAGGCTCCTTCGCTTGTCAAAATTCACAAGTTACTGAAACAGTCAGAAGAAGTTGGTGAACATACCAAGGCTTCTTATGAAAAGACCAAAAAAGAACTCCGAAAACTGCTCAATGCCTCCGACACAAAACGCATGGTAGAAGAGGTAGAAACTGATCTAGAGTCAACAAAGCCTTCTAAACAAAAAGATGCAAAAGATGCAAAAGAACTTCTTAAAAACATGGAGAAACGAATTTGCGACTTTCAAGAAAGGCTTCCGACATCCATTGCCACGGACAAAACCAAATCCTCCTTTATCAACAAGATCAAGAGCATCTTTAAAAAAGGAAGCTCCAAAACAAAACGCCACAACAAAAACAAACCTCAATAAACAGTAGGCTAAAAAATAAACATGTTTAATGCTGCGCAAATTAAAGAAGCCCGTTTAATAGGGCGCCCTATAATGGTGATTTTATGACAAAAGGCATCCAAGGCTCATCCGAGCTCCCTGAAATGGGACCTCAGGAAGTCCAAAAATTTCCAGCGTCCAAATTAGACACTGACATAGCTAAGGTAGCCGGAAATATTCTTCTCGCAAAGCCAACACCTGAGGCCCTTGCTAGGCAAATAATTAAGCCACTTCCCACACCTCCTTCTCTCTCTAAGGAGCAAGCTCAACTCCTCGAGAATCAAGCAAACTGTCTAAAAATGGTAAAAGAGACGCAAGCCAAAACGGAAACACCCACCGACCTGAAATCTGTCCTTACGAAGATTGAACATAAAGCTCCTTCACTGGCCAAACTCTACGACTTAATGGAACAAGCAAAAACGACAGGCGAACACGACAAAGATGCTCAAAACAGGATCCTCAGAGATGTCTTCGAGTGCATGAAAAATCCAGACATAACAAAATTATCCGAAGATTTTGCATCAGAAAAAGCTCCTGAAGATGCTGAAAATTTAAAAGAGATTCTAGATGACTTCTCAGAAAAATTTTGTGAGTTTGCAGCAAAGCCAACTATTGCCAAGGATAAAACCGCTCCTTCTTACAAGAACGCTATTTTAATTTTTAACACGCTTGCAGGTATTCTTCCCAAAGACTCCCCCTTGAAAAAATCCTTACAAACAACCCTTACCAAAAAAACCCCAGAAGGCGATGTCAAATATGCTGAGCTCATAAAACAAGGCAAACGCGTAGGAATATTGAAAAGAGCCTATAGGGCAAAACAAGAAATAACAAAGACCATTAACAAATGGAAATCTCATATCGGGAAAGTGGCAGCAAAACTAGGAAACTACACAATCACACTGGGTGGTCACCGAAAGACGACCCAAGTTATTCAAACTCATCTTGAAAACCTGAAAAAGTCAGCGAATGAATTGCGGGGATTAGAGAATGTCAATAATGCAAAAGCAGCCCTTAAAAATTCTCTTATAGACTTTATCAGCTCCAAGAATTTTCGAACCCTTCTCACAAAGGAGCAAGAAGCCTATCGTAATCGCTCAGAAGAAGCTCCACTAACAACGATGACAAGAAAGACGATAGAAACACTATGTGAAACATATGACGATTTTACGCAACTTACAGGCGATCTCCAGAGAAAGCTTTTCATAAATGAGCCTACTGACGACGAGGGCACGGCTATTGAAAATGTTATGGAGTTTGCTACCCCTGAAGAGACTAAGGATATACCGAGCATGACAGAATCAGAACGCGCTGATTTAAAAGACGTTAAAAAACGTGATGTAAAAAGAAAGGATGCTCTCCCAAAAACCAAAGAAACTCAAGACGAAATCATCAGAGGAAACGTCTTGATCAGACGGTTGTCTACCCCTCCTGGAGAAGTGGCAGAACCAAGAGCTGAGGAAGCTGCAGCTGTTCAAGAAGAAGCCCCTCCAGCTGTGGAAGAAACGACTAAAACAGCAAATGCCGAGCCTCTCATATATGTTGACGAAGGGAAGCTTATTACAGAAGACCCCACACTACTTCTTACAGCCACATTCAATAACAGTCCAGGAGCGGGTCAAAAGGCACTCCGGGAATATCTGGATCCAGAAGCCGGTCATCCTGGACTATACCAAGAAGATCTAGAAGGAGTAGAATCAGAAGAAAAGCTTAAAGAACTACAAAAAGACGTCTCATATAAGGCCAAAGCTACGGAAAACTTTGTCGAAGCCATGAAAAACATGGTTAGTGAAACCGTACAAATCGACAAAGAAACATCTTTTGATCAAATTCTTCTCATAATTGAAACCGCCAAAAATTTCGCAGCAAATCCCAAGGGAAAACCTCCGAAAGATCCTCTTGCCAAAGCATTGGCAGAGGCTGCCTTAAAAGAGGTCGCTCTTAGAACCCCAGAAACGGCAGAAAAAGGAAAAGCCCCCACAAGTACTGCCATTAAAGAAAAGGCCGGAACATTTCTCAAAAAAACAAAAGCTAAAATCGAAAAGACGAAAGCAGGCATTAAGAGTAGGATAGCAGAAGCAAAGAGCAGGAAAGCAGAAAAAGCCGCACGTAATAAGCTACCTAGAGGAAAGGATTTCTTCCTCTCAGAAAAAGAAATAGCCAAAAAAGAAGCCCGAGAAGAAGCAGAAAAAGCGGAAACTACAGAACCGCCTCCTGAGGAACAACCATCGTCTCGTGGCGAAGAACCTTCTGAGACCAAAACAGAATGGCAAAAGGCCGCGCCAGATGAAGCCTCCCCTAGAGAGGAGACAATTGGAACGAGGAAACCACCTCTACCACCACGCAATGTGCAACCAGAACCCCCACCTCTACCACCACGCGAAGCAGCAGGCCCACGTCCTCCTCCACCGCCGCCTCCACGAACAGAAGGCCCTCCACCGCCAAGAACTGAACCACCTCCACTACCTTCACGCAAAAAAGAAGCAGAAGGTACAACCGAAGCTGCACCGTCTCCACCCCGTATTAGCCCAGAAGATTTGAAAAAGAGAGCAGCCCAACTTAAAAAGGGAGGAAAGCCTCCTAGACCTAAAAGACCGCCCTCTCCAATGGAAAAAGCAATGGCAGAGAAAGGGGTATTACCTGAACCTGGCAAATCTGGCCAACCCAGCGATGAACCCTGGGAGCCAGAGCCTGAAACAACACAACCACAAGCAGGGAAAGTATCCGAAAAACCGGTACCTGAAAAACCAAAAAAGCCAGAAAGGCCTCCACGACCCACAGAGACTCCTGAAACAACTAAGCCACCGACAGAGGCACCCAAAGAAACAACTGCAGAAGAAGCTCTACGAAAGGCTATGGAACAAAGAAGACGAGCTATGGGGGAAGAAGAAGAGGAAGAGAATTGAGAAGAATAAAGAGATTTAGGAAAAAACCTTCCAACAAACAGATTTGGAAAAATTTATTATTAACAACAACTCACCAATTTGAATGAGATGTCAAGACTAGGGCCTGCTGATGAGATACCTGTGTATGGAGGGGTGAAAAAGCCCCTACACCGGAAAGCGAACAGTAAAAGCCTGTGGAAAAAATCAAAGGTTGAGCACATAAAACAACAATGGTGATTTTATGGGTATAGAAGAAATTCCTCACGAGCAAACTAGGCCTCTTGAAAAAGGTCTGGGTCAAAAAGGCCAAACAGAACCAATTCCTCCGGCAGATGAGAGGGCGAGGAAGATCGCCGAAAGGCTAGGACTAAAGCTCGAAACTGTTGAGAAGCAATTTAGAAAACCTCTTCCAAACGTACCATCTTCATCCAACAGCATAAAGAAGAAGCTCTCTCAAGTACTCGGCAAAATTACACAACAATGCCTGGAAATGGTGAAACAGTCAGAAACCAAAATAACAAAGATCTTTGCAAAACGAAAAACACAAAAGAGTATTCCTCAATGGAAATCTTCTATCAAAAAAGGCGTCATAACCTTCAGAAACCATATAATCACATTGGGAAGCCACCGAAACGCGCCTCAGGCTATTCAAAGCCTTCTCGAAAATCTGAGAAAGTCTGCGAATGAACTCGAAGAGGTGAAAGAAGGATCTCCCGGGAAGGAAACAGCACTTAAAGATTCTCTTGAAAAGCTTGTTAGCTGCAAAGCTTTCCGAAAGCTTCTTGTCAAAGAAGAGGATCCTCGCGCTGGTTCTCTAACCGAACCAGTACTCCAAAATGCTCTAGCAGATACGATAATAACGCTATACAAAACAAAGGAGGATATTTCTAACGCTTTAACCAGATTCAGGCCCGCTCAAACTGCCTTATTTTTTAGTAAGGAGGATGCGTCCATTGATGAAAAGGAAATGCACCGTATCGAGAATGTTATACAGCAAGCCCTCACTAAGAAAGAACGGTCTCAACAACTAAAAGAGCCTACAACTGAGCTGTCCACAAAATCAGAGGATTTCTTCATTGAAAAAGAAGAACAAAAAACAAGTAAAAGCGCGAAACTACCTGAAGCATCATGGAAGAGCAGAAGTAAAGATCTTAAACCAAAGATCAGAACGCTTCTCACCGAAACAACAGCTAAAATCAAAAAGAATATAGCTTATATTCAGAGTATAGTGTTAAAGGCGTTTAAGAAATAAGTCAGCAAAGCTCCCGATTGCTAGTCTCTCTTCTCCCGCAATTTATTAAAATATTGCAATCGCTTTGAAAGCTCGCGCTCGAACCCGCGCTCTATAGGAGTAAAAAACTCTTTTTCTTCAACTGCTTCAGGAAAGTACTCTTGGCCTGAAAAGCCATCCTCTTCATCTGGATCATACTTATACCCTTTCGAAAACCCCTGCTCCTTCATCCACTTTGTCGGAGCATTGAGGATATGAGCAGGAGGTGGAAGATGAGATGTCTTTTGTGCACTCTCTTTTGCCTTATCAAAAGCTGTGTAGATGGAAACACTCTTTGGCGAGAGGGCAAGGTAGACAGCAGCTTCTGCTAGTGCAAGATCTCCTTCAGGAGAACCTAGCGCTTTATAGCACTCTTGCGCTCGAAGGGAAAGAGAAAGCGCTTGAGGATCCGCTAAGCCAATATCTTCAACTGCCATACGAATAAGGCGTCGAGCGATGTACAGGGGGTCTTCTCCTGCTACAAGAAGGCGAGAGAGGTAGTAGAGCGCAGCATTTGGGTCAGAACCACGAACAGATTTGTGAAGCGCTGAGATCAAGAGATATCTTCCCTCTCCGCCTGCTTGAAGAGGTCCTGTGTGGGAAGAAAGCCTCTTTTTGAGCGTCTTTTCATCAAAGTGGCCACCACCTTCAGCTAGAGGCTCTAAAGCTCCAAGCAGTTTTCTCGCATCGCCTGCTGCCCAAAGAGCAAGCAGATCCTTGGCCCCTTTCGAGAGGGAAAACTCATCATGCTCTTTTATAACGCGATCAATGAGAGAGAGTAGATGCTCTTTTGAAAGAGAGGTGAAGGTGAGAACAGTAAGGCGAGATAAAAGAGCATTAGAGAGGACAAAGGAGGGATTTTCTGTGGTGGCAGCAATAATAGAGACAGAGCCCTGCTCAACAGCTCGAAGGAGTAGATCTTGTTGGGGTCGGGTAAGACGATGAACCTCATCGATCCATAAGATAGGCGGTTGTAAGAGTGGAGAGGAGGAGGCTTCCTCTAAGATGCGTTTTACCTCTGCTGTTTGAAATTTTGATGGGTGAAGATCGACCTTAGAACAAGAAAAGGCATTCATATAAAGGCCAGCAAGCGATGTCTTGCCAGTTCCTGGAGGTCCCCAAAAGAGCAGACTCGCTGGATGGCCACGCAAGATGGAGCGCCTGAGAAGGCCAGACTCTTCAAGCCACTGCTCTTGCCCAAGAAATTGATCGAGTTGTCTCGGCCGAAACCGCTCAGCAAAAGAAATATGTCTCATAAGAACCTGCAGTATATAGCATCGCCTATGCCTTTTGCATTAACTATCTATTGCTTTTTTTATTTAAAAACTGTTAAAAAAAAATTTAGCGAACAATTTATTCAACAGGAAGGCTCCAATGAGTACAATTTCCCATATCGCCTATTGGTTCCATCCATGGCACCCTTCGTTTAATGCCACAGAACGGTTTGCAGAGCTTTCTGTTCAGCGAAAACTGGGCGTTATTTTTGCAACAGCCGTTTTTGGTGCGATGACAGCTTTCGTGGGTTCTATAGGTCTCTTCCGTTTCTTCACGACCTATCTCTCCCCCCCCGCAAAAAAAGTAGATGCCGTGGCACGCGACACCTTGCGTAAAAGCGATACAGAGCTGCAACGATCTCGAGCAAATAGCAACGCAAGATTGCCCCATCAGCAGCATAAAAGAGTCTCTTCTTGTAGCGCCTTACAAAAAAATGAGGCCCCATCACCTCAACAATCCCCCAGCTCTGGTGAGGAACGCCTGTCCCCAAGACCCAAAAGCGTCCCTAGGCCTACTTTAATGACAGCTTCTAAGCCTTTTCTAACAAAAGCTCAACCCCCTCCTCCCATTGTTACCTCCCCCACTATCGAGAACGTTCGTAATGACGGCCAACTAGTTCGGACTAAATCAAGCTCATATGGCAAGTTGGTGGTACCCAGTAGATTGATAAACCAATCGCTGCAGTCTCCTAAATAAGACAGTTGTCCATCTCCACAGACCCTAATTGCTAGCCAATCTCCCTCGTAGGATGAGCGAAGTAGACTGTTTTCTGCAGCCATCTTATGAGAGAGATTGGGTAGCAAATTAGGGTCACAGCGATATCACTAGATATCATCGAATAGAACAGCCGTAAGGAATAGTCTCTGGAGGAATAACGCGACGCTCTCGAATGGCATTTTCTACAGCGTGTTTAAGCCAGGGAAGGTTACTGGCTCTTTCGATCTCAGCAGGGTCTGTGCCTCTCAAACTATCAACAGCACCACGATACAAAAGGGTGCCGTCCTTGCCAATGACAAAGACCTCTGGTGTTCGAACAGCACCGTAGAGCCGAGCAATCTCTCCTGATTCATCGACAATAAGCGCTGTTGGTTGGGCACCCCAGGAGGCAAGTACTCCCTTCCATTCTTGTGCTCCTGTATACCCATTTGATCCAGGAGTTGTTGAGTCGATCATAAGCCAAACAACGCCAACAGAAGGCTGTGTGAACTGGCGCTGCATTGTTTGCATATTGCCAGCGCCATTATTTGTCTCTTTTGAGTAGTGCTTTTTTACATAAGGACAGTGTGCGTTAGTCCATTCAAGCACAACAATTTTTCCGCGATACGAAGAAAGAGAACACTCTTGTCCATTGATATCTTGTGTGCTAAAATCTGGTGCTTCCCGACTCACTACCGCAATAGCACCAATAGCACCAATTACAACTAGAGATAATAAAAATAAACTTATACACGCTCGAAATCGACTCATCTCTTTCCTCTACATATTGCCTCTTTTCGACCTTGTACAAATATCAAATAATTTTTTCAATAGAAGATACTATCAATCAAGGACAAAAATCGTGGTTTTTGTAAATAGCTTTAACCCTTTCAGCAACTTATCCAATGGTTCCTCAAGTACGGGCCCTCCTCTAGAAGAACTCACACCAAACGAACAAGAAAAAGCAATTCTCAAGAGTGCATTTAACAAAAGTCCCAAGGAAGGATGGCTGGTATTACAGAAGTACCTAACAGGAGTTAAGCTAAATACATACGAAAATTTTACCCGATCCCCAAAGCAGCGCCGAATCACCAAAAACGTGATTGGAGCTGTGAAAGAGATCCTTGGGGAGCCACGTTTTTTACAAAAATTCCCTGAAAAAAACCTCTCCTTTGATGAATTTTTCAATATGGCGAGTCAAGCGCGAGATCTTATTGCTGACCCAAAGCAAGAGACCATTCCAGATACCTATCTTGTCAGGGTCTTGGCAGGAGCAACCATTGCCAAAATCGATACAAAAGAATTGATTCCACATGCTGCGTTGAAAAAACCGGGTAATTTAGAAAACAGGTTGAATCGATGGCAAGAAATTGATCCCACCTTCCTGGAAAGACGGTTTATGCTAAGACGCACCTGTTTTAAAAGAGATATTGGAAACGACTGTTCCAATTTTACACTCGAGCAGCTTGTAACAGCCTATAACCAAAGATCAACGGAATTACCGATCATACATCCTACAACTGTTTCAGGCTACAAGATGGCAGTGGCCGGCTTACAAGGCGCTCGCCCTACACAAGAAGACTCCCATCAAACAGGAGTATTAGATGTTAATGGAGTAAAAATCCCCTTTTTCGCTGTGTGCGATGGCCATAGTGGTAATCTTGCTTCAATGTTTGTCTCTGAGCATCTACAAGAGACATTGGAAGAGATATTTAAAGATGAAAATCTGAATGCTCTCTCTGATGCTAATCTAGAAAATATGCTCGCCGGCCTCGGCGTCCGTTTAACCAACAGGTTTATAAAGCAGCCAGAGGTCCAAGATCTTCTCCCATCTTTTTGTCCTGGGACAACGTTAGCCCTAGCTCTTATCCTACCAAAAGAGGGTAAACAAGAGGTCTGGGCTGTTAATGTTGGAGATAGCCGTATTCTTCTTGTTAACGAAGAGAGAACAATCCAACTAACAGAAGATGCCAATCCATCTTCTCCAAGATTTAAAAAATCATGTGAGAAAGCAGGTATTGAGATTAAAGATGGCAGGTTGGCGGGAAACTTGGCAGTTGCCAGCGCAATTGGTGATTTTGAAATAAATCCCAAATCAAAGGCAAAGGCTACGAAGATAGAGCTTGATCCCAAAAAGAAAACACGGCTTGTTATACACTGCGATGGTCTAAATGAAGTCTTCTCTTCAAAAGACATCGGCGATATCACCAACAACCCCAATCTTACTACCCCTCAGGAAAAGGCACTGGCTATGGTAGAAGCAGCTTATGTTGGATATAGTGGCGATAATCTCTCTGCTCTTGTGATTGACATTCCAGTAGAAATTGAG
>Ga0180438_10004011_pt1 | contig 21622 bp, 26 predicted proteins | sample SS_ome_12_FD_132455 | JGI IMG/M metagenome (GOLD analysis project Ga0180438, IMG submission 132455) | Hypersaline lake sediment archaeal communities from the Salton Sea, California, USA - SS_3_D_2 metaG | ecosystem: Environmental > Aquatic > Non-marine Saline and Alkaline > Hypersaline >...
TAAATTTTCTTTTATGTAATTGATTTCTTTATTATCCATTTTTCCATGGACAACGTAGGGATTGAGATTTAATTGATATGCTAATTTTTCAACAATTAATGCCTGTTTAGTTTCATCTACCAAATATAGAACAGTCATTCCTTTTGAAATAGCCAGAGATTTTGCTGCTTTTAATAGTTTATTATTTCTTATCTTACTGTATAGAATATCCTCACGCATAACTGATTTGTAATCAATTCCTTGAGGACTGTGACAATAGTAGCTTACCATGTTGACCTTAACAGGAAGAACTCGTTTAGATGCTTCTTTATCAGTGACTTCACTTAGTATATTGCCAAAGCAACCCATCATTTTAAACGTTTTTTTCAAATTATGTTTGAATTTTTGTGGTGTGGCTGTAACACCATACCGATAGTAAATATTTTTTCCATTTTTATTAAGAAATTTTTTTATTGTTTCATTAACTAAATGTACTTCGTCACATAGGATAAGCTGAATATTATTTCTGGAGACTGTGAATTTATTAAGGGATTGAAATAAACAGATAGTGATATCCCGTTGATCATAAATACCGTCACCAATCATACCTACACGATCACCAAACCAATTCTTAAAAGAATCATACATTTGTTTACCAATTGATTTGGTTGGTACAATAAGAAGGGTATTGGGACAGTATAATTTATCAATAATGCCACCTAATATAATTGATTTACCCATTCCAGTAGGTCCGACAATGATACCCATTTTATTCGGACCTATTTTGCGGAATACCTTTGCTTGATATGGTTCAAATTCAATTCCCGGTAGGGATGGCATTAATTTACGGGGTAGTTCATAAGAATCTGGTGATCGAATGATCTCCACTGTTTGTCTTCTTAATAAAAGACCTTTTCGTTTTACATATCCTACAAGACCACTTGGAAAATAGTATAATCCATAACGTGATGCTCCATAATCAAATGTCACATCTTTTACTATTTCTTTTCCAATTGATTTATCAAAGTATTTTCTTTTTTCTTTATAGGATAATATATTTTTTACAAATGCCCCCGTAACATTGTTTTCACAACGGAAACTTCCAGCATGAATTTCTTTAATTTTTAAAGATTTATCCATTAATAATCAACTCCAGCTTCAGCAGATTTATCGTCTTCATCTTGTTTTTCTTTCAGTTCATAGGTATCAAGAGCAACCTGACCTATCTCCAGATCACGCACTAAACCAATTTGCATGTGCTGTTTACCATGGCGATAGTTGGCAATATATAATCTGTATTTATTTTGTTCTTCTTCAAATTTAGTTTGACAGAATGCAAGTACAAGATCACTGTTAAAAATAGTATCAATGTCATCAGCAACAAGGTGAGAGTGAAATATTTCAGCGGTCATGGCTTTACGATTTCCCTGCATAGCAGAAATAGCAATCATATTTTTACGACCACTTAGATCTTTTAAACCAATACAATTTTCACTGATCCTTTCTTTCTTACTTTGCCCAGCAGCAGTTTCTTTCATAATACCAAGATAGTCAACGATAACTACATCAGTATAGAATCCTGATTCTTCTAATTCATCAATGATACGTTCAACATCAAAACAATTTAAACGACCACGATTAAAAGCAACGACACGCAAATCACCACCACCGATTTTACGCATTCGATTTCTGTTTTCAACAACCTTATTGATATTGTAAATGCTGTCTATATTTTCAGTACTTTTGATCCAATCTTCACCAACTTTTCTCATGACCTCTACATTATCACCATTCATACGGGAAGTCATAAAGCCAATGGTCATGTCAAAACGTTCATCAATTTGTTCCTTACCCATTTCTAATGAAATGAATAGTACACGTTTGCCTTGAAATACAGCGGTAACAGCCATTTCAATTAAGAACCAAGTTTTACCACCTTTGGTTGCTCCTAATACTGTTACTAACCAAGAGTTTCGATATCCCCCTATGGTTGCATCTAAAACATCGATGCCGGTTGACATGTCAAAACGATTTTCTTTTATACGATCATGAATGAATGAGCGATCTTCCAAAAAGTTATAGTATGGTTCCTCAATAACAGGATCTTTGATTGCCTTTAGAATAAGTAGTTTGGCATCATTGTACTTACCCCTTTTAATTAATGAAGCGAATTCGACACTTGCTTCCTCTAATCTGAAGTGTCGAATCGCATCATCAATCGTTTTTAATATGTATTCAGGGTTTGATCCTGATATGTCTTTGAGAACTCCAATGAGATTAATGCAACGATCATATAGATCAGAAGGAATAGACTTTTCACGTTCTTTAAAGATATCGAAAAAGTTATCCTGTGGTGCAGCATTAAAATCATCGAAGAACTCAAAGCATATCTCAATAAGGAATTTTTTATCTCTGGTTTTGAAAATGTCCAGAGGAACAGTGTGTCTAACTTTTTTGATAAAATCGTCATTCTGGATACAATGAAGGATGATCTGATTTAAAAAGTGATTATTGAATTTCAATGCACCAGAAGTATAAGACACAGTTTGATATCCTTTCTAATTCTTTTTATGCACTCCAAAAAGTGTCCAACTATCCTTGTAATTTTGGTAAAAAGATGGTGCATCTTTTTCCATTGATGGGCTAAATTTATTTTCTTTAAAATTTTCACGAATAGCGGAATCAATTGAAAGGAATTTTGAGATATTCTTTTTCCACCAATATTCTGTTTGAACATTAATGTGAGTTTGATCTCCAAGTTCAATGTCATCTTTTGACATTCCTACTTTAACAGCAGGAATAACAATAACACCCACACCGTCTTCACTTAATACACGGTTCATTTCTTCAAGGATGAATGGGATACCATCTGTATCCACATGTTCTAAAGTATGAGAGCAATGGATCATTGTAACAGAGTTATCTTCCAGAGGAAGTTCTTCTGTTGCAATATTTAATACTTGCATTTCATCATCAGAGAATCCATGTCTTCTTTTGCCAAGATCAATCATGTATTCAGAAATATCAAAGCCTTTAACATTTCCAAATACTTTGGTTTCTTTCATTCCAAGAAGATTGACACCACAAGCAGTTCCAAGATCAACAAAAAGAGCAGTACGATCATTTGCTGCTTGTTCAACTACATCTGTAATAGAAACAAGTAACTTTGCATAATTTCTTTGCCAATCTCCATAGTAGGCATAATTGATTCCTTGAGCAAGACGATCTTTAAAGTATTTCTCTCCGAAATTTGCGATTTCTGCTGCACTGGTTTTTGCTCTTAAAGGTTTACGTTCAGTTTTCTTTTTAGCCATTTTCAATCTCCTTATAAAAACGATTTTGGAATGCACGTTCAAATTCATGCATCCTTTCAATAAACGATTTGAAACCCATTTGTTGACAGATTTCAAACCACCTTAGTATATTTAAATTCGTTATTTTATAACGAATATTGTATTCTTTTAAATCAGGGTGAGGTAGTACAGTTAATCGTTTACAAAGTTCATATTGGTCTATATTATCTGAAATTTTTTTGGATATTTTAGAGCTTGCTTCATTTTTTAAATAGGCTAATGCTCCTTTGGGTCCGATACCTTTTATTCCCGGCACCGTATCAGAAGAACATCCAGCTAATGCTTTATACAATCCCCATTGTTCAGGGACAATACCATATTTACGTATGAACCATTTGCGATCTTTTTTCTTTTTATCGTCAGGACTATATATAATAGTGTTTTCATCCAGACATTGATAAAGATCTTCATCTCTGGTTATGAGAACCTTATTTAAATATGGATATTTATTTACGTATAAAGCAAACAAATCATCAGCTTCATATCCTTCAAGCAATTCACTGGCAAAACCAAGCTGTTCACACATTTCCACAATTAATGGATATTCTTCATGCACTTTGTTTTTTGCTTCAGCTTGTTCATCAGTTAGATTACTGGTTCGTTCTTTATATCCAGCATATTCTTTTTTTCTAACGGAATCATGAAAAGAATCCCAAAGAATAATTGTGTTTACTGGATTAAATAGATTTGCCATTGACTTTAAGGTATTAAAAAACCCAAAGTAAATACCCGTTGCTTGATCTTCGTATGATAAACTGGAAACATTGCTACTATACTGTGATCGATAGACAAGGTGCTTTCCATCGATGAACATAATACATTCACCAGTTTCATCTTTTATTTTTAAATTATGTCTTTTCATTTGGAAGCAACCTTTAGTTTCATTCTCTTTTTGGGTTTGAGTTTTACTCTTTTAATTGTTTTAGTTTTGAGTGGCATTCTTTTAGGAACTGCATCAACCACTGTACTATACTCTGATTTTTTGAAAAGGTTTCTCCAATTGTCAAAGGTAATCTGGTAATCCACATCTATATGCCAATGTGGATTACCATATTCTTTCAGTTGATTTAATCGATGTGTTAATTGATTCGCTAATCCAGTAGTGGCAACAAATGTTTCATCTGTAGCAAATCCCTCAATTTGTTCCATACCGGGACCGGAAGGATAAAAAAGAAGATCGTATATTCTATCCCATTTTGGTTCATCATTTACTCTTGTTTTTATATAAAGCTGAATAGAATAACGATCAACCCTTGATATTTTCATTATCATTGGATCAAAGAAACTTAAATATGCTAAATCAGAATCGTCATGAACAATTGGAGTATCAGATGTAACAGTACGGGAAATAGTCATTCCTTTTTTAATAATTGATTTGGTTTTTAACTTAGGTCGTTTTGCATTCAACTTTAACCGGGGCATAACGATCTCCTTTTCTATTTATTCACATGAACTATAGCCACAAGCCGTACAATAACCACCACGGCAACCAGTGTCATGTCTTAATGTATTCCGATAACAAATAGGACACGTATCCTGTTGTGTTTTAGAAATACAATCCATATTAACATCACCGATATTGGATTCCATGAATGCATCTACTCGTTTGTTTTTCTGATCCCAATGATACTCAATCAATTTAGCAATGGCATCAACGATTGATTCAGCACTATCACTTTTGGTCATATCATCAGAGATTTTGAACCAAAATTTCTCACCTTTTAATCCACGAAGGGTATCAATGATAATATCCATAGGGATACCACCCTGTAATGCTTTAGAACAGACACGTCCCAAAGCATCAATCAGAACATTGGTCAATGCTCCTTGTTTTCCAACGCGGAAGAAGATTTCAAATGGTTTCTTTTTATTATCAAAATTACAAGTGATAAACAGTTTACCATAGGGAGTTTTAATTTCAACTGTTTCCCCAACACGTTTGATGGGGCGATCAAATCCTATAACTTGATCTTCTTTGCGTTTCATTTTACCAAAGTGAACAACTGAATCACGGCAACCATCTCTGAATACGGTAACACCTTTCAGACCTTTTTTATATGCTTCACGATAAATGTTATCAACATCTTCTATTGTTGCGGTATTGGGAAGATTACATGTAGAAGAAATAGCCAGAGAAATATATTTTTGTCCTGCTGCTTGCATATCAATTTTACGCATTGGATCAATATCATGAGCTACCTTATATAGTTTTCGCATACTTTCGGGCAATTCAGTTAGATTTTGAATTGATCCATGATTTTCAACGATCTTATTCATAATAATCGTTTTACGTCTTTGAACTTCAGTTTCATTTTTACTGCTATCATGTATATTACTACGAATCCATTTTGTTAAATCGTTTTCAAAATCCTGATGTACTATTTTTAAAACGTCATTGCAATCGACCAGTGGTTTCTCCCAAACCAGTGCCATTAAAGGTTCCCAAGCATAAGAACAATCGGAACTGATTGATATAGATCCTGTTGGAGCAATGCAAGACCATGTGGAATTACGAATACCAAAATGGACAAAGCGTTGAATGATTTCTTCATCATTTTTAGTATAGTGTTTCAGTAATTTTACAAAATGATTTAAATCTTTTTCAGGTATAGCAATTGGTGTCCGACCTTCCTTTTCAATAAGGGATATGGAAGCATCGATTGCATTTTTGGTTAATTCAAAACAAATTCTTTCAAAAAATTGTATGGATTCATCAGAACCGTAGCTGATACCAAGCTTAATACAGGCATCAGCAAAACCCATTATACCTAAACCGATTGGACGTTGTGATTGGCTATTCTCTTTAAATTTATGATGAATGTATGTTGATACATCAATGACATTATCCAGAAATTTTACGGCTGTAAATGTACTTTCTTTAAAGGCATCCCAATTAAAGAATGGTTTAAAATCAGGATCAGCCATACCGGGAGAGGTACGGATAAAAGGAACTATATTAATTGAACCAATGTTACATACACTCCAAGGTGGTAGGGGAACTTCACCACAAGGATTGGTGCAATCAATTTTACTGACGGACGGAAATGCATTGTATTTGTTTGCTGCATTGATAAATAAAAGGCCGGGATCACCACATTCCCAAGCTGATTTTACGACCTTATTCCATATTTCATCGGCATTGACTGTGCCTACTATTTGTTTTTTATTAGGAGAAACAATATTAACAGCTTTATTTGCTTCTCCTTGTTCCATTACTTTACGCATGAATTCATCATCAATCGACATGGATAGATTGAAACTTTGTAATGTTTCATTTCCATTTGATTTAGCAGTAATGATATCCATTGCTTCAGGATGATCATATCGGAATACACCAATATTGGCGGCACGTCTTGATCGTCCACCAGATTTAACGGTATCGCTTATTAAATCAACAACTCGTAAATAACGAAGTGGACCGGAAGCAATACCACCAGTAGAAATAGGAGATGAATTTTCACGAAGATTGGTAATGGGAATACCTGATCCAGCACCGGATGCATATATTTTAGAGCATACTCCCCACATTTCAATGATGGATTCCATTGAATCCTCAAGGCCCAGCACAAAGCAAGCTGCCAATTGTTTATCATGTGCCTTATCAGATCTACGACCAGCATTTATCATGCAGGGACTATTGGGACGAAATATTTTTTCATTTAATATATTTTCAAATTCTTCTATTTCTTGTGGAGATTTACCAATTGCATTGGCAACTCTGGTATGTACTTCCCAAGGTTCAGATTCATTTCTCAACTGATCAAAGTATAAACGTTTATATACTGCGATTGCATTCTCACTGTACATTACTTAATTCCTTTCTTTGATTCTTCTAATTTCTTTTGGTTCTCATAATATTTATCACGGTATTCTAAACATTTTACCATGGATTTTTGTAATTCATCCTTTTGATTGAACATCATGGCAAGTGCTGCAACATCAACCCAATCTTCATCCCTTAAATTTTTTCTTAAATTTTCCAGCAATTCATCTTTGGAAAATTGTTCTGGATCAAAATTGCTATCGTACTTTTTATGTTTACTCATGATTTTGGAATAAACGATGTGACAAAAAATATTAAAACAAGCAGTGATCGCTTCAATTTTAACACGATCTGGTGCAAGGACAAGGCCAGCTAATTTGGTCATGTTTTCAGATCGGAATAGATCCTGAGTTTGAATACCAAAACCCAACAATTTATTACGTTCTGTTTGTCTACGAAGATTGAATTTTTGAAATGCCTGTCGTTTCATTTGAGATATTTTGTCCAGCAAATATCCTTTGGGATCATCACTGGTATAAAATTCAAATTCATTTTTTTCGTAGTTTGGTCTTAATTCTATTCCTAAGGGATGAAGGAATGTACGATTTATTTCTTGAAGTATGCCGTTGCAATCCATGAAATTTAATAATTCTTCCCCCTGAAGTAACCGTTCGCTTGATTGATCCGTTAATACATTTTTCATTGTGCTTCCTCCATAGTGTGTCTTCGATTTCAAGAGTACTTAATTTTAATACAAATCCTCTATCCTCTATTACCTGTATTTGTTTTGCCATCAGGATTCTAACATCTCTGTTAATGAATCTTTTTGGATTTTTAATTACTCTTTTTCCCTGATTGCATTGAAGGCATTGATCAAATGATGATTTTAATTCTTTTATTATCAACCCTTCCTTTATAAGTATCTGACGTTTAATACAGGCATCCGTGGATAAAGTGCATTTGAACTTCTTGCAAAACATAGCACTTCCCCTGTATTATTTGGTTATATAATTGGTAAGGTCTATTTCGTAATTAATTATTTTTTTAATGATAGGATACTTATACTGGAAGGAAGGGGTAATTTCCATTAAGGGCTGTTTGTGTATTGGACATTCATGTACAGACATTAGTTTATTTTTAAAATAAGGTGTTGGATGAACACTATTACATAGAGGACAATACCGATAATAAAAAACAGGAAGATAATCATCATAAAGAATAGTATACTTGGGACCAGTGCGTTCTTCATTCAAAGCACATCTAATTTCATCAGCTAAGTGATCTGGATTGGTGCCATAGAAATTGTGATGCCTTGCGCCAGCTTTAAAAAGAACTTTAGCAACGTATTCAGAACATACTAATTTTTTCCAGTGGAATATATGTGCTATATTGATAAGATGAAGGGGAATGCGATAAGCAGGGTAGATTTGACCAATATGTTTATTGGTCGCTAACATTGCTTTTAATCTTAAATTATCATTTATTTTATTCCAACGTCCAATTAATATTCTTTTACCCTGATAGTGATAGAAAAGATTTTTACTTGTTAATGTCCAAAGACACTCAAGGGTGCATGATCCACCGGATAAAATACCCGTATGATTAAATTCGGATTCACGATCTGGATTTTGATTTTTTGTAACAAAGCGAATTCCTTTAGACAGTATGCTATCTCCAGCTACACAAAAAATGTCAAGAAGTTTTAAATCGATATTTAAGAAGTGCGAAGAATCAAATGAGAATACTTTTAGACCATCATACAATCCCGGTTCAATAGGTTGTGGCATTCCTGACATTACTTTAAATCCTTTCTTCATTAGATGTAGATTAAATTGTTAGCGGTTTCAATAAATCCTTCGATGTGCGTAACCATAATGATTTGAAGATTTAATAAATCAGCAATGTCAACAATTGTTTGTCCAACCAAGGGAACATATTTAGCAGAAACATTTTTAAATGGTTCATCAAGGATTAAAACCGCAGCAACATCGGGTTCTTCTAACGTTAGACATATCATGCGAAGCGCAAATGAGCATACATCAATTACGCCGCCACCGCAAGTATCTTTTCGGGGTTCTAATTTGATTCCTAAATGCTTGATAAAAAAGCGGATTTCAATCTGATCTCGTTTGGTATAGTCAAATTCTATCAGGAATTCATAGTCATCACCATACACGGTTTGTAGTGCCATGGTGGTTGTTTCTTCGATATACTTTTTTAGCTCTTTTTGGGTATCTTCTCCAACTTTTATCAGAATAGCTTTGCATAATTCCAGTTGTTCAATATACTTTTTCTCCTTTGCTATGGCTATGACATTTTTTGAATACTTCTTTTTTGCAAGATTGTATTCAGTTTGTAACTTATTTAAACGATCTATGATTGTGTCTATCATAATATTCCATCTTTTTCTAAGCGATCTATGAGATCGTTAAATAGTTTACTGTTTTCCTTTTTGTTTTCTTCTGCTTCTTCTGTTAATTGTTTAATTAATTCTTCTCCTTCTTCAACTGAATTAACATCAAACGTTTCCTTTAATTGTTTAAGAAGGAATTCTTCTTGCACTTCAGCTCTGTCAGACATTGCTTTTTTCTGTTCAAGCATTTCTTTTATTTCAGTAATATTTTTTTCTTCCTCAGTTGGCATGATGATCTCCAAATCGCCTTTGGGTTATCGAATATGTGGTTCTTTACTGTATTCTTTATTTAGAATAGACTGTATTCTTTATTTAGAATAGCAGCAATTGGTTCTATTTGATAGTCGTAAGCATGAAGACCTTGCGATGCAAAGGATAGTGGTCCCGGTTGAATGTTTAGTTCGCCAGCTACGTATTCATTGAGCAATGTGAATCCACCCATGTTTTCAGGGAAACCAGCATAGAGATCCCATGAACGAAAAACAACGGATGTTAAAAGCATTTCATCTTTTATTTTAAAATCAATTCCACGAAAACAAGGTGATGTTAAACGATTAGCTTCATTAGTATAGGGAATATCATAATTGAAACCAGAATCAACATTACCAATGTTAATGTAGCAATGATTATTATGATATCCTTTTTCTTTGAAGTGTCGAATTACCCATTCAATAGGTGTTTCATCTGTCGGATGCTCTGACATTCGGCCAAATTCAGAGTAGTGTTCTGTTCCATTAATCCATGAAGAATAACGGTAATGCTCATTTTTTGAAAGAAAGGGGTCCATCAGATAGTTTGGAAAATAATCCTGTTCCAGCTTTTCATCAGTGGTTGTCGGAGGAATACCTTGTGGCATTATAGGTGCTAATGGTCTTGCATGAGGATTACGAATGAATCCTGCTGCATAATAGAATTCCAATCGTTTTGATCCAGCAAAAGATCCTGCATCAATTTTGTATTCATGTCCATGATTCCACAGTTCCCAAAGTAATGTGAAATAAGCATCGTTTAGATCTCTTGCTTCAATAAAAACAGGTTTCATTTTTTTTCCTCCAATACCCATTGTAATGTTCTAATTTTTTCTTTGTAAATTTCAATGAATCGAAATGGACAGTTACTTCTTTTTTCTTTAACTTCTTCTAATTTCCTTCTGATCTGTTCCTCTGATTTCAATGCCTTTCTCCTTTTTTACAATCACTGATGGTTGCTTTATTTAATGCCTTAGTCATGTTCATAACACAGTGTCCACATACGAGAAAACTATCTACTTTAACAAGTTTAGGATAAAATTTCTTTCCTTCAGGATCACAGATAGCACAATGAAATTGCGCCTTAAAGTCTCCTTCTTCATGACGTGTGTTACTGTAAACAGACCAGTACTTATCTTCGATTTTAACTGCCTTACGTACAATTTCTAACATTTTGAATTTCTCCTCCCAAAATTTTTAAAAAGTCAAAATCTCAATCATTCAAGTTAAAATGTGTTCCTATTATTGCCCCCCTTTCTTCTCCATAACTTGAGCAATCATTTGTCGTAATATATTTTCAATTGCTGGATTTAATTCATGGTTATCTAATAGGTTCATTAAATTATCAAGGAATTTAGCTGAATTTTTTATTTTGGTATTTCTTAATGAATCAACAAATTGTTTGATATCATGTTGTACAATATGTATTTTTTCATTTAGGTGTTTTTTGGATATAACTTCACTTGTAGGTTTAGCTGACTTTAACTTAATTTTTGTACGTAACATATTATCCAGATTAATCAGATTAACACAGGGAATATCTTTTTCTTCTATTGTTCTTCTTAAAATAACACCAGCATTGATAACAGTGGTATTTTTTCTTTTAAATTGATATTGACGGTGCCAATGACCACAAATAATTAATTTGTATTTCTCCAAGAATTTATCGTCATCAATATTATAGGCAAAATCAGGATCATCAAGAATCCAAGAATTTTTACCAATTTGTTTGGTGTAGACAACCGCTTTATGTGTAAGTAAAAAAGGAGAATTATTACTGACTAATTCTTGATTCCAATCAATGTAATCCCATGCTATTCCATAATCTCTTTGGAATTGGGAGATGTGTTTAACCTTTGGGCTGTTAGACCAAAGAACACCCAAAGAAGTGCGATTCCACATATCAAGGGAGTGATACATAAGATCATGATTACCCCAAGTAAAAAAGATAGGATGCTCAAGAGCTTGCAGAATGCTACCAAAACGTGTAAGAATTGAATTCGCAATAATTGGAACATTTAAGATATCTCCCGGTGTAATAATAGGACAGTTAAATTTATTGGCTATGCGTACAATTTCCTTCCATTTATTAAATTGAACTTCTACAATATCATCTACCCTTGCTATTGGATTCTTTCCGGTAAGATGACCATCCCCAACATGTAGAATTAGCATTTGTGTTCCTCCGTTATAGATCTTCCACAAGTGGGACAATAGCCTAACTCAAGAAGGTAATTATTCAATTTTTTCTCTAATCGTTTGTATTCCTTTTTAGCAGCAATTTTATCCTTTTTGATTTGTTGGATTTGTTGGATTAGCTTGAATAATTGTTTTATTATTGAAGTAGTTTTGAAAAATTGATTGTGTTTCTCAATTATCAAATTTATGGAGTGAAGACGCTTGTTATAGATACGTTTATTATGAACTTCTATTTGTGCTTCTTTTAAGTGATTGAGTAAATCCTGTAAACCAGCAATTATTGCTTTTTTACCTTTGATTGATTTAATTCCACTTTCAATGGTTGTAATATCTTTTAATCGATCATTTATTATTTTAATATTGATTCTATTTTTACGACATTGATAGATTTTATCTAATATTATTCTTAATTCTTTATTAGTATTAGTAAGATCATAATATTGATCTATTTCGGCTTTTATATATAGAGCATCATCCATAAATCGATTAACATTTTGCAATCGATCTATAGTTTCCTTATGTTCCTCATTATTTTTACTGATTCGTTTAATATTGGATTTTGATTCAGTTATCTTCGTTTTAACTTCTTTGATTAATAGTTCTTGATCTTCCATTCCAGTAGAAGCATTTAATAATTTAGTTGCACCACCACCAGTTTGAAGAACAAGAAAATGAGGTTCTAATTGTCGTTGCCAATTGATATCCTTTAGTGGAAATAGTTCTTTGATAGGCGCAAGGGTATCTGTACCGAATGCTTTTAATAATTCTCCATTAAGATAGTATCGGCGCTTTTCCCTTTTAACACGACTACCATTAGCATGTACGATTTCAATGCTAAGAGGATCTTTATTGTGTTTATTTTGAAATATGGATTCACCACTACGGGGTTGATTATCAAGAATCAATTTCAATGCTCTGATGATTGCTGACTTACCAGCATCAGTATCACCAAGAATGACATTGACTCCCGGCTGTAACTTAATATGTAGGTCTTTATGAATTTGAAAATTGTGGAGTATTATTTCACTTATCAACATCGGGTTCACCCAAAATCATAAAATGAGATATTCTTTTAGACCATCCAGTTTTATCAGTGTAATAATATTTATTTAAAAGGTAGTGTTGTAGAAAAGCCCAAGAATTGACACAATCATGAATTACATAACTGCTATTGCGTTCAAAAGTCATTATTTGTATTGACTTTATTGGTGGTAAATATTCATTGATCTCAAACCATTTGTTTTTTTCATTTACAAATGGAGCTTTATTCCTTTGTTCCAGCAATATTGTCAATGCTTCTTCAGGGGTATGTGTTTTTTCACTAACTTTATTAATAAAAAACTTATCATAGGTTGCAGTATGTTGATTCTTCTGATTCGATTTTATTATTGTCTTCTTTTTTTTCAAATTCAAACGTTGTGGTTTGCTCTTTAGCTTCAGTTTTTTTACCATTTATTTTTCTCCCAGCTAAATGCATATTCCATGCAGCTTCAAATAATCCTTCAAAGAAAGGATGATTATATCCAATTGGTTTTTTATCTTTACCCATATAGATTTTGGTAAGAGCATGTTTTGATTTTGTTTCTAAAAAGCAATCAGGATATAATTCTACGATATAATCTTTTTCATCGTAATATTTACTGAAGAATATGAATGTAGCTTTGAATACATCCTGCCAAGGAAGAATAGACACAATAATTCTACTCTTACGATTGATAATGACTTTGAATATTTCATTATCAATTGGCAGATAGGCTAAAGATCGGGTAATGGTCAATCGTTTAGCATATATAATTTCACCACCATTTTGAAGATAATTGATTATCTTCTTACGACTTACAGATTGGTCGGTTCGATCTTCAAACCTCCAATTTGCATGACGTGTTAATGTTTTCTTTTTCTTTTTCATCCATGTCTCCTATGCATAATTGCTCTGTTAATTCTAAAACTTATGAATATTTGATTCATCATTCCTTTTGTCCAATAGAAAAAATGACGCATATTAGCAACGGTTACAGGATGTTCATTGTTGATATTAACAGTTATATGATCAATGGGTGCATCAAGAGCGCACTTTTTAAATTGATTGAAAATATCTTCATGCATGGCAATACATGGCAATCTCCGTAAACGTCTGAAAATCAGCATTGGCTCACGTTTAGATGCATCAGCATCTATCTTAGCTTCAGTCCAAAACTGATAGAACCAAGGCGTACTTTGATTTGAATCTAATGCATCCAGTATAGACCATAATTGATAGCTTTTTTTACGCTTTGATGCATATCCTGTTTTTAATTCAATGCTAAATCGATCAAAGAAATATTCTGTTGTTGAATCATCAGGTCCAAGATCTCCATGATCATACTTTCGTGATTCATTATACAGTTTTTTTCTTCTTGTAGCTCTACCACCAGATGATTTGGTATACCATACGGCATCATCATCTTTTCCATTGGTTAGCCAAGAGGATAATTCTCTGCTTGTATCTCTTTCAAAACTTTTTCCCTTTGCCATTATCAATTATCCCTTTTTCATTTCTGTAAGCAATTCCCCTTCTATAAATTGTGTATCTAATACTGGCATCAACAGGTAATGAAAATGCCCAATCTTCAGCTATTTTAACATTACCAAATTCAATGACAGCAATATCGTTGGAAATGCCCAGCATATAAGTTGAAAAATCATCTCTTTTTTTAATTGTCAATTTCGGCACAGTAAGAAAAGCAGTTTTACAATTATATAGAACGAGAACAATATCGTTTTGATAGATTAACTTCACAAAAAATTCAACTATGTCATCATAGGTTAAAAATTGATGACCTTTATGCTGTTTTTTGAAAAATGGGAAATGTTGGATAGTTTCAATTAATAAATCAAAAGCATCAACATTAACTTTGACGCATTCTTTTTCATCAGTCATATTTATCTCCTAATTACCCACGATGACCATACCATTGAATATCTTTTAATTTGGTTTGATGAAAACAACCTAATGGATCAATATCACAATTAGGCCATGCAGGACACCCAAGATGTTCATCCCAATCATCATCTTTAGGATAAATAGGTTCTTCTTCTTTTATTTTTAGTTTATATCTTTTCAATGATTTATCTCCATTTTGGAGGACGTTTAATTTCTGCTTCTTTAAGTAATTGATTCCAATGTTCCTGCAATCGATCTTTTAACTTGTCAGCAGTTTTAGGATCTGCAATTGCTCTTTTAATTAATTCACTTCTATAGATCTTTTTATCGTCCCAAATGAGATAGCTACCTGATTTTTCAAAACCACCTTTATCCCAAAGGAAGTTTACGGCTGATCCAAAATTATCTACTCCGTAACCGTGTAGTATATTAAAATTCATTTTATTATAACGAGAACCAGTTTTATTTTTATCAATCGTAACTTCAACTTCAATACCTTGATTGATTCCACTGTCCGTTGTGATTTTATTAGATTCACGCAACCAATAAATGATACTGGCATAATGATCTAATGCTTTTCCACCGGCTCTTGTTAATTGAGGTCCGAACATAACGCCAAAGTTAGACCTAACTTGGGAAACAATAAAAAGCAGGACATTGGAGTTATTAACCGATTGAATACATGTTCGGAACAGTTGTGATAAAACTCTGGCTTTACCACCACCATAGTCTTGTTTACCAACACCTTTTTTCTCAATATGTTTTATTTCTCTGGCATCTGATAAGGAATCCAATGAATCTAATACATAAAGAATAAGATCATATTTATCAGATTCTTTTTTCGTAATGTTCATAATGTTTGTATAGAAATCTTCAACCAGTTTTGAATGTTGGAAATCATCCTTTTTCTTTTTCCAATCAGGAAGTCTTTCACGTAACCCGACAATTTTATCTAATGGCATATTGAAATTCATTGCCAGATCCATATCAAATGCTGATTCAGGTTCATCGTAGTATATCTTGACTTTTTTACCCATTTTATTATGCCATTCATACCAAACGGCATTTACCGCTTCACAAGCCATTAGAGTTTTGCCAGTAGAGTAATCACCAACTGAATTGATTACTCTACCGACAGGATAGCCCAAATTCACATCGTTTGTTAATGCCATATTCAGAATCCAAGATCCTGTTGATACAAATGATGTGAATTGCTTGGGCATTGGTTTTAGCAATGGTTTTTGCAATTGTTTTCGTAATGATGATTTTTTCCCACTCGTACTGGTACGCAGATTCAGTTTTTTAGGCATTAGAATAGATCCCTTAGAATTGTGTGATATAGATTACAGATCAGCCATTGCTTTTTCATACATGTCATCAATGATCATGGGAATCGCTTCCATTTGATCTATGTGAGTAGCATCAGCATAACCATTGGATTTGCACCACATTTTAAAAGAAATAGCTGATTTGTCTTCCAATTCAGCACGTAGGGCATCCAATTCTTCAATCAATTCTTCTTCAGGATCTTTTTGTCGGATAGGTTTAGAAGTGGATTTATTGGAAAAGGTTCTACGACCCTGAACTGGTTGTTCCGGTACTTCTCCAGCTTCAGCATCAACATTGCCAGAACCATCATGCATCATTTCATCTTCTGCTTGCATGTCTTCCTTAATTTCTTCATATTCAGGAATATTAAGAAAATATTCAACAATATTATCAAACCCTGCTTCTTCAGCAGCAGAAACGATTGAATCAAGTTTTTCCAATACTTCATCAGGGATGGGATTTTCACGATCAATCAATTCAAAACCAGTGTAATCGGGGAAATCACCTTGTTGAACAATACTGAATCCAACAGTGCGTCCCTCTCCACCTTCCTGAACATCAGAAATGTCCAAAGTTGATCGTGTGATTTTGTTACGTGCCTTGTTTTGAATTTCTTTATGAAATTTGGATTTAGGAGAAGCCCACAATTGAAAAGTGTAATCAGGGGCATCTCCTTCAAGCAATTCTTTTGATCGTTCCCAAAGCAGATAACAGCAACGATCAACAGGATAGAGTTTTTTGATATCATCTGTAACAGCACCATTGATTCGATATAACATTTGTTGTTTTTCACATCGATAACAACGTGCTTTAGATGTACCTTTGGCATAACGCAGCATACAAACGTATGCATTCCCAGCAAAACCAACACCAAAATGAACAGGCAATTCTTTAAAGTATGGAATATTGGGATTGAATGAAATTGGAAGTACTTCAACAAATTTATCCCCTCTTGCAGTGGAAAAATCAACGATTCCATGTTCTTCCATTAATTCTTGATTGAAAATGGGTTTTCCAGCAGAGGATATTTTGGATCTTTTTTCACGATCTTCATATGATTGATCTAATACTTCTTGTTTGGTACGTTTGAATTTACTACGAATATCACCAGTTGAAGAAGTAGATGCACCTGTGGTTTTCAATCGATTTTTCAATCCAGAGAGTTTGCTCGTACCAGTTTTTGCGGCTTTCTTTGCTGCCATACGTTCTTTCAATGTTGCCATGATTCAATTCCTTTCTTAATATTCAGGTTCTTGTGATTGATTCATTACCCTTAATTTAGGTTTATTTTTATATTTTGATCCTTTACTGACAGTTGGTTCGGAATAGTAATTGTTTAACCATAGTTCAGCCAAGATACGAATCATCATACCTCTTTGCCGACAGGTATCAACGGCTGATCGTAAATCTTCTTCTCTACGCAATGCTACTTTGTATCGTTTGAATGCATTTATGTATTCCTTTTCTCCTTTCACTAATCCAAAAACAAGTTTATCTGTAGGTTTACCTGTGATTCCATATATCTCTGCATTTTGCCTGATGATTTCAGCTTGCTCCGATTCAACGTATTCCAATTCACGTTTAGCATCTTTAGTTTCAGCAGCAGCAATAGCTAATTTTTTACCATACTTTCGCATTAACCCCGGATTTCGATCTGCTTCCAATTCAAGATTAAATCGATCAATACTGAAATCATCATTAGCTTCATCATCAAATAAACCCATTTGACCCCCTAAATAAAACTCACTTTACGTTTGAATGTTTCAATAGATTTGTCTAATTCCGTTTTAACTTCACCCAATTGTTTATGGACAACTTTGGTGAGATCAATATCAGTGCGAAGATCTTCTGGTGTTATATCTTCCATGATTGTTTTAGCCTTTTCGATTATACTCTCTAATTCAGTATCATGAAAGATATTTTTTGATTGAAATGATGTAAAGAAATCATCAATTTTTCCAATAGCTTTCGGACTCAATCGTTTCTTTTCACCATCCAGTTTGCCAGTTAATGTGTCGGTAAGATGGGTAACGATTTCAGAGAATCCTTCACGCAATGCCAGAATTCCCATTTCCCTTGTTTCACCCATCAGCTTTTTGAACTTACCAAGTTCTTCTTTTCGCATATCGTCATTGATATGAGAGGGAATAGTAAGATCAAAGAATCGATAACTGATGTTGAATTTAGATCGTATATCGGTAGGATAATCACTTGGATCAAAGTATTTATAGATTCCCAATTCTGATTCTGCTTCTTTGATATACTTTTTATATTGTTTGCTGAATTCATTAACATCTTTCTTCAGCTTGGAAATATATCCTTCAAGAATATCCTTAATCAAATTAACACGATCATTGGGAATAAAATGAATGCCTTTGATTGGGAATGGAAGGGATGCTTCCCAAACGAAAGCTCTTGCTTCAGATATCGTGGAATTAATATCCTGAAGATAAGATCGATCAATCAGGCTTTTTGTCGCACGTACCCATTCTTTTTCTGCTTTCGGAGTCAAAAGAGATGCAATCTTTTTCGGAAGATTCTTTCTGGCTTGCCAAGAATGCGTTTCAAACTGGAGCAATGTACCCATATCGAAGATATTGAGTTCATCTAATCCTGCATTTATTTCACGTTTGATTTTCAGAGATTTCGGATTGACTTTTAATTTCATTCTTTTAATTGCCATGATATAACTCCTTTCGTTTCATTTGAAGGTTATTTTACGTTTGAGATCAATTACATTAACTTCAATCTTTGGTTCATTATCGGTTTCTGATTTATTTTCATAAGAAACTGATTCGGTACTACTGGTAAAGTTTAATGGAACATCTGAACCTATTAAAGCACCAGCAAATTGAAAATCAATTATACAATAACTTTGTGACGAATTAATTTCGGTATTAAAAAATGGATCTTTAATATTTGGGTATTCGTATTTAATGTTAATTGAAAGAAATGCTCCATAAAGAATATAATCTGAATCAATTATTAAATTGCCAAATTTTCCAGTTAACTTTTGAATTTCTACAGTAATTGAATTTTTTAAACTTTTAGTGGTAAAACTTATGATAATTGAACCATCATAATTTGATTGATCACAATTTAATTCATTTAAATCATGAAAATATATTGTATTTAGTTTTTTGTTTTCAGGAACAAAACTAACCACAAATTGGTTTATAGACACGGTTTTCAACCCCTTCTTTGGATTTCTCAAAAGCAATCGGCAAAAGTGTTTGCTCCATCAATTGACCAACAGCCGCTTTAAGAAATTCAGATTCCTCAACACATTTCATTCCTATATATCCTTCAGTTGTAACTTTGATTTCAGCCGTGTCATTCATTACATCCATTATAATCTTTTTCTGTGCCATTGATAGTCTCCTTATTGAATAATTGATTTATGCATAAACAACTAATCGAACACGATCATCCATTACTTCTTCTTTACATGTAAAACCTTTTAATTTGGCAGCATACTTACCTTGTTCAATGGCAACCGCTTGAGACAATTTCCATGCATTCGGTCCAAGCTTATTGAGTAGTCTTTTATCCCAAAAATCCCAAATGAGTTTATAATTCTTTTTATTCATTGGATCTCTGATTACACCAACTTCATATTCTGCACCGGGAACACCGATTGCATGAATACATTTGCCAAGATCATCTGTTGTCATTCCATCAGGCATGGGATAATCACCAACATGCCGACCAAACCATTTATAATTCTTTTGATTCTCTTTCCATACCAATCCTAATCGTTTAACTGCACTTTTTAGACACTTTAGATTTTGTATTTCGACTTCAATGGTAGCAACGTGACTCATTGTTAATCTCCTTTCTGTTGTTTGAATTATTGGAGTGTCATTGCTCGTTTACCTTTAACTTTAAGTGATTTACTTTTTTTCGGAATGTAAGACGTATTGGCATGTCTGTATATCTTGGCTTTTTCTTTGATTGATTGAAGTTCCTTTTCTCTGTATTGTGCCAATACTGGAATTTGTTGCAATGCTGCCATTATACTGCTTTCATAATGACTGTCTTTAGCCAATTGTTCAATTTCAGCACCGGACCATTTTTCTTTCCAAAGATTTTCACAGAATTGATCATCATTGGGTAAATCACTTTTGAATTGTTTATTCTTAATATTAATGATCTGTTTAACTTCAGTAGGATTGGGTAAATCAACAAAGAAGATTGTATCCCAGCGTCCCAATCGAAGGAATTCAGGCGGCAATATATCTAAGTTATTTGCGGTGGCAACAATGACGGCATCGGATCTTCTTTCCTGCATCCACGTAAGAAAATGTCCCAATATCCCTTCACTGGTTTCATGCGCCATTCCCCTTCCAGTTCCACCAAATGCCTTTTCAATTTCGTCAATGCAGATAACCGCTTTGCCGAATCCATCAATGATCTTTGTGGCACGTCTGGTCTTAGCTTCAGTTTCTCCAACGATACCCCCTTTCAATCCACCAACATCCAATACAATTCCCGGCCATTCCAATAATGAAGAAAGACATTTAACTGCAAGGGATTTGCCAGTACCTTGAAAACCAACTAATAGAACAGATCGAACTTTAGGTTTGACTGAATCAGGATTTTTAAATGGTTCAATTCGTTTTTTCCAGTAGTTTTTAAATTCTTCCAAACCACCTAATGATTCAATTGGTTCGGGTTGAAAGAAATCCATGAATCCTGTTTGTCGAATGATATAACGTTTACGTTCAAGGATTGTCATGAGATCAAATTTGCGATGTTTAACAGCAGAATAGGCAAGTACGTTTTCAATTTCTTCGTAGCTCATTCCCTGACAAGCATCAGTGATTTCGGAGGTAACACTATAATTGGAAGCATTGAATTCTTCTTTTGTCCATTTACCACTGTTCAGCATATCATTAGCTGATTCAATAACTGCTTCTTGAATACCAGTGGCAATCGTTACGATTTCATCACGGCTGGGTAATTCAAAATCAAGGACAGGAATGAATTCTTTGATATCAATGGGGATCTGTTTGGAATCTGTACCAACTATCACCATACATGTTTGATTGGCTTTAAGTAGTTTGTACGCATCCAAAAGCATTTGGGTAATAAGATTATTATCCAAGAATTGGTCGTAACGTTCAAGAATGAAAACAGTACGTGGTTTATTGATTGCTGCTTCAATAATAGAGAGTTGATCACATTCTTGATCTTCATTATAATTGACTTCATTAACGATTATACCTCTATTAATGTTCCAGTAAACAAGATCAAAACCATTTGCTTTGATTGACCTGATTGCCCGTTTAATTTCATTTGTTTCAATGAACAGCATTCCATAGCCAGCTAAAAGATAATGTGTTAGATCCATTCGTTTTTCTCCTTTCTTTAAGTGACGTATTTATAATCGTTGACGCGGAACATGTCTAACCA
>Ga0180438_10004013_pt1 | contig 21618 bp, 10 predicted proteins | sample SS_ome_12_FD_132455 | JGI IMG/M metagenome (GOLD analysis project Ga0180438, IMG submission 132455) | Hypersaline lake sediment archaeal communities from the Salton Sea, California, USA - SS_3_D_2 metaG | ecosystem: Environmental > Aquatic > Non-marine Saline and Alkaline > Hypersaline >...
CGGGACATCAGTCCGCCGACACCGTCATCGAGCGCGAGGTCTTTTCCGCAACCAACCGCCGGGAACTCGTGATAGTCAGCGGCGATCGCGGCATACGCGACTTGTGCCGAGCCCTTGGCGCCCTCGTGATGGCCCCCACGAACTTCCTCGCCGAAGTCGAAGCGGCGTCCAAGGAACTAAAGACAACCACCAAACACTTGTATCAAACACCGGGCGACCTAAGCCGCGTCGAGGACCACCTCGACGAATCGGCCTTACGGCGCCTGCGAAAGTTGCGGAAGAAGCTCGAGGAGTAATTCGCGATAGCCAGCCAAGCACAGAGGCTACCACACGGATTTGTCTTACGGTCGCCAGCCCTACTAGCCCGAACAAATCCTAGTGCAGCGGCGCATCCACGTGCAACTGCGGCGTTGCGCTCGTCGGGCCTGCACGGGCCTCGGGCCCGTCTATTTTGCCTTAGGTATTGAGGATATGGCAAAGCTTGGCTTGGGAACCGTCCATTTTGGAATGGACTACGGCATCGCGAACACATTGGGGCAAACCACGCCCGAAGAGGTCCTGACCATCCTCGAGTCGGCTCGGAGCAGCCACATCCAAACGCTGGATACCGCACCTTGCTACGGCGGAAGCGAGGCCGTCTTGGGCGACGCTCTGGCTCAACTGGGCAGCCATGACTTCCGCATCGTCATGAAAACGCCGCAGTTTGGCAGCGCCCGGATTTCGCGAGCGGAAGCCGAGGAGGTCGAGCGTACTTTTGAACGGTCTTTGGCGAACTTGCGCCAATCTTCCGTGGACGCATTACTGGTGCATGACGCAAACAATCTGCTTGTCCCCGGGGGCGAATTCGTATTCGAAGCGATGGGCCGGCTCAAACAAGAGGCCCGCGTCGGGAAACAAGGCGTTTCCGTATACGAGCCCGCCCAACTCGAGGCGCTTCTAGCCAGGTACGATATCGACCTCATTCAACTGCCTCTGAGCATCCTTGACCAACGCTTTATCGAGAGCGGCCTGCTGAGCGTCCTGAAGCAGAAAGGCATCGAGATCCATGCGCGCTCGGTTTTCTTACAGGGGCTGCTCCTGATGCCTGAATCCACTATCCCCGCCCCGCTCAGTGCGGTGGCGGAAACCAGACACCGACTCGATTCGTTTGTCAACGAAACCGGCCTGTCCCTCGTGCAGGCCGCGCTCTGTTTTGTGAATCAACAGCCGGAAGTGGATATTGTGCTGATGGGCGTACGTACGTCCAACGAGTTCAAGAAGAACGCGGCCGACTTCGCCTCGATTGCGGGCCTCGAGTTCGACTTCTCGCCGTTCTCGATACATGACGAGGCCCTTGTCAACCCCTCAAAATGGGAGCTATAACATGATCGATCTAGGCGGCAAGACCGTACTTGTAACGGGGGGCACGGGGCATCTTGGCTTTCCGATTGCCATCGGCCTGCGCGAACTCGGCGCAACGGTTATAGCCACGGCCAGAGACGACAGGAAGACAGACAAACTCGAGGCCCTCCGAGGAAACGGCATCGAGGTCTGCTACGTCGATTTGGCCGACGAGACCAGTATCGCAGACACCTTTGCCCGACTTAAATCGGATCGCACACGCATCCATGGTCTGGTCAATAACGCCTACTTTGGCGAAGGCGGTTCCCTCGAGACCATGACCATCGACCAGTGGCGTTCGGGCATTGACGGCGCAGTTGGCGTTGCATTCACGATGCTCCAAAGCGCGCTGCCATTTCTGAAGGAAACAAAAGGCGCCGTGGTAAACGTCGCTTCCATCTACGGCATCGTATCTCCCGATCCCCGAGCCTATGCCGAGTCCCCGCAATTCAATAACCCCCCAAATTACGGCGCCGGCAAAGCCGCACTCATCCAATTCACAAAATACGCGGCATGTTATCTCGCCAAATACGCCATACGAGTCAACGCGATCAGCCCGGGGGCATTTCCCAGCGGCGACGTTCGCCAAGACCTCAACTTTATCTCGCGCCTCGAGAACAAGATACCCCTCGGACGAATCGGCAATCCGGAGGAACTTGTGACGCCCGTCGCTTTTCTGCTTTCGAGCGGCGCGTCTTACATAACAGGCCAAAACCTCGTAGTAGACGGCGGGTGTACAGTTTGGTGATGTGCGCATGGCGCAGTAGGCCTGCGTGAGATTCTGGGGTATTGACGCGCAGGGCTGTTCCCAGAAAATTCTTTCCCGGATATTTGACATAGGCTATGGTTTTTTGGTATAGTTTTTGTTTGGCTTCCAAAAGGAGAGATCTGTCTTCGTCAAAGAGACCGGATGTGGCGATTTCCTTAGGCAAACCCCGAGATCACGTTGACGCCGTGTGGGGGTGTGTCCGCCCCAACATGTCTTAACTATCAATAGCCCAATCGATTAGGAGATCCGTCTGCATGGCTGTAGCGCACGATATGTCCAAAGACCGTCCCTTTCTTGGGCGCATACCCGACGAAATGGACCTCCCCGACCTGATTGAGATTCAAACGAAGTCGTACGGTGATTTCCTTCAGTGGGACGTGCCTCCCGATGAGCGTTTGCCCATGGGGCTTCAAGAGGTTTTCCACGACGTGTTTCCTGTCGCCTCCCCGGACAACCTGACGCGACTCGAGTTCGTCCATTACTCTTTCACCCCTCCCAAGTACACCATCGAGGAATGCCAACAGCGGGGCCTGACGTATGCGGCGTCTCTGAAAGCGCTGCTTCGCCTAGTCCGATATGAAGAAGTCGGCACGTCGAACGAGGTCCGCGAACGAATGATAGTGGAGCAGGAAGTGTTTCTAGGCGAGTTGCCGCTGATGACGCCCACGGGGACGTTCATTGTGAACGGCGCCGAGCGGGTGATCGTAAGTCAGTTGCACAAGTCCCCCGGCGTATCTTTCGAAACCAAGATTCACCAGAACGGGAAAGCACTGCTCTCTGCGCGGGTCATTCCGTACCGTGGCGCGTGGCTCGAGTTCGAGTATGACATCAACGACCTGCTGTGGCTTACCATTGACCGCCGCTCGCGCATTCTGGCCACGACCATTCTGCGGGCCCTTGGATACGTTGAGAACGAGGACATTCTCAAGCTCTTCTACCGCATCGAGGAGGCCGCCGTCGGCCGGAGTAAGGTCAAAATCGGGAGTAGATCGATCTATATCGAGGAACTGGCCGGCCGGATCGTCGCGAGCGACGTAATCGACCCTGAGACCGGCGAAATTCTGGTTGATGCCGCGGAAGAACTCACAGAGATCGCCATTGACCGGCTCACGAAGTCTCATGTAAAGACGTTGGTTTTGATCAATGCAGAGGATGTTTCCAGGGATTCGTCTATCATTAACACGCTATGTCAGGATTCGACCCAGAGTCAAGAGGATGCTCTCCGGGAAATCTACGCCCGCATCCGACCTGGCGACCCGGCAACGGATTCAACAACGCGGACTTTCTTCCGCCGGCTGTTTTTCGATCCGAGCCGGTACGATTTTGCCCCGGTTGGCCGCTATAAGATCAATAGGAAGTTAGGGTTAGAGATTCCTCAAGAAACCAAAACGCTAACGCCGGAAGATGTGGTGGCGACGCTTAAGTATCTTGTACGGCTGCGAGGCGGCGAGGGAGTGTTAGACGACATCGACCACCTGGGCAACCGCCGGGTGCGCGCGGTGGGGGAACTGCTCGCCAATCAGGTGCGCGTCGGCCTGGTGCGCATGGAACGCACCGTCCGCGAACGCATGAATTTTCAGGACGAAGACCAACTCACGCCTCAGAGCCTAGTCAACCCAAAACCCGTCAGCGCCGTAATTAAGGATTTCTTCGGCCGGAGCCAACTCTCTCATTACATGGAACAGATCAATCCTCTGGCTGAGCTGACTCATAAGCGCCGGTTAAGCGCCTTGGGCCCTGGCGGGTTGAGCCGCGAACGGGCCGGTTTCGAAGTGCGGGACGTGCACCCAACGCACTACGGTAGAATCTGCCCGATCGAGACCCCTGAAGGTCCCAACATCGGCTTGATGGCGTCGCTGTCTACGTACGCTCGCGTAAATCGATACGGTTTTCTCGAGACGCCCTACCGCAAAGTGGACAACGGGAAGGTCGCCGGTCAAGTCGAGTACCTTTCCGCGTACGACGAGGACAACTATATCATTGCTCAGGCGAACGCGCCGCTCGACAAGCGCCGGCGGTTCGTCAATCCGCAGGTGTTGGCGCGTCACCGGGGCGACTTTCCGAAAGTCGAGCCGCGACAGGTGGACTATATGGACGTATCCACGAAGCAGCTTGTGAGCGTGGCCGCAGCGCTCATCCCATTCCTCGAGCATGACGACGCCAACCGGGCGCTGATGGGCTCGAATATGCAACGTCAGGCCGTGCCCCTGCTTCAAACGGACTCGCCGCTGATCGGCACAGGGCTTGAACACGTAACCGCAAAGAACACAGGCACGGTCGTTTGCGCAGAGCGCTCCGGCGTAGTCGAGTACGTGGACAGCGAGATCGTCCGCATCCGCCACTCGAAACGGGACGCCCAAGACAATCCGTTCCGGGCGGACGAGGACGAATACCACCTCAAAAAGTTCATCCGATCAAACCAGAACACCTGCATCAATCAGCGTCCAATCGTCGAGAAGGGCGACAAAGTCGAAGCGGGCGATATCATTGCGGACGGCCCCGCCACCGATCGGGGCGAATTGGCCCTTGGCCGGAACGTCCTGTGCGCGTTCCTGCCTTGGGAAGGCTACAACTTCGAGGACGCAATTCTTATCAGCGAAGACCTGGTGAAAGGAGACGTGTTCTCGTCAATCCACATCCAGGTGTTTGACATCGAGGCCCGGGACACGAAACTCGGCCCGGAAGAAATCACCCGCGACATTCCGAATGTGAGCGAGGAGGCTCTGAGAAACCTGGACGAGAACGGGATTGTCCGGATCGGCGCAAAAGCAAAACCCGGCGACGTCCTAGTCGGCAAAGTCACCCCCAAAGGGGAAACCGAACTGGCGCCCGAAGAAAAGCTGCTGCGGGCCATCTTCGGCGAGAAGGCCGAGGACGTGCGGGACGCCTCGTTGACCCTGCCGCCCGGGGCCGAAGGCGTGATCGTCGACGTACGCGTGTGTAGCCGCCGCGACAAGACAGCGGACGGCGGTTCGAAGTCCGCGCTTAACGCCGAAGTGAACAGACTCCGAAAACAATACCAAGAAAAGATCGACGAGATCCGCGGCATCTTTCTCAAGCTCTTGCGCGACGACCTTGTGGGGCTCAAGATCCTTGAGGACGTCGTCGACCACAGAACGGACGAATTGGCGCTCGAGAAGGGCAAAAAGATCAAAGTGGCCCATCTCGACAAACTCGATTACAGCGTGCTGGCGCGACTCAAGATCGAAGACAAGAAAACCCAACAGAAGCTGACCCGTCTGGTTAACATGGCCGCCATGGAGGAAGCCAAACTCATTGCGTTTCGGGACAGCCGAATAGACATGCTCCGGAAAGGCGACGAACTACCGCCCGGCGTCATCAAGCAGGTAAAGGTGTTTGTAGCCACAAAACGCCGCTTGGCCGTCGGCGACAAGGTAGCAGGCCGCCACGGCAACAAGGGCGTCATTGCGAAAATCCTGCCCGCCGAGGACATGCCTTTCCTGCCCGACGGCACGCCCGTGCAAATCCTGCTGAATCCGCTGGGGGTTCTCTCGCGCATGAATGTAGGCCAACTGCTCGAGACCCACCTTGGGTGGGCCGTGCATGCGCTCGGAATGAAAGTCGCCTCGCCCGTTTTCAATGGGGCCTCCGAAAACGTCATCCGCGACTTCCTGAAGAAGGCAAACCTTCCCGAAACCGGGAAAATCGGGCTGCGCGACGGCCGGACGGGCCGTGTATTCGACCAACAGGTGACCGTCGGCTACATCTATATGATGAAACTGAACCATCTTGTCGACGACAAGATCCACGCCCGGGCCATAGGGCCGTACTCACTGGTGACGCAGCAGCCACTCGGGGGCAAGGCCCAATTCGGCGGGCAACGATTCGGCGAAATGGAGGTATGGGCGCTGCAGGCTTACGGTGCGGCATACACGCTTCAGGAACTGTTGACCATCAAGTCGGACGATATTCAGGGGCGCACGAAGGCGTACGAAGCCGTTGTGAAAGGTGAACGCGAGGTCGAACCGGGCACGCCGGAGTCATTTAACGTACTGATGCGGGAAATGCAGAGTCTCTGCCTGGACGTCATTAAATTGGTCAAAGTGGATACGGCTGCCGAACTCGATGAAGAAGAAGAACCGTTGGAGGAGTAGACCTTGCCTAAATACGTCGCAACAACCGGTGAACGATTCGATGCATTGATGATTCGGCTTGCCAGCCCCGAGGAAATCCTGAAATGGAGCCGAGGCGAGGTGAAAAAGCCGGAGACCATAAACTACCGCACATTCAAGCCTGAGAAAGACGGGCTTTTTTGCGAGCGCATTTTCGGCCCCGTCAAGGACTGGGAATGCGGTTGCGGAAAGTACAAGAAAGTGAAACACCGCGGCATCACCTGCGACCGATGCGGCGTCGAGATCACCGAGAGCAAAGTCCGCCGGGAACGAATGGGCTGCATCAAACTCGCCGTGCCGGTTACCCACATCTGGTTCTTCAAGAACACGCCGAGCTGCATCGGCAACCTGCTCGACCTGAGCATTCGCGTCCTCGAACGCATCATCTATTTCGAGAACTACGTGGTAATCGATCCCGGCGACAGCACCCTCGACAAGATGCAGACTTTGACCGAGGACGAGTATCAGGACGCGCGGGAGGAGTGGGGCGACCGATTCACCGCGAAGATGGGCGCCGAAGCCGTCAAAATGCTGCTTGAAGAAGTAGATTTGGACGCACTAAGCGCCGAGCTTCACGCCGCATTTGCCAACACGTCCAGCATGCAGGCCCGAACCAAGACCATCAAGCGACTGAAAGTAGTCGAAGCGCTGCGCAAGAGCGGGAACAACCCGACCTGGATGGTGCTCGACGTCATACCCGTCATCCCGCCGGACCTGCGCCCGCTGGTGCCGCTCGAGGGTGGGCGATACGCCACGAGCGACCTGAACGACCTTTACCGGCGCGTGATTAATCGCAACAACCGGCTCAAGCGGCTTATCGAGCTACGCGCCCCTGAAGTAATCCTGCGCAATGAAAAGCGCATGCTCCAAGAAGCCGTGGACGCCCTGTTCGACAATGGGCGACACGGCCGCACGGTGCTCGGCGCAGGGAACCGCCCACTCAAATCGCTCAGTGATATGCTGAAGGGCAAACAAGGGCGTTTCCGCCAGAATTTGCTCGGGAAACGCGTGGACTACTCGGGCCGTTCCGTCATTGTCGTAGGTCCCGAACTTAAACTGCATCAGTGCGGCCTGCCGAAGAAGATGGCGCTCGAGCTGTTCGAGCCATTCATCATTCACGAACTGAAGGAACGCGGAATCGCGACGACGATCAAAGCGGCGAAGCGAACCATTGCACAAGGGCGGGAAGAGGTCTGGGACATTCTCGAGGACGTCATCAAGGATCATCCCGTCTTGCTCAATCGTGCACCCACGTTGCACCGTTTGGGCATACAGGCGTTCGAGCCGGTGCTGATAGAAGGGAAGGCGATTCGCATCCACCCCTTGGTCTGCCGGGCGTTCAACGCGGACTTCGACGGCGACCAGATGGCGGCGCACGTGCCGCTTATGCCTGCGGCGCAGCTCGAGGCGCGGTTGCTTATGCTTTCGAGCACAAACATTTTCTCGCCGTCCTACGGCCGCCCCATCGTTACCCCGAGCCAGGACATCGTCCTTGGCATTGCCTACGTCACCAAGCGTCGGGAAGGCGCAAAGGGGGAGTGGCAGAAGGCCTGGGGCGAATGGCGAGAGGGGCATGTGTATCGGATCCCTGAGAAAGTCAAAAGGGGCGAGCTAAGACTGCCGGGGATCAAACGGCCGGGCAAGATCTTTGTGGATGCAGCGTCGGTGATTCTGGCCTACGAGACGGGCGAAACTGGACTGCATGCGGCCGTCAAGATCCGGCACAACAACAGCATTATCGACACGACGGTCGGGCGCGTTCTCTTCTGGCAAGCGCTTCCGAACGAGATAACCCTCGAAGACGTCAACCGCGAGCAGAATCAGGGGTCAATCGGCGACATCATCACAAGCGGTTACGCCAGGTTGGGTCACGAGAAAATCATCGGCCTGCTGGACGCGTTGAAGGCGGTCGGGTTCAAGTACGCAACCTTGGCCGGCATCTCCATCGCCGTATCCGACATGCTTGTACCGCCCGAGAAAGAAGAGCTTATTGAATCTGCTCAATCCGAGGTCGCGCGTATCGACGAGATGTATCAGAATGGACTTATCACCGAGGGCGAACGATATAACAAGATCATCGATCAATGGACCACGACGACCGAATCGGTTTCGTCTGCCATGTTGCGCCGGATGGCCGAGAACGACCAAGGGTTCAGCGGCATCTATCTGATGATGAGTTCCAAGGCGCGCGGAAACAAACAGCAAGTGCGCCAGTTGGCGGGGTTGCGCGGCCTGATGGCCAAGCCGAGCGGCGACATTATCGAAACGCCGATCACGTCAAACTTCCGGGAAGGATTGTCGGTGGTCGAGTACTTTATTTCATCGCACGGCGCACGCAAAGGGTTGGCGGACACGGCGCTCAAGACGGCCGACGCCGGCTACCTTACCCGACGCTTGGTCGACGTTGCGCAAGACGTGAGCGTTGAGGAAGTCGACTGCGGCACGCTCAATGGCATTTGGATGGAAGCCTTAATGGACGGCGCAGAGGTCGTTGCCCCACTCGAGGAACGCCTGGTCGGCCGTTATGTACTCGACGACGTCGGTGTGCCAGGAAGAAAAGAACCGATTGTCCGGGCCGGGGACGAAATCGACGAAGTGAAAGCCCGCCAGATAGTTGACTCGGGGCTTCCTGGCGTGCGTATTCGTTCGGTGTTAACGTGCCAAGCAAAGCGGGGCGTATGCGCCAAGTGTTACGGCAGAAACTTGGCTACAGGCAAGCTGGTCGAACTTGGTGAAGCCGTGGGAATCATTGCAGCTCAGTCCATTGGCGAGCCGGGCACCCAGTTAACCATGCAGACGTTTCACGTCGGCGGTACTGCAACGCGCCAAGTCGAAGCAAGCGAGATCCGTATGCCCGACTCCGGCACCGTCGAGCACCGCAACGTGCGCACAGCCAAGAACCGAGACGGCAACCTCGTCGTAGTGAACCGCGGCGGCGAACTGGCCGTGTTCGATGCTGAAGGGAAGGAAGTTCAGCGTTATCCGGTGCCGTCAGGTTGCACGGTTTTCGCCGAGGACGGCAAGAAACTCCGGAAGGGTCAACTCCTTTTCGAGTGGGATCCCTACAACGTGTCCATCGTGGCGGAGGCCAGTGGGATGGTGCATCTCGAGGGCATGGTCGAAGGCGTAACCATGCGCATGGATACGAACCCGGACACAGGTCTTATCGAACGTGTCATTACGGATCATAAGCAAGATCTGCACCCCCAGATCACGATTTTGGGTAAGAATGACGAAGTATTGGCCTACGCGACCGTGCCGGCACAGACCCACGTCGTCGTCGAGGACGGCGCCAAGGTCCGGGCAGGCGATCTGCTGGCCAAAACACCGCGGCAATTCAGCAAGACAAAGGACATTACTGGCGGGTTACCCCGGGTCGCGGAGCTATTCGAAGCGCGCCAACCAAAGGATCCCGCCATAATAAGTCACATTGACGGAATCGTAGAACTCGGCGGCGCTACAAAGGGCATGCGGAAAGTTCGAGTTATGCCGCCCGTCGGCAAGGAACGCGAATACGTTATCCCACCTGGAAAACATTTGAATGTCCAAACCGGCGATCGCGTTATGGCGGGCCAGCGGCTTACAGACGGCCCCGTCATCCCAAACGATATTCTCGAAGTGCAAGGCGAAGACGCATTGCGTCGATATCTTCTGGATGAAGTTCAGCACGTGTATCGCTTACAGGGCGTGCGTACTAATGACAAACACATCGAGATCATCATTCGTCAAATGTTGCGGAAAGTGAAAATCAAGGACGATCCCGGCGATACCCCTTTCTTAGCCCACGAAGAAGTAGATCGGATCCGATTCCAGGAATCTAATGAGCAAACATTGGCCAAAGGCGGCCGACCGGCCGAGGCCGAGCCTATTCTCCAAGGCATCACGAAATCGGCCCTAAGCACCGAAAGCTTTATTGCTGCTGCTTCGTTTCAACAGACCACTCGGGTGCTGACCGACGCCGCCTTGTCCGGTAAACGAGATTATCTGCGTGGGTTGAAGGAAAACGTGATAATCGGACATCTTATCCCGGCAGGAACCGGTAGCCCACACTATCAGGATACCCAAGCTATATTGTCTGAAGAAGCTATGCAGGACTTCTCAGATGATCTCGAGGTGGGACCGGCTGCATCGGTTGAACCAGCGGACGGGCTTGGATAGAATTTCACCTCTGGGCTCAGAAAGAAACGGCCGGAAAACAAACTACTGACAGGAAATTGCTTTCTTTCGATTTTCTTGCTCGAAACTCCCCACTTCTCTGTTAAACGTTTCTGACAAAAAAATCTACAAATATATCTACATACACTTAAGTACTTTGCTATATACGAATAGGCATAACGACGTTAAGATAATTATCTACGGGTTCTTCACTGGCCGGCTTAATCAGACCTGGATTCATAGAATCCTTCAATACTAAACATACTTTTTCTGAATCTATACGACGCAAGACGTCAAGCACATAGTCTGGATTAAAGGCAATCTCAATGGGCTCACCGTCATATTCGATCGGAAATTCTTCCTGATATTCACCCACTTCAGGTGTAACTACCTTCAACGTCATTACACCCGAAGTCAACCCAAACCTTACAGAGTTAAATTTCTCGTTTGTCATTGTCCGAGTACGGCGCACAGCTTCAAGAAACTGTAACGTATTCAATATTGCTTCCTTATCATGTTTCTTGGGCACTACCATGTCATACTTTGGAAAGTTTCCTTCAATAAGGGCTGTAACTAGACGCACATTGCCAAATGTGAAAGCAGCTTGATTTTCATCAATGAGGACATCTACATTACCTTCATCCGCAAGCAATCGTTCTAATTCATTTATCATTTTTCCAGGGATCACTATCTTAACTTCGATACCTTCTGGTACACCTTCTCTTTCAGTGCATAGACTCATACGGCGACCATCGGTTGCAACGACCGTCAATTTACCCTCACAGATTTCCACCAACAACCCAGTTAAATTATACCGGGCCTGATCAGAACAGATAGCAAAGGAAGTTCTTGAAAGTAAACGCTTTAACATACTTTGACCAAAAACCAACGGTTCAATACTTTCAAAGGTGCGAATGGAAGGAAATTCCTCCGGCAACATACTAAACAGCCTTGTTTGTATGCGGTTACATTCCAACAAGATAATATTGTTTTCTAAGAGCTGCAGCGCAATATCGACATTTGGAAGCTCAGACAATATTGATGATAAACGCTGCGATGAAACTGTCAAAGAACCATGCTCTTCAACAGTGCAGTCCACCGAACATTCAATACTAACCTTTAAGTCGGTAGCAGATAGACGAACACTGCTTTCTTGTGACTCCATAAGAATGTGTGAAAGAATGGGCAACGCTGATTTAGGAGACACAACGGTCTTAACTTTGTTGACTGTATTAAGAAGATCTTCACGAGGAATTACGATTTTCATTGTTAGCTCTCCGTGGTTTCGCTTTAGGAAGTTTTATATTTAGTGAAGTAAAGAAGAATTACTATAGTATAATTTAGTCATCTTCGTAATAGTGCCTGCAAATTTGTGTAAAACGCTGTAAGAAGCCTAGTGTGATATGGTTATAAGTTGAATAACTTGTGAAGAATTTGTCAGTCTTTTTGGGATTGCCTGTCGTTAGTTTAATATGGTTTTTAGACATTTAATGTATATCTCAGTGTTCGGTGTGAATTTCTGGATTGGTTTCCAGAAATTGATCACATAGGATCCACAGTGCCTTTCTCAAGCTAGTTTGTCAGATTACACTGGTGATTGTCCACAGGTGTTTTTGAGTGTAAATTGGTTTGTTTTGGTGTCAATGATGTGTTCCGTAGATGATTGTGAAACATTTCTATTTTGTTGTTGTTTTTGGATTGCGTCGGTTCGTATAGTATCTGTAAGTTGTTTTTTTAAAATAAGTTATGGACATTCCGGAAATCCCCTATAAGTTATAGATTGTCGTGGTAACTCATGATGATTCATAAACTTGCATGATAAACTGAGGCAATGAGTGACATGCTGGCTGATGTTCCACGCCGGGGTTATCCACAGATTATCCACATAATTTGTCCGTATAAAACATCTATTCAGACGACCCCAGGCGATCGTCTGAACGGCCCCACGCCTCGAGCCGTGTGTCCGGCCCGCGTACGGCTTGAACGGACGGGTCTGTGGCTCGCCGATCAGCCGCGAGGCCATTATGCGGCAATCGTATCAAAGGGGATTTAGAAAAGCAAAGAGTCATATCCTTAAGAAATGCAATTATATTATTTGGGAACATCTCAGCATATCGACTTTATGTAGGTGTGGGGCAATTCCTTGGACTCTCCCGAGTGTCCTAGAGCCGATCCTAGACCTCAAAATTTTTTGAGGTTCAGGTCCTTATTACACGCAGGAATTCCTCGGGGGTGATAATGCCTTTTTTTGCTTTAAGACGGCATCTTTCTGCCATAGTCTTTAGTTTGGCCATTTTGGCGATTTTTTCAGTGGATTCCTCCGCAGCAATCATCCGTCTGATTTCAGGCGTTACTTCCAAGACCTCAAAAATGCCCGTTCTCCCTTTTGTGCCTGTATGATAGCAGTAATCGCATCCCTTACCTTTATACAAAGATTTGAGTGATTCCGGAAGGCCGATAGATTTAAGTAAGGCCTTGTTTGGTGTATATCGTGTCTTGCATTTCTCACAGATTCGCCGCACTAGACGTTGAGCGATAACTGCCGTCAAAGCACTGGAGATAAGATACGACGGTATACCCATATTTCGCAAAGTGCTGATTGCTTCGGGTGCGTCGTTTGTATGTAGTGTGCTGAACACAAGGTGGCCGGTCATAGCGGCTCGAATTGCAATTCGGGCCGTCTCGACGTCCCGGATCTCGCCCACAAGAAGTACGTCAATATCTTGCCGCATCGCGGCTCGGAGTGAGTTAGCAAAGGTTAGATCGATATCATCGTCAATTTGGACTTGATTAATTCCTGACAACTGATACTCAACAGGATCTTCGAGCGTGACGATGCTCTCCGTCATTACGTTCTTTTGGTTGAGGGCTGCATAGAGGGTGGTCGTCTTACCGCTTCCTGTCGGCCCGGTCACTAGAACCATACCATAAGGTTGTTTAATAAGCCTCGTTAAGGTGTTCTGATCCTCATTCTCGAGGCCAAGATCCTTGACCCCTGCCAAGACCGAGGTCTGATCCAAGAGGCGCAGTACGACTCGTTCGCCTAAGAATGTTGGCATTGATGCGACGCGAATATCGTATTCTTGTTCGCCGATCTGCATGCTGATATGGCCGTCTTGTGGGTGGCGTGTCTCGGTTATGTCCATATCAGACATGATTTTGATTCGTGAAATGACGGCTTGCTCGATATCGGCCGGAATACTCATGACGTCGTGAAGTACCCCGTCTATGCGATATCGGACGCGCATTTCGGGCTCCTGTGGGTCGAGATGAACGTCGGTGGCCCCGGAATTGCCGGCGCCTTCGATAATCGTAGAAACAAGTTTTATAACAGGCATTCCGGTTGCCTGTTGCGCAATCTCTTCGAAGCGGCCTGTTTCAGCTTCTTCGACCTCTATCTGCTCGTATTCGGTAGCCACGATTTCAGTCTCCTTCTGCGTTGTTGGTTTCTTCTTAACTGATTGAGGTCCTTTGGCAACGTCCGGCTTAGCCTTGGTTGCCGGGGCCTTTTCTGGTATTCGCTTCCGTTTCCGTTTGTCTCTGAATTCCTCGTAACGCCGTGAAATCTCAGCCCTAATATCATCCGTTGTCGTTAAAATGGCGTGAAGCCGCAAGCCGAGGAGTATCCCCATATCTTGCAACAGGTCCCTTGTTTGGGGTGTTGCGACAAGAACCGTTAGTTTATCGCCCTCCAGTCGAACGGGAATAGCGTGATTTTTCCGCGCCATGCTCTCAGGAACGGCGTCAAGGGCTTCCTTGGCGCTGGGACATTGAGAGAGGTCGGTGTACTCCATTCCGTACTGTTTGCTCAGCGCAATGGCAATCGTTTGCCGTGTCACGTAGCCTCTATCGAGAAGAATATTACCCAGTAAACGCCCGTTTCGTTTCTGCTCGGCCAGGGCCTCGGTAAGCTGTTCCTCGGAGATGGCACTGAGGTCAAGGAGCGTGTTTCCAAGCGCCTGATGTTCATCTCGGGCCGTCTTGGAGTGAAACTCGCGTCTCAGAACATCCTCAAAAACGCCCAACGGCATTTTCTTCATTTGGATCAATTGTCTGTACCAAGGCGTGCCCGTTTCTTGCTCACGTTTTTGGGCAGTGGTCAGTTCCTCGCGGGTGATAAGGTCCTGTTTAACAAGCTCATCCCCCAATTTAGCGTGTGGATCTTCTTTTGCCATAGTTTTAGCCCTCTCGCCCTGTTGCGCCCGAAGCAGCACCGATTATTATAGAAATTATGCGTCGGAATCGCAATGGAATTCTGCGGGATTCTGCCGCGGCAGGTGCATTGCTTATTGGCGGCAAACTGAGCCTTGCGTTTTCGGGCGTGTTTGGCTATGGTTTGGTGAAGACGTGAATGATGCGTGGCCGGAGGCGTAGGAATACGCCACCGGTGTGGGCCGTGGGAAGAACACAAGCCTTATGCTCGGGGAAGAAAGCAAAAACGCCGTCGAGGAAGCGGAGGTGATATCTACCGGCGCGAGGTCCAAGGCGTCGAGGCGAGAGACGCTTGCCAACAGCACTTTTTATGTCGTCCTTTTGGTTGCGGTGTCGAACTTCGTCACATACACCGTGACAAAGGTCAGCAGCGCGCGGCCGGCAAAGTTCACCGGGCCCGGGGCCGCAGCGCTTGCTGTCGTTGATCCGGGCCTGAAAGAATTTCACGTTGTAAACGCCCATGAGCACTTGTACAAGAGATCGCATCTTGACAAGTATCTTAAAGCCTGCAAAGCGACTGGGATAGAGCGGACGCTTTTTGTGGCAAGTTCGGCCCGGACCTTGATGGGCAGCGGTTTCGGGATTGCGGAGTATAACGAGAAGAATTCACGCGATATTCTTAACGCGGCCAAAGAGATGCCTGAAAGAATCATCCCGTTCTGCACCTTGCGCCCTGGCGACCCGGGCAACCTCGAAAAGCTCAAGGCGTACGTTGCGGAAGGCGCAAAAGGGCTGAAGCTATACTCAGGCCACGCGCAGTTTTACGAGAAGCCGTTGGATACGGAAGAGATGTTGCCCATATACGCGTATTGTGAGGAGAGCGGGCTGCCGATTTGCTGGCACGTAAACATGCGGCTTTACGGCAAGGAATTCCGTCGGGTTATGGCGCGGTTTCCGGAACTTACGGTGATAATTCCTCATTTTGGCGTAACGTTCTATAATCCTAAGGGAAGGTCGTTTAGGGCGTTCCAGGAATTGCTGGACACGTACCCGAACCTGTATACCGACACAAGTTTCGGAACGCGGGGCATTCTGGTCAACGGGCTTGGGATGGTCAGCCGGCACCGGGACGTGTTTCGGGCGTTCTTCGAGAAATACAGCGACCGGATTCTTTTTGGGACGGATATGGTGGTGACGGGAAACCCGGAGAAGACGGAGGGATGGATTGAAGCCGTGCTGCGCGCGTGCCGCGACGTGCTCGAGAAGGATACATATTATTTCTACATGGCGGCGAGAGGTTCGAACTACGCGCTTCGGGGATGGCCGAATCCGTACGGCATGCTGCGCGGCCTGGCTCTCGAGGACGAAATCCTTCAGAAAGTGTATGAGACGAATGCGGCGAGACTTTTCCCGGCGGAGTAGAGGGGTGAACCGTTTGCTCGTCTAGGCGTCCATAATAGCCTTGACGTCGCGGACGTTGGCTGCCGCGTCGTCGTAAGAGATAATCCCTTCCATGTAAAGACCTTTGAGGCATTTGTCCATGGTTACCATTCCGTCCTTGGTGCTGGTTTCGAGGACGCTGTAGACCTGGTGGGTTTTGCCTTCTCGGATCAGGTTTGCGATGGCCGTGTTGTTCTTGAGGAGTTCGTACGCCAAGACCCGTCCCTTGCCGTCCTGGCGCGCCAGTAACCGTTGCGAGATGATGGCAAGAAGCGTCATTGAGAGCTGAAAGCGGATCTGCTGTTGTTGCGCACCGGGGAAAACGTCAATGATTCTGTCCACGGATTGTATTGCATCGTTGGTATGCAATGTAGCCATAACAAGGTGACCGGTCTCAGCGGCACGGAGGGCCGCCTGAATGGTTTCCTGGTCGCGCATCTCGCCTATCAGGATGACGTCGGGGTCTTGGCGCAATATGCGCCGTAGGGCCTCATGGAATCCTCGAGTATCCTCGCCGACCTCGCGCTGATCGACAATGCTCTTTTTGTGATGATGCACATATTCGATGGGATCTTCTATGGTTATTACATGGCATTGCCGCGTATTGTTGATTAGGTCGATAAAGCTTGCCTGGGTGGTTGTCTTGCCGTGGCCTGTCGGCCCTGTCACCAAAATCAGGCCCTGCGAGGCGGCGCTGAGTTCACCGATATCCTCTGGCAGACCGAGTTCCTTGAGGTCGGGGATCTGCTCCGGGATTGGCCGAAAAGCCGCGGTTACGGCCTGTTTTTGGAGATATATGTTGACGCGGAAACGGTGTTTGCGCCCGGCGGCAAGTGAGAAGTCGAGTTCCCTGTCTTTCTCGAACTGCTGTTTCTGTTCATTGCTCAAGATCGAGTAAATGAGTTTCTTGCTTTGTTCCGGCGTTAGCACATCGTTGCGTGTGCGCAGCAGTTGTCCGTCTACCCGTAGCATCGGCGGCGCCCCCGCGCTGATAAGGAGGTCGGAGGCCCCTTCCTTCGCCACAAGTGCAAACAGTTCCTTAAGCTCCATAATTCAGTTCCTTCCAACATATCCAGTTGCAGCGACCTCGCCCCTGCGGGCCGACCGCCGTTCGAACCCACATAATAGCCAACTGGAGGCACTGGATCAACGGGAGAGACGATGTGCCTCAGGAAGACCTCGTTTTCGAAACGATCTGACAAGAGGAAGACGTCCAGGGACTATGCATGGCGTGAAAAGCCCGCGAATATCACGTAGGCCTAGGACCGCACCGCCTCGAAGCGCAGTTTCGGACCGGTTGCGCGTACCTGGGCGGCGCTGGCCGGTGGCCCGTTGCGGACGGTTATCAATGCCTTTAAGCGCCTACGTCTCGGGTGAGGATTCCTCGCTCGTCGCTTCGGATGCCGGATGTTCCGTTTTTTCGGGGACTTCAGGTGTCGCCTCGGTAAGCGTCGTGGCCGAGGCAGATTGCGCCCCAGTCTCCGGCGTTGGCGGCTCGGCGACATCCTTGTCAATCGGCTGAACTGCCGGCAATCTCTTCTCGGTTGTCTCAGTTGTTGTTTCGTCGGCGTCCTGTCTGGGTGGGATAGCCTCGGCTGCGGGCCCGGGGGCGGCCGCCTCGGGAGGTGCGTCGACTGCCGGGCCGTCCTCGGACGGGACGGTCGCACCCTTGGGCTCGACCGTTGCGTGTTGCCCGGCGGCATCCGCCATCATTTCGTTGGCGGCGTCTGTCAGGCTGCGCCCCTCCTGCAAGAAGGATTTCGGCACGGCGTCGCCGAGCACGTCGCCAATGCTGACCGCCTCGGTCGAGCCGCTTACGGTGTATTCGGCATGGACGCCTTCCTCTTTGTCGCGTTGGTACTCTCGAATGCTGAGGCCGATCTTGCGCTCGATCGGCTCGATGCTGATGACTTTCGCCGTGGTCTTGTCGCCGATGCTCAGGACCTCTTCCGGTTTCTGGACCCGCTCCGCCGACAGTTCGCTCACGTGGATAAGACCTTCGATCCCGTTGGGCAACCGCGCAAAGGCGCCGAAACTCACCAGCTTCGAGATCTCGACTTGCACGTGGCTGCCGAGAGGCGTCTGGCCGACGACTTCTTGCCAGGGATCGCGCTCGAGTTGTTTGAGGCCCACGCTGATTTTTTCGTTGGCCGGGTCTACACTCAATATCTTGACCTCGATCTCCTGGTTTTTCTCGAGCATCTCGGAGGGATGGGCCACTTTCTTAGTCCATGAAAGGTCGCTGACGTGGAGCAGTCCGTCGATGCCCTCTTCGATCTGGACAAAGGCGCCGTAATCCGTTAGGTTGCGGACAAGGCCGTTGACGGTGGAACCCACGGGATAACGTTCGGCGATTTGTGCCCAGGGATTGGGTTGCGTTTGCTTGATGCCCAACGCGATTTTTTCGGCCTGGGGATCTACATTGAGCACCATTACGTCGATTTCTTGATCGAGACTCAGCATTTCGTTGGGATGGCGCACCCTGTGTGTCCAGCTCATTTCGCTCACGTGGACCATGCCTTCGATGCCGAGTTCCAACTGTACGAACGCGCCGTAGTCGGTCATGCTGACCACTCTGCCGCGCACGACGCCGCCCACAGGGTACCGTTGCTCGGCGGATTTCCAGGGGTTCTCGCTCTTTTGCTTGAGGCCAAGGCTGATGCGCTCCGTTTGAGGATCGAAATTGAGCACCATGACCTCGATTTGCTGGCCGACCTGGACGACTTGGGAGGGGTGTTTTACGCGCCCCCAGGACATGTCGGTCACGTGCAACAGGCCGTCAATGCCGCCCACATCCACAAATGCGCCAAAATCGGTGATGTTCTTGACTTCGCCTTTGAGCAGTTTGCCCACCTCGATAGTGCGAAGTAGTTCTTCTTTCTCCCCAGCGCGCTGTTCCTCGAGGAGTTTTCGCCGGCTCACGACGACGTTGCGGCGCCGCTTGGTGAGCTTGATGATCTTGAGTTCCATTGTCTGGCCGATGTATTTGTCGAGATCGCCTGTGGGCCGCCACGTGAGTTGGCTGGCGGGCATGAACGCGTCTATGCCGATGTCGACTTTGAGTCCGCCTTTCACGCGCCGGACTATCCGGCCCTCGATGACGCCGTCTTCTTCGTAGACTTCCTGCACATGTGCCCAGTTCTTGATGCGATCGGCTTTGAGCTTCGAGAGCACCGGCATGCCTTCGTCATCTTCGGGCTCCTCGATGTACACGTCGAACTCGTCTCCTGCCGTCACTTCCTTTGAACTGGCGAACTCGCTCATGAGGACAACGCCCTCGCTCTTGTAGCCGATGTCGACGAGCACCTTTTCCGTTCCCACGCTGACTACCTTGCCGCGGACGACTTCCCCCTCTTTGAAGTTTCGCAGCGATTCGTCGTACAGGGCGGCCATCTGCTCCGGGGAGAACTCGGCCGACTCCTTCACATTAGGTTCGGTGTCCGAACCGCTCGCAGTCGTTTGGGAAGCCGTTGCTTCGTTGGCTTCCGCAGGTTGATTCTGTTGTTCCTCGTTTGTCATTTTCCCTGTTTCCTTCCCGCGAAATTGCGCTTGGCTGGCGCTCGCCAGCCAACCAATAACAATAGCAGTCAACGGCGTAAAGAATCAAGTTTGCCGCGTTGCCAAGCTTTTGCGGACTGGTATGTTACGCGCCATTGAAGCGCATGGGCCGCCTGCGCTAAACTGCCCAGACACGTTAGGCTTCTACCGGATGGCGGCGGGCGCCGCAACGGCCCGGGGCCCGTTGGGCGCCGGGCCCGAGGCGTTGTTTGCGTCTATCGTCCGTATGCATACAACGGGGAGTTGGCATGAGTGACTGTGAACGGGTTTTGCCCCGCACGCTTAAGGGGTGCATCGACTATCTGCCCGCGGATCTTATTGCGTTGAAAAGACTTATCCGCAAGGTCGAGGACCTGTTCGAGAAGTACGGCTTCGTGCCAATCGAAACGCCGGCCCTTGAATATCTCGAGACGCTTCTCGGGACGGGCGGCGAGGAGACAAACAAGGAGCTTTTCCGGTTCGAGAGCCCGGAGGGCGAGCAGATTGCTCTCCGCTTTGACTTGACCGTCCCGTTCGCGCGTCTCTTGGCGCAGTATCCCGACAAGCTCAAGGCGCCGTTCCGACGCTATGCGATTGGCCCGTCGTGGCGCGCCGATAAGCCGGGGCCGGGCCGGTTCCGCCAGTTTACCCAGTTCGACATAGACGTTGCCGGGGCCGATTCCGTGGTCGTGGACGCGGAGTTGGTTGCCGTGATGTGCGAAGTGATGGCCGCCGTCGGCGCCCCGGACTATTGCGTGCTCGTCAATAACCGCAAGTTGGTGGACGCCCTGCTCGAGGACTGCGGTATCGCAGACGGTGCCCGCCACAAACACGTGCTCCGCATCATCGACAAGCTGGCCAAAGTCGGCCTCGAAAACGTGCGGCTCGAGTTGGCCGACGGCCGGATCGACGAGTCCGGCGATCCCATCCCGGGCGCCGGTCTCGACCGACAGACCGTTGACAAGATCGTCGCGTTTATCGGTCTGAGCGGCGGGACGCGGGCCGGAACGGTCGAGGCCCTTGCCGGTCTACTGCCGCAAAGCGCCGCGGCTAAGGCTGCGCTAGGCGAGATGCGGGAGTTGGCCGCAGCGCTCGATGCGCTAGGCGTCTCCGAATCGCACGTGAAATTCGATCCGAGTTTGGCCCGTGGATTGGACTATTACACCGGCCCGGTTTTCGAGGTAATTCTGCCCGACGCGCCCCAGTTTGGCGCCGTAGGGGGGGGCGGCCGGTACGATGGGCTGGTGGGACGGTTCATGGGCCGCAAGATCCCGTGCTCGGGCATATCGGGCGGCCTGGATCGCCTCATGGCGGCGCTCGAATACCTAGGTGCAATTCAGAAAACGAAAACCACGGTTCAAGCGCTTGTAGTAACGGTCGGCAAGACACCGAAGACGGAGGTCCTCAAGATTGCCGCGGAACTCCGCGCAGCGGGCATCCGCACGGAACCGTATTTCGCTAAGAAGAAGAAAATGGGCATGAGCGACCAACTCTCGCACGCCGACCATTACGGAATACCCGTGGCCGTCATCGTCGGCGAGGATGAACTCGCCCAGGGCGTCGTGGCCGTCAAAGACCTCCGCGCGGGAAAAGAAGGCCGGCAAGACATCGCCGACCGCGACGCGTACCGCAAAGCGGGCAAAACGGGCCAGGTCACCGTGCCCCGGGCGGAAATGGTTGAGACCGTCAAGAGTCTCCTCGCTAGTGATTGAGCGGTCAGCGCTCAGCTATTAGCGATAAGCACTTAGCCATGACCCTCAACCGTCCGTGATCGGGAATCCGCGGTCAGCTCTTGTGAAGCAACGGCGAACGGGTTCTGCCGGGTCGAGGTTCTTCTCTCACCGAGAGACAAGTTTGCATAATGCCCTAACTCGTTTGCGAGCTTGAAAGCCGGCCGCCGACGGCTAACAGCTAAAGTCTTGACGGGTGTGCGCCGATATGTGAAATGTAAGGCAGCGCAGGAGGTCAAACTGTGGATACTGCATGGGTGGCCGCGCAATCCGTGACTGGCTGCCGGGTTGCCTCATCCCGCCGCCCGGTTCTCAGCTGACC
>Ga0180438_10004014_pt1 | contig 21614 bp, 21 predicted proteins | sample SS_ome_12_FD_132455 | JGI IMG/M metagenome (GOLD analysis project Ga0180438, IMG submission 132455) | Hypersaline lake sediment archaeal communities from the Salton Sea, California, USA - SS_3_D_2 metaG | ecosystem: Environmental > Aquatic > Non-marine Saline and Alkaline > Hypersaline >...
AATAAGTGAAAGTTAACTTTAATGCTTCGACAAATCCGAGCTCTTCAGAAGATCCTACTTTTGTTTTCTCCAAACGTTTCACTCCCTTCAACATCAATAATGATTTAATACAGATGTGTTTCTCATTTTTATATTTTTTAGAGATGGTCTAGAAGTGATTTTTTGTTGTATCCATAATTGAGCAGATAACAGGCTTGACATTCTCTAACCTTGAAATTCTATATCGGCTATTACAAACAAAAATAGTTAGTGTTTTATACTAGAACATGACAGAGTCATTTTAAACTGAAATGTTGAGTAACAACAATTGTCTAACAATTCTTGACTTTTATAAACAGAACAAGGGGTAAAAAAAATGAATTCAGACAGGCAGACCGCAATAATTGTGGGCGTATTGTTTATAATTGCTACTGTTATGCTTTTTATTGGAGGAGTTGTTTACAATCCTATTTTAGGTTCTCCGGATTATCTGGATAATGCTTATCCAAATAGAACAATTGTGATAATTGGAATTTTGCTTGAGTTTACAATAGTCCCTGCAATACTTCTTATACCAGTATTCTTGTTTCCCATTTTAAAAAAACACAATGAAGCATTAGCCCTAGGGTATGTTGGTTTCAGATTTCTTGAGGCAGTACTAATAATAGTTATTGAAAGTCTCAGGCTGTCACTTATCAATGTAAGTCAGGATTACTTAAATAGCGGTGGGATGGATGCTTCATATTTTCAAAACATAGGTCGCGCAATTCAAGTTACGAGTGATTGGACCTTTTCGCTTTATGTTATCGTTTTTGCTTTAGGGGCCTTGATACTTTATTTTGTATTATATAATTCAAAACTAATTCCCCGAATTATATCGGCCTGGGGATTCATTGCTGCCGCATTAATGTTAATAGGTACTGTGCTTATTATGGTTGGCATATTTACTGGAATTTCGGAAGTGGAATTGAATCTCATTTTTGCCATGCCAATAGCAGTGCAGGAAATGGTATTAGCGGCATGGCTGATAGTAAAAGGATTCAATCCATCTGCAATCAATTCCTAGTCTACAAAAACAGAAATAAACGAGAAAAAATGAGCACATTTACAGTATCGAAACTAATACCAAAACTTGAATTGCGTGAAATAAAGGATTCACGCAATATTTTTACCCACAAAAAACAAGTTAGATCTCGTAAGAATAAGTTAGTTTTTCCAGCACGGATGGTAATATAGTTATATCTTTAATTATCGCATCAGGTTGTTCACGTTTCAAAACTTCTTGCGTTTGTGCGCCTGTTAGAACTGCAATAACATAAGTACCTGCACTTTTTGCGGCGAGAATGTCATTAACGGTATCTCCAACACAAACAACTTCTTTAGGCTGAACATTCAGTAAGCTCATTGCCAAATTTACTATCTCTGGCGATGGACGAATGCTCTGAACGTCGTCTGTCGTCACAAAAACCTCAAAATATGGGTTCAAATCAAATTTTGCTAGGAGTTTGTCAAGTTCGGCTTTACGTAGGGCAGTAATCACTCCTAAACGATAGTTTGCATCTTTTAGCATCTTTAGAGTTTTTTGAACGCCATCTATTGCTTTAAATTCATCTAGGACTTTATTTGGAAAAATTTCCTGAAATGATGAAATACATTCTTTCGCCAGTTCCTCAAAATTTGAAAGTTCTTTCGGTAAGATCGCTGTAATGATTTCTGTGGCACTTTTTCCAAGTTGTGCAATTATTTCTTCAGAACTTGCGACCTTTATTTTATTTTGCTCAAAAGCCATTGAAATAGCCTTTAACAGTGGCTTTATAGTGTATATAAGTGTGCCACCAACATCAAAAAGTATGGCTTTGATTTTATGTAACGCCATTACTGATCACCGATAAACGAGGTGTTCTCCTATAAAACTTATAAATATTAAATGTGCCAATATCTGCTCGAAGTTTCTAAGACGAATAAAATGAACTTATAAGTATGCATGATGAGAATAAAAGATATAAATTGAATCCCTATATGCTTTTGTTACACTATCCCGTATGAGCACAATTTTCCAACAGAACTGGAGTCGCGATAAAATGTCTGAATATATAACGCTTCCATATGGTTCCAATGAAACGGTAACAGTAGAAGTACCAAAGAAAAATATCATATTCCATCTGACACCTAATAAAGTTCCAGGCGTCAATATTGGAATTGCGGAAATTAAAAGAGCTATATACAACCCAATTGGGGCACCTCGATTAGACGATATTGTGAAAAAAGGCAAAAAGATCGCAATATTAGCTAACGATTACACACGGATGGAATGCCCCGATCGAGAATTTCTTCTCGTTCTTCATGAAGAATTCAAGAAACTTGGAGTAAATGGTGAAGACGTGACAGTAATCAATGCGTTGGGATCTCATGAACCACATAAGGAAAAAATGCTTCAAAAATACGGAAAAGACCTCTTTGAGACATTCAATATAGTAGATCACTCGGTTGCAGAAGAAGATTTAGTTGATTTAGGAAAGACACCCAGCGGTACTCCAATCAGCATAAACAAGATTGTAATGAATTCAGACGTTAAAATAGGGCTTGGTAATATCATACCCCACTTCATTCCTGGTTTTGGAGCTGGATCGAAAATCATACAACCTGGCGTTATGGGAGACGACTCTACTGCTGCAACCCATACGTTAGCCGTACAACATGATGTTCGTCATGGTTCTGTCTATGGCGAGGCTGAAAATCCTATTCGTGCCGAAATGGACAGTATGGCTAAAAAAGTAGACCTAAATTTCATCATAAATTCTGTACTTAATCATCAGAAAGAAATCGTAGATATTTTTGCAGGAGATGCGGTAAAGGCTCATCGAGCAGGTATTGAAGTCGCAAAGAAGGTATTCTTTGGAAGAATTCCAGAGAAAGCTGATATTGTTATCGCAAGTGCACATCCTGCAGATTATGACTTGTGGCAAGGAACTAAAGGTATGTATGGCGCCACTTTTGCGACAAAAAAGGGAGGAACTGCTATTGTCACCGCCCCATGGCGATCAGGAGTATCAAAAGTTCATCGTGACACCATGCTTGAGTTGGTTTGCGAAGATCCTTTCTGTATTCTTTCACGGGTAGAGGATGGCGAGTTTGATGATAGTGACGACATTATTGCGCCATCTCTTGCAGCAATGTGGAGTACATACAAAGAACGAGCACAGGTAATTCTTGTAACAGATGGTGTTCCAGAAGCGGATATCGAAACTTTAGGATTTGGTCATGCAAAAACTCTTGACGAGGCATTAGAAATTGCTTTTAAACAACAAGGAAAAGATGCTAAAGTAGGAATCATTGAGTCAAGTGCAGATATTGTAGCAAAAGTCTTTTAGAATTATATAATCTCCTCTTTTCCCCTCAAATCTCTTAAACAAAAAAAGAAGGAATGTATTAAGAAAAAATTATTCGCTCTGTTCTAAGGCCGTCACTAATTTTACAATACCGTCGAGTATAGCCTCGGGCTTTGGTGGGCATCCAGGAATGTATGCTGAAACGGGCATTGCTTTATCAGCGCCGCCAAGGACATTGTAACCCTCTTCAAATACGCCACCGGATAATGCACATGCACCTACTGCTACGACGAATTTTGGATCGGGTGTCTGTTCGTAAATTCTTTTCATTCGATCTCGTGTTTGATTTGTGATGGGGCCTGTAAAAACGATTACATCGGCATGTCTCGGACTGCCTTGTAGTAAAACGCCGAATCGTTCAACATCCCACTTCGGAATAAGGACTGCTAATACTTCTATGTCACAACCATTGCATCCACCGGTGTTTAAATGAAGAATCCACGGTGATCTTACGCGAGCCCATTTCACAATCTTCTTTAATACCATCTGTTTTTGCCTCCACTGTTTTCTATGCCCTTATCTTCCCCGGGAAGAGTACCATGATAGTAAACGCTATTATGAGAATGTAGGCTACTGGAAGAATAGCTGCTAAATTGCCAGCGATGAGACCTACATTGAAAGCAGCAGTCGCTAGGATAAATGCCACAATGTCAAAAATGAGGAAGAATACTGCATATTCAAATATGTGTACATAAAACTGTCCCTGTTCACAGGGCAAGTCTTCTCCGCACGCATATGGTTTGTTTCTGTCAACGCTATCGCGAGCTGGTGGTGCTATTGAACGCGAAAAAGCGACAATGATAAAGACTATGATGAGCGATATTATAAATAACACAGGAACTGAAAACAATATATTCTGCAATGCAACATCACCTTATCTAACATATATCAATTATCATATTGCTTTTTTCAAAACCTGCAAGCTCGTATTCTTCAGTCATTACAACCGCATCGAACTTACACGATTCTTCACATTGTCCACAAAAGAGACAGAGTGCTAAGTCAAAGATAGGACGTTTACCAGCCTTTGTTACTTCTTTACTACATTCGACCATTGTAATTGCTCCACTAGGGCAGTCACGTGCACATAAGGAGCAACCAGTGCATTTTTCAATGTCAAACTTTTGTTTGCCGCGAAAGCCTTTTGGCATAAACACTTGATCCTTTTCAAACGGGTATAAGATTGTACATGCCTTTTTTGTTACATGACGAAGAACTTCTCCAGCCATTGCCATTTTTTATTCACCATCCTTTAACTTTAGAACCACAGATAAAGTGGCCCGATCAATAAAACTAGGAGCACAGAGAGCAACGCAAGCGGCAAGAAAATGCGCCAACTGATGTTTACCATCTGGTCGATTCTCACTCTTGCGAATATAGCTCTAATGAACGCAATCACCAGTACAAATACCACCGTTTTGATTATAAAGTATATCGTTTGAAGCAATCCCACAACCCATGGAGTAATAACTCCTAGGGATCCTGCTGCTGGAATCGGGCCGCTAGGTCCGCCAAGGAATAACGCCGCAGCTAGGCCAGCTAGAAATACCATCTCTAAATGTACGCCGAAGATGAACATTCCGTACTTTTTTCCAGAGAACTCTGTATACCAGCCTGCCACAATCTCGGTCTCGGCTTCTGGTATATCAAAAGGCACCTTTTCTAACTCAGCGATTGAACATGCAATGAAAATGCCAAAAGCTATGGCTGCAGGTCCAAATATAGCCCAACGTGTAAATCCTAGAAGAAAATCACCTGCAACGTACCCTGCTGCTTGAACAGCTACAATTTCTGAGATTGTGAGTGATTGAGTTAATATTGCGGGTGTGATAGCGGCAACAAGAATAGGTATTTCATACCCTAATAACTGAATTGCTGTTCGTTCTGTCCCTATTAGACTGAAGCGATTTGTTGAGAACCATCCTGCCAGAAGCTTGATTATTACAAATGCTGTCATAAGAAAGAGAACAAAAATGAGGTCACCAGTAAAACTAGCTATACCACTGAATTGGTAGATTGGTAAGAAGAAGAGCGAAGTAATTATTACTGATAACGCAAGGATCGGCGTCGCAGTAAACATCTTCCTATCAACGCCATCTGGAACAATATCCTCTTTTGCCAAGAGTTTAATGAAATCTGCGAGGGGTTGAAGTATACCTCTCCAACCTGTATACAACGGTCCAATGCGGTTTTGTAATTTTGCGAAGAATTTCCTGTCAATCCATGCATATGTCAGACTGAGCGTTCCCAAGAAGAACAAGCCAGGAAAAATGAAGATTTGCACTAAACTTATGATGATTTCTACGATCGTTACCACAGTTATACCTCCTGAGGCTTAGATTCATCACTTAAAAAATGTCATTGAATACGAACTATAATACTAAATTGTTTTGACAATAAGAGCGCATTACAATGTTCGACTTATTAAAAGTTTCCATCTTTTGTCCTAAAATTCGTGTAATAGCTGTTCCGGAATAGAATTGTAATGAACGATCATTATAATTAAATCTAAAACCGTGTCATGTCAGTGGCATATTTTGTGAGTGATCCACCAAAATTAAAAAATTGAGTCATAATGGAAAAATATCAAAAAAATAAAAAATAATGAATTGTGTAAATTTCTAGATGACTTTAGACGGATTTAATCGTAATTCAGTTAGTGTAGTGTTAATTCTGCGTTTACTATTTTTATCAACGAGTACGACACGATCAGTGCATGAGAAACAAGGATCTATGCCCGCCAAGACAATTGGAATATCTGCAACGTATCCACCTTTTAACCTTTCGACTACAGAGGGGATGTTTCCTAATGTTGGGGCCCTGACTTTCCAACGTTCGGGTTTGTCTGTTCCATTTGACTTGAGATAATGGATATCTTCGCCTCTTGGGGCCTCAACTCGAATCACTGTTTCACCTGGTGGTACCTTTCTCTTGGCCTTTGTACGGATTTCACCGCTAGGCATATTGTCGAGCATGTATCGGCACATATTTATAGATTCGAAAACTTCTAAGACACGCACTATTACCTGTCCAAGTGTATCACCACTATCATGAGTAATTACTTTGAACGGTATTTCGGGGTAAGCTGCATGTGGATCGTCTTTTCTTACATCTATGGGAACTCCACAACATCGTGCGTTAGGACCCACTGCACACAATTCAATCGCTTGTTCTTTTGTAATCTTTCCAACACCTGCTATTCTAGCGGCAATCGTTTTTTCCTTTAATACGACGTCTGTGTAGTATTTCAGTCGCTCTTCCATAGCGTCTAGGCCTTTATAAGCTCTTTCTTTAATTTCTGGTGTCATATCCCTACGAACGCCACCGATAGTGTTGATCGCATAGTTGACTCTATTGCCACTGATTTGCTCTAGCATATCCATTACATGTTCGCGATCTCTCCAAGTATAGTAGAACAGTGTATCGAAACCGATTTCATGAGCAGCAACACCGACCCAAAGCAAGTGGCTGTGGATTCTCTCGAGCTCAAACACGTACGTCCTGATCCAATTACCTCTATCTGGGATCTCTAAACCAAGCAATGTTTCCACTGCAATGCAATAGGCGGTCGTATGAGAATGACTACAGATACCGCAGATGCGCTCAGCGAGATAGATGTTTTGGATATAATTCCTAGACTCTCCAAGTTTCTCAATGCCCCTATGAATATAACCAATTCTAGGGGTAACGTCTACTACCCTTTCGCCGTCTACAGTAAAGAGAAAATGTTCAGGTTCCTTAAGAGCTGGGTGCTGCGGCCCAACTGGGATATGAAAAGCCGTTCCTTCGGTAGAATCTTTTTCTGTCAATCATAATTCCTCCAAAAATTACCTATAATCAAGAGCTGAAATTACAATTGGTAACCATAAGAAAAAGTTTATCTTTTAATACTTTCTATTTCTACACAAAGATACTACTCTTAGAACCAAACTGATTTTCTCGTTGTAAGTGGATTGCTTATGTCAAGGGCTCGTGATGAAAAAGACACTGGCAGAGACTTTGCTAGAGGACTTATGATTGCTAGTGGTCTTCCTGTGATGGTGATCTTAGGAGTCCTTGTTGGATATTATATTGGAAGAGACTATGGGCCTATGTCTGCAGGATTAGGTGCACTTGTTGGTGGAATGCTAGGTTTACTTTGGACGGCAATTGAAGCAATACGTTGGAATCCTTCAGATAAAAAGAAAAAGAAATGAGATAACTTTCTCAACGTTCAATAAAAAAAGATTTTTTTAAAAATGGGAAAATAGGGAACTGTGAGTCACAAGACGAACTTCGAAGAAACTGAGGTTATTCAATCGTCGTCTTGAGATCCACTTTAGATGTTACCAATCAACATTATAGCAATAACCAGACCGTAGATTGCGATAGCCTCGATGAACACAACGAAAATCATAGTACGACCGAATACTTCTGGTTTTTCAACGATAGCACCAATAGCGGAAGCACTAACAATACCCATGCCTATACCTGCGCCACAACCAGCAACACCTATTGCTAGACCAGCGCCAATCGCGTATCCAACTTCTTTTGGAGTACCGCCGGTAAGACCATTGGTAACCTCTTGCATTGGGGCAACAGCTTGTGTTACTGTTACTAGTGTCAGAACTACAATCAGTGCAGCGAGTCCGAATATTGTCAATTGTAATGCTCTAAGTCTATTCATTTTTACTTCAACCTCCAATTTTTCATTTAAATGGTAGGCGCTTTGTTTTGAATGCGCCTTTAATGATAATATATTAGCAGTTTTTGGATCTTGAGTGGATCAATCTCTTCTAATTTTCCAGTTAGAAGAGTTTTCAAATCATGTAACTCAAAAAATTTGAGTGTAAGAAAACTATAGATAATGCTTATCTGAAAGGGATAATCCGAAAGTTTCAGTTTGCATTTTCGCAAGTGCGCTTGCTGAAGATGCGCTTCTAAATCCATGAGAATATTTGGAACTATGCCTTTTTCAATGATTTCTTCAAGGAGAGCCCCGTAATAAGGGGAATGGGAGAAAATCTGAAGAGCATCCTCCATGTTTGTTGCATTTGCGGCACTTTTAAGTTCTTCGCGTATTCTGTAGGCCACAGGAAGATAAAAGTCTTCTGGGTTCAATCCTAAAGAAATAGCTCGTAGTGCAATAATCATATTGTTAAAGTCAACGTCTTCTCCTATTAAGCCTTTAAGTAGGAATTTCTCACGTGCCCCAAATGTTTTCCCAGCCTTCCAATTATTAGTGATTTTCCATAGATTCGTATAGACATTCTGATCAATCGTAGATTCCAGAATAAATATTTCATTCGAAGTTTCATATCGAGGATACGCAACTTCCAAAGCCTCACGAAGTCCAATATCAGAAATTCTTGCTATTGCTTCTTTTATAGAACCAGTTTCAATCATATTCAAATAATAGGCAGTGCCAAGTTTCCCTACAGGCACTATATTTCTCATGATGTCCTCTAAGGGAAGTTGTGCATGAAGTCCTCTCATAACACACTTTAAATTACTAGTGTCATATTTTTTCAAAAAGGCATAAAAAAATTTGGCTTCCTCTCCCATGATGCCTCTGCTGATACTGGAATAGAGTTCAAAGAAATGTCTTCGTAAAGCTAACTCGATAGTATCTGGGGTAAAGTCTAATCCCTCAAAGTATTTGCCGTAATAAGTGGAAAGAAATATATTCTGGACTTCAGCTAGGGAAGTGGAGTCTAGAATACGGTATGCTGTCTCTTTTGGAAGCATATATGAGAGTAATGCTCTGATCCTCGGATTAAGATAGAGATACACCCAGCTTGGCATGTTTATGTTCACCATGTTTATTTTCAAATAATTTGCTAAGCAATAGTTCTAGAGATTGGCGTTGTGAATTGTCTTTCAATTGTAGTTGGTACAAAGCCTTTTCCAGTTCCGCTATAGAATTTTGAAAACCATTCTACCCAGTGTAGACGGAGAGTATGGACAAAAGCTAGAAGTCCTTCAAGTAACCCGACCAAAACAGTGTTTAGCAGAATGCCAACTATCCACAGACTCGGCACACCGACAGAAAGCCCAATGTCGATAAAGGGTGCTAAGATTAAAACTGAGAGTACTGCATGTACGGCATTGAGAGCAAGTATACGCCCATAACTGATAGTATTTGACAGAAGCGCTAAAGCGTATTCTAAACCTTCCATTGCGCCTTCTCCACCATGCATCATTAGAAGACCAAGCATCATGATTACTAGTGGTATTATTGCAAGTATTCCTAACTGCGTTGGATCTGCCATTATACCATTGATGTTAATCGAGAATCTTGTGATATAACCTTCTGCGTTTCTTGGCATCGCATTGTAGACTACCCATAATGCACCCCAATAAAGCCATATTAACATTAAGGGAACTGTGATAGCTTCAAGGAAATGTCCTCTTCTTAATGCTAAGGAAAAGCGGATGATCAAGCCTAGCGTAATTTGAAGCGCGCCAACAAAAAATGATAGAACCAGAAGTGTCATTAAGGGTGCAAGTTGAAAGGCAAGGAAAGTTACCGTCCCATGCCCTTCCATTGGACTGAACCAGAATACCGGATTGATTTCCTGCAGAATATATCCTAGCGGAGTTGCCGGATGTGCCGGATGATGTACGCTACCAAAGTGGTCTCCAAATACAGATCCAAATACGAAACCAAAGAATACTGACGAGATGCCACACAATAACATCAGTTCAGAACCTTTGATGAAATAATCTACGAACTCATTTACTGAGATCTTTCTTCGTTTTGCAATTAATGCTAAGGCGCTTAAAAATGCTAATACGCCGCCGTGACCGACATCTGCAAACATAAGTCCAAAAATTAGTGGGAAAGTAATGAACATGAACAAAGTTGGATCCAATTCATGATGAAGTGGTGTACCATACCCAGTTACTAAACTCATAAGAGGTCCAAAGAATTTCTTATGTTCCAGATTTGTTGGAGTTTCTTCTTTCTTCAATTTAGATTCTTGAAATTCAAATTCACCAGTATTGTTTGTGTGCTCAGAGACGATTTTTCCAACTTTCTTACGTTGCGATTTGGATAGCCATCCAAACATTACAGTAGTGCCATAAGGTGTTCGTCTAAATAATGTGGAGACATCAAGTCCGTTTTTTTCTACTGTTAATTGTTCTTCAGCAGCCAATAATTGCAATCCATATTGTTCATTGATTTCAGTCAATTGTTTCTCGCATTCTTTTTTTTCTCTCTTGAGTGCTTCTGGGTCTAGAGATTGCAATGATAATTCACTGCCAGCAATGATATCGCTAAAATTTAGTTCCCTAAATCCATAAACGCGGAGAATTCGTTTAATAGCATCTGAATGCTTATTCATTGTATAAATTACTACAACGCGTTCATACTCATCTAACTGATATGAATCAAAGAAGCAAATATTTTCGGTGACTTCATGCACTTTCCATTCTATTTCTAGTGCATCTTCGTTTTCAACAGTCCCAATAAGAGTGCTGAAATACTCACCTTCCTGAGAAAGTTCTGTTGGTGAAATCCCACCAAGATGTTTTACGAGACCAATTATCTTTTCCAGTTTGTCTAATTTTTCATAGTAAGATAAAGTTGAAGACTCAATTTTCCCAAGAAAATTTTTAGTGAATTCAAAAACATTTTCAAGTGAAGATACATCAATCTCTACCTTCTTCTTAGGAAATTCCTCTCTATCGAGGTCTAATATCATTATAAGCTTAGAAAGTCTGTTAAGATAGTCGTTGATTCTGTCTTTTTGTTCCCTTTCCTCTGTCGTTGCTGCATGAACTTTATGCTCAACATCAACGAACTCCATACAGCAGAACTCTTGCAGTGCGTTGGTTACATTTCGAGAATACTTGTTTGGTACAGTTATTTTCCCAATCTGCATCTTACTCGGAAAAAACATCGATTCTCACCGTATTTTCCTTTTTGTTTTTTCTTGTTATTTTGAATTTTGAAATATTCTAATTTGTGAATTACAGTAAACTAGTGAAGTAAAGAAAAAGGGTTTAAAAAAGTATTGCTTCTCCCTACTAAGTCTAAAATAACCTAAATACAGCTTAGGGGAGATTGTTACCATTGTTATTCCAACCGTTGGGAATTGATTTTAAAATCTAAAATAGTATTGATAGCTAATATTTCAAAACGCTGAAGGAGTAATAAAGGCTCATATAAATATTTTTAGGTTTTCTCTAGATCCATTTATTATTATAATGTAAGCCTTTCCCTTTATTGATGGCATCTAAATAGAAGTATCATCAGGTTTTGTTATATTAATATTGAGTTAAGCGAACCAAAAAGGTTATGCCATGGATTTAAGGCAATTTAAAAAAGAAATAAAGAAGTAAAAAAAGCAAAAGGGAAAGCGATGTTAGGGACCTAAAATCGCTTGAATATAACTGTCTGAAGAGATTGCCGCGCCAGCAGCTCCTTGTGCCCATGTTATGATCAATCCTGGAAACAGGCCAATTAGGATAATTCCTATCGTGAGGAGAACGAGAGGCACTAACATGGAAGATGCCTTCTCTTTTGCCATTAGGATTTCACCTTCAGGTGTTGCGAAAACAAGGATATGAAGCAATCTGAGATAATATGCAACTGAGAACGCGCTGTTCAGAAGAGTAAGTGCTGCAATGATTGGCTGGTTTGCGACGATTGTGGCCCAGATTATAATGAATTTTGAATAGAAGCCACTCAGCGGAGGCACTCCTATCATAGCAAGAGTACCTATAGCGAAACAGAATGTTGTGACTTTCATTTTGCGACCGAGTCCTCTCATTCCATTCAGGCTTCTTGTACCTGCTGCATGAATGTATACACCAGCAGCTAAAAAGAGAAGCCCTTTCATCATGCTGTGATTTAATACATGGAATAATGCTCCTGTTACACCGAGAGTCTGAGTTTCAGTACCAACAGGAAGCATACCCACAGCCATCCCTACTAAAATATATCCAATATTGACTATACTTGAGTAGGCTAACAGTCGCTTTATATCATCCTGAAGCAGGGCCATTAAATTACCTACAGTCATAGTAAGAACTGCAAAAACAGCAACAATAACCCCATAATTTATGAAAATTGTGGGTTCAAAGAAAAGTAACAGGAGTCGTAGGATTGCATATATACCAGTTTTAATTACGACACCACTTAACAGCGCAGAAATACCAGTTGGAGCAGCAGGATGTGCGTCTGGTAACCATGTATGAAGTGGGACAATGGATGCTTTAACACCAAACCCTACGATCAGTAGTGAAATGATAATGTACAGCATAGGTGTTGGTGATGCAGTTCTAAGAGCACTTGCCATTAATGCAAGGTTCAAAGTACCAGTTAGTCCATACAATAAAGACATTGTAAAGAGAACTAAAGTGGATCCAAATGCGCTCATAAGTAAGTATTTCATACCTGCTTCAACAGCTTCCCATTTATCCTTGCGAAAAGCGACCAATACGTATGATGAAATTGCCATTGTCTCCCAGAACACAAATAGTGTAAAGAAGTCACCTGCCATGACTATTCCATTCATACCGAAGAGAATTGTTAGTAGCAAAGCATAGTATTTGTCAAGACCCGAATCGTCTTTCATGTACGATATAGAGTAGATAGCTACAAGGAATGATAAACTGGTAAAGACCAGCATCATAAACCAGCTAAACATGTCTATTTCTAAGCAAGTACCTAAGGGTGGCGTAAACGTAGAATAATAGACGACTATAACTCCATAAGTCTGAACCATTGGGAGTACATAGATCAACAACGATCCTAGTGTGAGAAAGATAAATATCGTAGTAATAATTCCGCAGATATTCTTACATGCATTTTCCGCTCGTTTCATACCAGTTCCTACAAGTAATACTAGCAGTGCGCCAATTATCGGAATATATAACGGATCTAATACTGTGAGTTGCTCAATTGTTAGTGGCCATGAAAGGGAGATTGCTTGCATTTTGATTCCTCCTTTTGATAACACATTATCCTCCTATTCCAGCAACTGCTGGTAAGATGAATTGTAGTACGAGATTTGGAAAGATTCCAAGAATTACCGCAAAGAAGGCTAAGATAGCCATTGGAACAAGCATTACGGCTGGAGCTTCTTTGACGTCCTCTAGTCCTGGTTTTAAATCTCCAAAGAACACTCGCTTGACAAACCACAAGATATAACCTGCTGTCAATGCACTGCCAATGACTCCAAGTGTGGCCAGCAAGTAATTACCTGCAGAGAAACTACCTGCGAAAATTAGCCATTCAGCGGCGAAACCAATCAAGGGAGGTGTACCTGCTATCGAAAGCCCTGCAATCAAAGTAATCGTCGCAGTGATTGGCATTTTCGCACCAAGTCCTCCTAGTTCGTCGATATTCCTTCCAGTTGTATGTCCAACTGTTAACATCAGACACCCGGCGACCATAAAGAGAAGCCCTTTGCAGAGAGCGTGGTTGATGATGTGAAACATTGATCCAGCAATTCCGAGTGATGTTGCTGAGGCGAGACCGAGGAAAAGATACCCCATCTGTGAAATAGAGCTATACGCGAATAGCCTCTTGGTGTCCTTTTGCACAAGAGCCATGATTCCACCCCAGTAAATCGTTACGACAGCTAGTGCAGATAACACAAGCGTATATGTTGCGATTGTCGTTCCGAAATATGTATTTAGAATTCTCGCTATTGCATAACCACCAGTTTCGATCATTACACCGCTCAGTAAAACGCTTATAGGAGTTGGTGCTTCTGCATGAGCATCGGGAAGCCAAGTATGGACTGGGAAAAGTGCCAATTTTACACCAAATCCGATCATATAAAGTATTACAATGATATTGATGGCAAGCTGAGGTATACCCGTTAAGGTCATAGTAAGGAGATCAAAGCTGCCTGTGTATATCCATGTAGCTCCAATTGCAAACAAGAGGCACATCGCACCGAGATGAGTGAAAATGAAATACTTGAAACCTATTCCTACAGCACCCTCTCCGTGTTTTCCGCCCCATTTCGCAATCATAATCCATGATGGGATCAACATAAGTTCCCAGAACACATAGAAAACAATTAGATTAGTTGCTAACACAACGCCTATCATCCCGGCCATATAAAGAAGATAAAGGCTAAAGTAACTTCCAAGATTAGACTCTTTTTCCATATAACCCACACTATATAGTGCTGTAAATGTGGAAAGTCCTAAGATTATAGCCGCAATAGGTGCACTTAGCCCATCTGCATAGAGTTGAAACACAAAATTAAATGGATCTCCAGCGAGCACAAAGGATACGTCACTGTAAGAACCATTGCTTAAAACAACTGGGAGTACACTTGCGAAAAATATTAGACTCGATAAGAGTGCGAATACAAAGCACGACCATGCAGCGGCTTTTCCGCCTGCTTTTCCGGCTGCGAGGGTTACAATGGATCCTATAACTAAGATAAGCAAGGTTAAGAGTAGATTAAGATTTCCAGGTATTGGTAGTATTTGCATTTTTGTGTCTCCTCCTAAATAAAGATTAGCAGAACCGCTATTAGTAGCAGTCCTCCTACGATATAGATCATATTGATGCTAAACACTCCTGTTTGGACCTTCCGGACTCCCTGACTTAGACCCATGCCTCCACGTAATACCCCGAAGTTGAATCGGTCGATAATTGCTTGGTCGATCCAGCGATAAATTCCTCCGCATACTCTGATTACACCGTAGACGAATACTTTGTAATAGAGAGCATTGATATACCATCGGTTTGTCAGGAAAGAATGTAAGCTGGCTAACGCACCTGAATTTCTGATCATCTCTGTAGCAGAATATTTTTGCTTGATATAAATGAAGTAACTAGGTATAATACCCAGAAAGACCATTCCAATCGATATCAGTGCCACAGTTGGATTGAGATGAACAAATTCAATGGCGAATGGTGTAACTACATGACCTGAGAAGTAATCATGTAATCTACCTTCAAAATTAAAAAGTCCAAATACGCTAACGATGAGTGTCAATCCAGCTAAAATAGCTAAGGGAACCCACATCACTGCGGGCGCGTCATGTACATGGTGGCCTTCTCTTTCAAGTTTCAAGATATGTTCTGATTTTGGATAATGGAAAGTCATACCCATCATACGGAATGTATAGAATGCCGTCATTGCAGCGGTTATTGCGGCTATTGCAAAGAGCGCATATTGACCATTTTCAAAGGTAGCTAAGAAAATGACATCCTTGCTCCAAAACCCAGAAAAGCCTGGGAATCCTATAAGAGCTAATGCGCCAACCCACATGACCTTATATGTGATCGGCATATATTCCTTGAGCCCACCCATTTCATCCAGGTATTTTGTCTCTGTTGCGTGCAAAATAGCACCAGCTGAAAGAAACAGCAGTGCTTTGAAAAGAGCGTGGGACAGTAAATGGAAATTAGCAGCCAAAAAGCCCGTAGTTGATTCTATTGCGAGCCCACCCATTCCAAGACCTAGCATCATATAACCGATTTGACTAACAGTGGAATAGGCAAGCACTTTTTTGATTTCACGAGCCACCAGCGCCATTGTAGCAGCTAAGAATGCTGTGAAACCACCAATCCATCCAACCGTAGTAAAGAATGTAGTAACTTCCGTATAGCCATCAATCCAGAGTGCATGATGGAACATTGGAAGCACACGCGCAACAAGGTATACGCCTGCTTTTACCATTGTAGCGGCATGGATCAATGCAGAAACAGTTGTTGGGCCAGCCATTGCCTCTGGTAACCATACATGTAGTGGGAACTGGGCGGATTTACCTATTGGGCCAAAGAAAAGTAATATTGCGACTATCGTGAGCAAACCAGCTCTTGAAAGTTCGCCTACCCACCCCGTAGTTGCTTGTAATTCAAGAAAATTGAAGGTACCAGCAAAAGAATAAATGATTAAAATTGCTGAAAGAAGCGCTACATCACCTATTCGAGTAGTGATGAACGCTTTCATACCACTATGAGCGTTCATATCCCCTTCAGTTCTTTGTAGCATTGGGAAGGGTTCATCAACCATATTAGGCTTCTTATGCCAAAATCCGATTAAACCATATGAACATGCTCCAACGATCTCCCATCCGACAAATAACTGAAGAAAGTTGTCAGCCATCACGAGAAGGGTCATGCCGCCAATAAAAAATAGCATCCAGAACCAATACCTCGTACGATCAGGATCGTGTGACATGTATCCAAGGCTGTAGATCATAATAAGAGCACTTATACAAGTGGCTACATTCGCCATGAAGACGGATAGAGGATCTACAAGGACTCCAGCATAGATATTGATATATGGAATCCATGGCACTTGCCAATCAAAGGGGATGGGCTGAGTTTGCCCAGAAAAGTCATAACCAAAAGCAGTATCTATTATCATGTCAGGGATCATAGATAAAGCAAATGCGGCAGCCATCACAGAAAAAAGGACAGCCATATAATCTCTTACTTTTGGATGAATTTTAGCGAACGCGGGCGTAAGCACCGCGCCAATCATTGGAATTGCCCAGCAAAGCCAGGGTGCAAACGGTAACATCTTTTAAACACCTCTACTCCTTTAATCGCCTTAGTTCGCGAATATTAATAGTTTTATACTGACGATAAGCAGTTAGAATGAGCGCCATTGCAACAGCTGCAATACAACCGCCTATAACAATGGATGTGATCACTATTGCATGCACCAATGGATCAATTAGTCCACCATTGGCGTACGCGCTAAATGCTATAAAATTGAGATGCGCTCCGTCGATTAGAATTTCAAGACCTATAATGAGCTTAATCATGTTGCGCTTACTCACAAAGCAATAAAACCCGATTACGTAAAGGACAATAGCTGTTCCTAAATAGAACTCCATATTTAGAGGTGGTAATGCCATTATTCTTCATTCCTCCTTTTGAGTTCTTCTCTAAACAGAGCAGCCGCTCCAATTGCGGTTGCGAATAATAAAAATGCCTGTAAGATCATATCAATTCCGCGATTACTCCATAGATTCTGAGTAACAGTTTGTGGAATGTTTCCAAGCTCTACAGAAAGCGGTGGTTGACCATAAATGAAGGGAGTTATCGTGGAGATGCTCGAAAATAAAAGAACAAAGAATGCAATTCCGAGCAGAGCACCAATTATTTCAAAGACGATTCTCACGTGACTAACCGAACTCTTGCCTGCCATTTTATTTAACCTCCCGTTCTTCTTGAGATACTAAGCTAATAGTTGCTAGCATGAGTATAGTTATCGCACCAGCATAGACCGCGATTTGAAAGACCCCAACGTATGGTGCGTCCAAGAGAAAAAAGAGTACACCCAACAAAACGCTCATTATTGCCAATGAGATCACGCAATACACTATAGAGCGAGACTCGATGGCTAAAATAGCAGTTACAATAAGTCCAACAAGTATAATTAAATGCCAAATACTCATAAACGCAATCTGCATAATCTCACCGTTCTAGTTTATGGTTTTGATATATTTCAAAATCAATCTTTCTAAAACGAACAGCCATCACTAACTTTTTCCATATAAAGTTTTCTTCTGAGTAAGCCTTTCACGAAAATATATAATGAACGATAATGACAAATAACATCTTTACACCACTGTCATATACAGCCCAATATATGAATATATCCTTTCCTAAAACAACCCCACATATACCTCATTCTCTGATACTGCCTTAAATTAGATATAATTTAATATACAGATTATCACTAAAGAAATAACGCGTTTTATCATATATATGCCCCTCTAACGGTCATTTATATTTGAATACTACACTAATTGTTAACCAGACTGTATATTTCCCCTGAAAAGTAAAACTTAAATTTCAATACCTTTCATCTAAGGAATCATCATTTCTTGGTAATAATTTGGTAATTGAAATTTACATAGCAATAGTCACAAGGAATGTGAATAAAATGAGTGAATTAGAAATAGAGAATAAAATTGTTAACGCTGCAAAATCAAAATTTGGAGACGGCTTAACGGACTCAAAGATTGAACGCCCTAGGAGAGTCTACCTCACATTAAAAAAAGAGTCTATTCTTGATGGGGTATCCTTTCTGAAGAAAGAGTTTGGTGGAACACATGTTAGTACAATTACAGGTTTAGAAACTGAAGAATCTTTTGAAGTTCTATATCATATGGCTACAAGACCAAAAGGTTTGGGCGAGGTAGAGATAGAAGTTACAGTGAGAGTACTTCTGCCAAAAGATAATCCGACTGTCACTTCAATTACAAGCGTCATTCCTGGAGCAGTACTATATGAGCGCGAAGTTCATGACCTCGTTGGAATTAACTTTGAGGGCCATCCAGGCTTGAGTCGATTAGTCTTACCGGATGACTGGCCAGATGATCTATATCCTTTGCGAAAGGAACGTGATGTACACGAAGTAAAGAAAGCTTACGAAGAAAGTCGCAAGTAATCCGCCTTTTTCAACAAGATCTTTCTTTTTTAATTGTGCAAACGGAGTGTAGCATTTGTCTCCAATGAAAATTATTTTTGTCTGTTATGCAAATCTGTGTCGAAGCCCTCTTGCCGAAGGCATCTTCAAACAACTACTAGACAACAGTGCAAAATCAGATAGCATAATTGTCAACTCAGCAGGGATCCATGCTTACGAAGGTTCACCACCACATTCTAAATCCATACAAGTAGCCAAAGAACGAGGAATCGATATTTCAGGGTATGGCGGTGTGCAACTTACGAAAGAGATGGTAAAAGAAGCAGATCTTATTTTGACGCTCGATGAAAGTGTTAAGCATCATATACTATCGTACTACACCAACGATTCAAAAAAGGTGGTTACATTGAAAGAATGCGGTGGAGAAACAGATGATTTAGATGTAGATGACCCTTATGGGCTATCAACGGAGGCATTTCGAAGATGTGCTGATGAAATCGAGGACTATTCAACTAAAATTCTTGAGAAATTGGATCTGTAGACAATCTAGTTTTCAATACCAATTAAATTAGTTAAAAAGGCCCAATTCCATTTAAAACATTGTCTAGGGACTCACTTAGTTCCTTGATATCATATGGTTTGGCAACTACGCCACTAAAACCATAATTTTTAAAATCAGCCATAACGGGATCTGTTGAATATCCGCTTGAAACTATAGCTTTGACTTTCGGATCAATTTCAATGAGTTTTCCAATAGTTTCTTTGCCACCCATACCACCTCGAATAGTCAAATCCAGGATAACAGCATCGAAAGATTGTCCTGTGTCTTTAGCTCCCTTGTATATTGCTATCGCTTCTTCACCGTTTCTAGCAAACCTAACTTCGTACCCTAGAAAGGTTAATATCTCACCTAAAGAGTCCCTGATGACCTCTTCATCATCCATGACCATAATTTTTCCTTTGCCAGTGATAGGTCTTTTCTCCGCTTCTTTCTTTTTCGGGACTTGTGTTTTTAAAGCGGGAAGATAGATAGAGAAGTCTGATCCAACGCCAAGTTTTGATTCTACAGCAATATGCCCCTTATGATTTTTTATTATCGAATAAGCGATCGTTAGTCCTAAACCGCTTCCTTTTTGTTTTGTAGTGAAATAGGGGTCGAATATCTTTTGAAGATATTCTTCTGGAATTCCGATCCCCTGATCTTCTATACGTAACTTTATGTAGCGTCCCTCTTGTAACGGCAAAACATCTTTTGTTCCAATGATCACATTTTCAGCACTAATACTGATTATTCCCCCCTCTGGCATAGCTTGGTCAGCATTGATAATAAGATTATTTAGGACTTGGCTGATCTGTCCTTCATCAATTTCGACTGACCAAATATCTTCAGGAATGGAAAATTTACACTTGACATTGGATCCACTCAAAGTAAAGACTGTAGTGTCTCTGAGTAATTCGTCAATAGAAGCGGTTTTTTTGACCGGAGCACCGCCTTTGGAAAAAGTAAGCAATTGTTGGGTCAACTCTCTTGCCCGCATTGTGGCTTTTTCTGCCTCAATTAACCTTTCTAGCACTTTTTCTCTGAATGGAGCATACATTTTTGCAAGAGTGATATTGCCTAAAATCCCAGTAAGAATATTGTTAAAATCGTGAGCTATGCCACCTGCAAGAATACCAAGTGATTCAAGTTTCTCGATTTTGTGAAGTTCTTCTTCCGTCTTCCGTTTTTCGGAGATGTCTCTAATGATAGCCCATCCTTTGCTCGCAAAACCCTCTTTATCTGTCATCACCCATGCACTAATAGAAACGGGAATTAATGAACCATCTTTCTTCACTATTTCTAGTTGGAATTCATCTGAATATCCCTTTTTTTTCAAAGGTTCGATAAGTGCTTGTGTTAATTCATTATGCCATTTACTGGGCACTATATCTAAATAGTCTATTCTTTTGATTTCTTCTTTTGTGTAGCCAAGCATATCCGTAAAAGCCTGGTTGCACTCTATAATATTTCCACCATCTGCGGAGACGATTCCATCTCTTGAAGATTCATATAACCCTCTATAGCGTTCTTCTGACTCAACCAATTGCCGCTCCAGTTTTTTTCTTTCAGTGATATCACGAATAATACCCTGGTATCCTATAATTTTCCCATCATTATCCCGCCGCACTGTCGCAGTAAGCAAGCAATCAATCTCTGTATGTTCTTTCTTTCGCAATTTTAATTCATAGTTTCTGACAGATCCCTTTTGTTCTATCTCTCGTTGAAATATAGAACGATCTGTAGGATCGATATATAACTCTCGGACGTTTATTTTTTGTAACTCTTCTCTGCTAAAACCGAACAATTCAATTAATGCTTGATTAAAGTTGATTAGTTTACCTTCTCGGGTGGTAAAATATATAGCATCTCTTGAATCCTCAAAAAGGGAACGATAGCGTTCCTCACTCTCCTTAAATGCTTCTTCAGCTCGTTTTCGTTTAGTAATATCTCGGATAATAGCCCATGTTCCTGTTAAATTCCCATCCTTATCTTTTATGATCCATGTCCTTGCAGAAATAGGTATAATTGCCCCATCTTTCTTAATTGCTTCCATTTCATATACATCAGAAAAGCCCCGAGGAATTATCTGCTCGTTGAGAATTTGTGCCGTATTTGCAAGCCATTTATTAGGCATGAGATTTTGGAATTTTGAACGATACAGTTCTTCCTTAGTATAGTCGAGCATATCCGCTAAAGACTGATTACACTCAACAATGTTTCCGTCCATATCTACAGAGATAATACCATCTCTAGAAGATTCATATAGCCCGCGATAACGCTCTTCACTTGTTTTAAAAGCATCCTCCGCCCTCTTGCGCTCAGTAATATCAATTAAAATCCCTCTATAGCCAATAG
>Ga0180438_10004015_pt1 | contig 21613 bp, 42 predicted proteins | sample SS_ome_12_FD_132455 | JGI IMG/M metagenome (GOLD analysis project Ga0180438, IMG submission 132455) | Hypersaline lake sediment archaeal communities from the Salton Sea, California, USA - SS_3_D_2 metaG | ecosystem: Environmental > Aquatic > Non-marine Saline and Alkaline > Hypersaline >...
CCCCCCCCCCTTAAGTTGACAGCTTGACTTTATTATATATATTACAACATATTTGATAGAATATGGGTGATGAAACCTATATAATGCAACATATATAATAGGATATGTGATTTCTAGAGATCACATGTGATATCACATATAAGTTGCTACATACTTGTAGCTAAAATCCATTATTGTAGAAAGGATATTTTTCATCATATATTTCGTTGTTAACAAGACATCCTATGCAGCCGTTGCGATCATCTGTCAGCATGCTTTTTGCGATCCACTTTCGGCTGCATAGCTTGCACTGATAAATTTTTGGCTTGGTGAATTGTGTCTTGCTTAATTTTTTTCCAATCATTTTGAACCCCCAGCTTGAAATTAAAATCAAATGATTCCATTTGCTCGAATGTTAGGATTGTTCCTACCTCTATGCCGAGAAAAAAGGCTTGCATGGTATGGGTTTCGACTTCTTTGGTGTTGAACCATGTTTGAAATGGTTTTGGAGAGAATGCTTCTTTCCATGCGGCTAGGTAGCGGTCATACTTCATTGGGTATTTTCGTTTGGCTTTCTTTGCTTGCTTGACTTTTTTCTTGGGCTGCTTTTCTTTTTTTGCTTTCATTAAATAACCTCCATATTGTTATTCCGCAGTAGCCTGCGATTATTAGGAATGCTATTGTTGGCAGCAGTGCGAGGAATGTGCAATTTGATGGTGGTGCTGTTGCACAGCTTACATTGCAGCCTGCGGCATCGTATGCGTAGTTTAATAAACGGAATAATAAAACCACAATAAATGCTGTCATTGCACCAACAAATATTTTTGATAATTTTTCAAGTTTGTTTTTCATTCAATCGCCTTTACCGAGGATTTCGTCAATCCACATAATCATTTCTTGACTATTCAAACCACGCTTTCCGACAGTTCCAACCTCAAACCATTTAAACAAGGACCTAGCCAATTCATCTCTTGCCTGCTTGATAATGGTTTTGACTTCTTCACGGCTCACAAACCTATCATCATAATGACCTGCTACAAGGTATGTATCCAATTCCTCAAGTTGTTTTATTACGCTTTTCATACTTCAACCTCATTATCTTATTCGGCGGCGGAAAGGACAACTCGAAACTTGGCTGAGTTACCTATGCACATGCTTAGCTAATTTTTGACCTTGTATAACCCTTTAGCGGATATACAAGACCTACCCTTTCAACTGCCTTTGCCGATTTCTTTTTTGAGTGCCTTCCAATCCTCGTCTTTTAAACTTCTAAGTGGTGTTACTACATGTTCTTCAAAGAATAATTTCTCAACAGCTTCCAAGGCTTCACGTTTGCCTGCTTCAAATTGTGCATACATCAGCTTCTTGAATTGTTTCCTTTCATCAAGCCTGCCTTTTTCGTAGCCTGCTTGGATAGCGAGTTTAATTGCTTCCTCTATTAGACCCCAATTGGATACTTTTCTAAAATTACCCCAAGGTTCGCATACTTTTTTCAATATTTCCTCAACCATGCTGTCTGTTTCTTTCATTCCCGACCTCCGAGGATTTCGTCAAAATCCTTTTGTGAGTTATATATCTTTTTATTTAATTCATCCCTTGCATTCTTAACAATGGCAATTGCTTTTTCAAAAGCAAGAAATCTTTTGGTTCTTCCATAACAATAATCACAAAAAGTCAGGTCGCAGCCATGACACTTAATATCGTCCTTTGCTTCTTCAATCAATTCCTCAAGTTGCTGTATTGCACTTTTCATTTTTTATCACCTCATTTTTTATCTTTAACCATGTAGATTTTTTTTCCGCATTTTCTGCATATGAACCTTCCGAATGCAAAATACATACGTTTCTTGCAGCATGTTGGATACATGATATCACCATATTCACCTTTCCCCTGTCCAGCTATTGTTAGGCAATACTCGAGATAGCAGCATGATGAAACAATCGATTGCATCTATCTTTGGGAGGATAGAATAACGAAAGGTGGGAAACTGCTGCTATGGACATTAAGGGTAAGAAGGTGGGGGGATAATTTTCCCCCTACCTTACTTTTTGGCGACAAATACATCGTATAATCTTGTCGGGTTTTGACCTTTCACTGATGGTGGTTCTTCACCAAGATAGACAATTTTAACCTCGTTGTCGGGTTCCACGCTTGTCATTCGGTTTTGAAGAACCTTGTGGCTTGGTGTTCTGTGTTCGTTGCCTTCCTTGTCCTCGATAACCCACTGAGGACCGTATGATCCTTCTTGTTTGTTGACTACCTTTCCGATCAATTCTTCGCCTTCTTCTGTGGGTATCCAGATGTTTTGTCCGCCTTCCTGCTTTTGCCATTCTGTCATTTTTACACTCTCCTTATCTTTAATAGCTTTGCTTGCACTCGGTTTGCTGCTTACAATTATTTTATAGTCTGCTTGCGTGCCAGCGACAGCATCCTGAATTGACTTGTAATACATTGGAATCCTTATTATGCATCCTTTTTTCTATCTTCTATTGCGCCTTTGTTTTTCTTTGCCTTATTCCTGTTCCTTGAGCTTGTTATTATTATAACACAAGCTGCGAGCAGGGCAAGGATTATTCCTACCATCAATGCCGTTGTCATTTCAATAACCTCCTTACTTTATCTTCTGTAGTGTATCTTAATTGCTCGGTTGGATACAGGGCTTTGTTCATTTCAAGCAGGGCTTTTGCTAGGGTTTGTATTGCCCTTTCATGTTTTTTTACAAGCATTTCCTGCTTTGTATCCTTGGCTATTTCATTCCAATCGGTCTTGGCTGTTTTGTTTCGTTTCATGGTTTTAGCTCCTTGTCATTATGCCATAATATATGGTGAATTGCTATGCTGATGAATTGAAAGAATTGCAAAATGAATAATGCATAGACTGGTGGAAATTGAATGAGTGCTAGCATTGAGTAGTAAAACAGGAATCCGTTTGCGATCAGGAAACTTCCGAATATGACTTTTTTTATTGCTATCATGATATCACCATTTCCATCTCCTTGTTGGTTTTCTATGTTCCACATTTTTTGATTTTTCCCTATTTAGGCAGGAATTGTGGACCAATACATCGCAATCCATGATTGCAACCTTGCGCTTAATTGGCATGTTGCAGATTGCGCAGCATGTATGGTCGTTCTGCCTTAATGTGGTTTGCTGGATTACTCTTGGCTTTCTTGACTTGCTTATTTTGTACTTGCTTTCTTTCGCTTTCATGATATCAACCTAATATTATTTTCAATACTGTCAATGCGAATAGGATGGCTGCAACAATGATGCATGCTGTGAGGAAATCAACCAAATCTTTATTCATTCCCTGCGCATCTTGTTCCGTCATCATCTACCTCCGCAAAGCAGTATTCTGTCCAATCCATTTTCTTGGGCTTGGGTTTCTTTTTTTTCATATTTATTTGGTTTCCTTAACATTTTGATGAGCTTTCTAAATACCACCATTTTCTTATTTTCCTGTATATGTATCTGCTTGTAACGATTATGAATGCTGATGTTATTATCAGGGTGAGCAGGGCTTGCATGCTTAATATTGTAATGATATATTAATATATTAATATACTATTACAGCCAGCTCCTGCTCTGCTTGTGCTTTCTGCGGAAGCCGAGCTTGCTTGCCCTGTTCTTGATTGCTAGGTATGATCTCCTGAATTCTTTTTCAAGTTGCAGTGGCTTCATGGTATTGTAGACTTCACCAAGTTTTTTATCTTCTTCCTTTGTCCATTTTTTATGGTAGCGTCTTTTTCTGTATGTTCTCTTGCCTTCAGGTTTGTATGCATTTGCAAGGGCTTGCTGGGCTTTGGTTGCTGGTCCTGTCTTGCTGTGTGCAAGGTCCAGTTTTATCAGGTTTCCGCACTTTTCACATTCCACGCATTTAACTACTTTCATTTCATTGCCTCCGTTTTTTATCCCCTTGCTTATTCTATAACCATAAGATTTATAAAGGTATGGGTTACGCATAAGTAGCTATGCAAGAGGGATAAGGTTTATAAAGTTTTATTACTAAGAATTGATAAGATGCATAAATTCAATGGATTTGTGCTAAAATTTGATGCATTTAAAAGAGATACTCAATTATATATAATCTACAATACAAATGCTTTAAAAAATACGAGGTGAATATTAAGTGATAGGAATGGTCCGCAAAGAAAGTATGCAGAAGATATTGAACGTGCTAAGAGCAGTTTATCCTGAAGCCATGAGCAAGTCGGGGATACATATAACTACGCAAGTCCATAATTATACCATCACAAAGGCTATTGACGAAATGGTTAGTAATGGCTGGGTAGAGGAGATCAAAATTAAGCATGGCAATATGCATGCTGCATATCGCTGGCGTGGTACTTAGGTATCTGATATCTCAATATTATGTTGGGGAGGATATGGGGATAAAACTATGTAATGTGAAATTTGAATTTCCTGATAGGGATGAATACGGCACTGCTACAATTAGCAGGAGATGCAGATATTTCAATATCCTTTGGTTCAAGACTAATAATATGTTTGCTAAAAAGTTGATGGCTTTTGGGCAATCAGTTACTGAAAAAATTGATAAAAGCAGGTTTCGTATGACAGTGTTGAAACATCCCAAGAAATATGAATTCCGTTTTTGGGCTTTGGATGATGAAGGGAAGATTGATAAGACTTATTTTGGCATTGATAGACCTTTCAAGCCTATATATATTAGTAAGAAGGGCTATGTTCTGAATATCAAGAAAGCTGCCTGTATAAAGAATGAGTATTTGTATGCAACTGCATTGCAATTAAAGGTGCTGGAAACTCCAAAACGGTGGAAAACAATCAGGCAGTTAGATACTGTTGATTGGGCTACGGCTACATGGAAATATAATACTGATAATAATATAGAGGTTATTGAGGTTTGGGATCGTTTACATAACCATGTGAAGGTTCCTTTGCGTATGATCACCAATCATTTGCATCATTTTGCATTGGAATATAATCGGATAAAAAATCTGAAACAGTTTCACAAAATCGATACGGAGCGGAAGCGCTGGAGCTTTCATCGTGCAGTTATAAGAGCAATTAAAAGGAGCAAGAAAAAGCATATACCGTTAAGTTGAAATCGTTATAATTTTATATTATAAGTTAATAATTAACTATACAAGTATGTGATTTCACATGCTGGCTTAGTTAACTATACAAGAAGTGAATTTCATGGAAATGAATGAGAATGCGCAGCAGATGGCAAAAGCTATGAAAGAGGTTAACAGGGATATCAATAAAATCAACAGGCAATTGAAATGCCTTTTCAAGCTATGGAAGGCTGGGATCATAGATGCCAAGAGGTATTACGAGAGGCGAGAGGAGTATTTGCACAAGCGGAGAATGATTTATGATATGTATGGGATTTAGCAGCAGGGCAAATAGGAATATGCATGTGGTCATGCTTGATTTGGATAATGTCAGCCTGCGCGGGGCTGAGAATGTGGCTTGCAGGTTGATAGTGAAATATCAGCTCAGCGATATTTACATAATTGAAAGCGGGAAGGATAGTTATCACTTGATTTCACTGGACAAGGTTAATATGAAGATGATCAGGCATATAATTAAGGATTTTGCTGATCCTGAATGGGTTAAGTGGAGATTCAAGTCAAAGAATCTTGTATTAAGGATTTCTCGCAAAAAAACTATGCCCAGAATGATAATGTGCGTTGAAAATAAGGGGCATAGAAAAAAGAGTAATGCCCATAGAATGCTTCTGGAAATGGTTTACGGTGTGAGTATACCAAAGGATAGGCTATTTGATGCAAATAGTGTAGTTCAATTGCAAACTTATCATACTGAAATTAAGGAGGGAGGCAATGCCACGAGGAAGAATATCAGGAAACCAAGGGCAGTTAAGGTGGGTAAGGGCTAACATAAGCGAGTATGAGGAAGTTCTACAGCGATTCAGGCAGGATGTTGATATAAAGAAGATCAAATCAAGGCAGGAGTTTCAAAAGAAAGTCAGTGATTGGGGAAATTTGAAAGGAAAGCAGGGCAAACGGCTTGCTCAGGCTTTTGAGGAAATACTTACTCCTCCACCAAAGAAAAGAAGGGTTAGGCGTGTTGCCATTGAGGAGATAATTCCAAAGAGAATGGAAACACCAACTGATTGGCAGAGGCATGAAGTTGCAATACTTAGGTTTGAGATGCGCAGAGGCAGGGGATATGGGAAAAGGGTAGCATCAAGGCTTGAATTTGAAAGGAGCCTTAGTTCTATCTACAAAAAAGCCCATAGGTTGAGGCATCGATGAAAGACAGGAAACAAAAAAGGAAACGGAAACAGAAACGGAAACTTAGCAGGCGAACAGTGAAAATGTTAAACACTACCATGAACCTTACGATTCTTATAATTGGATTTGGGCTGATTTTTTATTCGACCATGTTGTTTTATGTGGGCTTTCATAATGTTGATTTGATGGTCAATGCGATGACATGGAATAACTGTTCTTGGGATGGAGTGTATGACATGCATAACTCAAGGGGAGATATGGAGAGCGCATCATTCTTTTATATCAAGGGCAATGAGCAGATGCAACATGCTTTTTTGATGGGCATTTTTGGTGCCTTATGCATAGGCATGTATGTGGGAGGCATAAAGATATAATAATTTATCTATCAATTATATAGTCAAGGGGATGAAATGAGGCAAAAAGGAATTTTCAAATACAAATGCATTTGTGATTGGTCTAAGGATGATAAGTATGGTTTTATTTCCAATACCGCTTGTCCTGTGCATGGTAAGAATGTAAAAAAGCTGATAAAAAAAAGTGTGCCTTACAAGGCAAACTGGTTGAAGGAGCATCCTGTCCATAAGTGTCGCAGGTGCAAGAAATCCTTTATTCCTGACGAGGATCGCAAGGTCGGGACAGGATATGTCATTAAAAGGGTTTGCAAGGAATGCAGGAAGGTGAAGGTTAAATGATAATTGCATTTTGCGGATCACTGGGCAGCGGCAAGACACTTGGATTGACATGGCTTGCCAAGCAGTGGCATAATGCTGGAATTCCTATTTACTCCAACTATGATTTGAAATTCAAGTATAATCCGATAATTGAGTTTGAAGATATTGAAAACATGAAAGAAGGTTTTGCAGTGCTTGACGAGCTTTGGCTTTGGATGGATGCAAGAATGAGCATCACAAAAAGGAACAGGGCAATCAGCGAGATTCTGCTTAAGAGCCGAAAGCGAAAGATCAGCATCGGATATACTGCTCAGAGTTTCCGTCAGGTTGACATCAGGTTAAGGCATGTAACCGATTATCTTGTGATGCCCGATATGCTGAGAAGGAAAACGTGGTGCGTGCTTAAGTTCTATTCAAATCCCCCATCAAGTGCGATCATGACAAAGCGATTCAGGACAGCTGAATATTTCAAGCTCTATGACACAACAGAGGAAATAAAAGACATAAGGGATGCTGATGAATAAGGAAAATGCAGCCAAGATTTACAAGCTGATAAAAAATGTGGTTTACTGGATCATGATAGTTTCAGTGCTTTATACTGCTTTTATTTACACTCCCATCTTTGCAGGGCAGTGCTGCGCATGTCAGAATGAGAGTTTCCTTGATACTGGTTTTAATTACACGAACATAACGATCATAACAAGAACAACTGAGGGAGACAACCGATTTGAAGGGAATGCAGCTGAAATTGACCAAAACCAACAGGGTTGGAATTCCACAAACTACCTTGCTTATAAATAGCCCTGAAAAATATCAACTGGAATGGGGGAGCCTTTGGGGGTAAGCCTATTTCTAAAATTGGAGGACATAGTATGAAAAAACTTAAGGGAGTAATGTCTGTTTCAAGGCTGATCGGAGCAGTTATTGTTGCCGTTGTGCTTGGTGCCTTAATTGGAACTGTCGCTGACAGTACAATTGGTGTTGCAGGTACAGGTAACGTTACAGGACCAACTGGTATACTGGTTGCATTGGTGCCACTTTTCCTAGTAATTGCAGTTGTAATTAGCTTTGTCACCGATATCTAACCTGAAACAATTTAGGAGCATTAATATGAAAAAATTGAAGGGAGTAATGTCAATCAGTAGGTTAATCGGTGCCATAATTGTTGCAGTTGTTCTCGGTGCTTTGATTGGAACTGTTGCTGACAGTACAATCGGATATGCAACAAGAAACGACACTAACGTGACAGGAACTCCGACAGGGATATTGATTGCACTTGTGCCTTTATTCCTTGTAATTGGTGTTGTTGTCAGCTTTATAACAGATGTGTAAATTTAAAGCAGCGTAGACAATATATAATTAGGGCGATATAATGAATCCGCTTGCCATAGCGGCTGGAATACTGATAACTGTCATCTCCTTAATGTTAATTGGAAATATATCTACTTGGTTCATTGAGGCACAGCAAGTGCAAATAATATACTTGGGGATTGCTGTATTTGCCGTAATGGTTTTGGTAGGAACTTTCCATAAGGGATGATAATGTGAATAAAAGAACTGTACCTATATTTCTATTTATTTTAATTTTCTTATTTAGCACTATCTCCATGTTTGCAGCACCAGCTCAAGCACAAGTTAATTGGTGGAATGCAACCTTTACGAGAAGGCAGCCAATTGAAATCAACACATCCACGCCTGTAACTGATATTCAGATAAAGTTTCCAGTGACTTATGACAGTGACATGAATGCTGATTTTAGCGATCTGCGTTTTCTTAGCAACTGCTCGGCTGATGCAACCGAGCTTTATGCATGGAATGAAACCCAAACAGCCAGCAGCGATATAATGGTGTGGGTAGCTCTTGACGGCATTTCAACCAATACAACTATATGCATGTATTATGGCTATTCGGATGCAAACCCAACATGGGATGGTAACAACACTTTTGAATTTTATGAAAGTTTTGATACTCTCAATAATGGGAATGTCGTAGGTCAGGGTGGCTGGGTAGACGGAGGATCGGCAAGTGACAAGTTTAATGTCACTGAAGGTGCAGGTAAATATGAAGGTGCGAAATCTTTATCTTCAATTTCAAATTCAGTGAACAGAAGAATATATCATTTAATTCCTGAGTTGGATATGGGCAGCATGAATATTTTTATCAATACAAACGGAACTGAATATTATGCCCTTATGAGCCTTGATAGGAATGATGCCCTTAATCTTGTTTACACAAGAACACAGGAAGCCTTACTTAATGTTCAGCTGCTAGCAAGCTATACCCTTGACAGCCCTGCCCCTAATATCTATTACAAATACAATTTTACATGGACAACGGATACCCATATCAATTTTTGTTATGATAACAGGTCAGTATCTGAATGCCAATATGATACCAATATAGCTAATCGTGTAGGTGTGCCTTATCGTGTGCTGCTAAATAATGTTGATCAGGTTGGAGCGGATGGAGTAATGATGTGGGATACCATTGCACTTGCAAATATCACTGATCAAACACTGCTAAGGTTCTTTGGCAGTGAGGAGCAATCTATAACTGACACCGATCCCCCAGTTATTACCATTCTTCAGCCTTTCAACGCAACTTATACAAATAATACCATTCTGTTCAATATCACCATGAATGAGACAGGAGGGGAATGCTGGGTTAATTATGGATACGGCAATAAAACAATGACAAATTCAACTGGAACATGGAATTATCAGAATGTTTCAATGGTTGACGGATCGCAAGAAACAATTTTTTATTGCAATGACAGTGAAAATAATGTCAACAGCACGAACATAACATTTACAGTTGACACTACAGGTCCAGTGATTTCAATTATAAGACCGCTGAATATCACTTATGGAAGCAGTGACATTGAATTCAACATAACGACAATTGAAACTGCGGATTGGGCTGCTGTTCAGCTGTTAAGCACCAATCACACATTGACAAACCAATCGGGGCAGTGGCAGTATTTCAATAACACATTAGGGGAAGGAACGTATGAAGCAAAGTTTTGGGCAAACGACAGTTTAGGTAACATTGCAAATGAAAGCATATGGTTTTCAATTGACCTCACTCCCCCGCAGATTATAATCAATGATCCTATCAATACAACATATGACAACAGGCTGCGATATTTGAACTGGTCATCGGTTGATACCATAAGCTGGGCTGCGTATTCCTTGAATAGTGCAGCGAATGTGACACTTGGAGGTCAGGTCACTGACAACACAGAAGATAGTTATACCAGTGGAGGTGATATAATCAGTGCAGCCAGCGCAGTTGATGAGGATTTTGATACATATGCTTATACTTCGTGTGGTGGTGGTGGAGACAAATCGGGTATAGTAAGCGAAAATCATACATTCTCGGCAAGTTGGGGAGAATACCTGACATGGAATGCAAGGTTTGAAATGTGGACAGCAGCAGGAACTGGATACGCAAAAATTTCAGTTTTCAATTATACTGACACAACATGGTATCAGGTGTTCTATGAAGAGAAGTTTAACGGATACAGGAATATCGGGCTTAACAGGGATGTGCTGGGATTGGGTGCAGGTAATCCTTTGCAGATAAGAACCGAAATTCACTGCAATTTCTTTGATACAAGATATTATGAAGGGCAGCTTATTTACAATTCAACTGTCTTTAATACGACATTCAATGCATCGCTGGGTTTCAACAACCTGACAGTATGGGCAAATGATACGGCAGGAAGGATGAACCGATCCGATTATGTATTCTTTACTGTCAATGAAGGCATAAACATCACAAACCCATTAAACACCACTTATCTCAATGACTTTACGCATGCGCTTGAAATTGATAACAGGACAGGCAGGCAGTTTGATGTTATGCTTTACAGCCTTAACGGAGCAGCGAATGTTTCATTCAACAGCGGGGATATTGTAACAGCTGCATTGGGTTTCAATCATCTTGAAGTTTGGATCAATGACACGGCAGGGCAGGTTTATGTTGATGATGTTTGGTTCACTGTAACCGCAACTTTTGCCTTAACAAACCCTGACAATCAAACATATTATAATCAGCTTTCCCATCAATTACTTATTGCGAATGGAACCGAGCTGGATGTGTTGCTCTATAGCCTGAATGGTGGGGCAAACCAATCAGCAAGTATAGGTGATCTTATCTACGCATCACTTGGATTCAATACTATTGTAGTTTGGGCAAACAACACCATCGGGCTTATTTTCATGGACAGTGTAAGTTTCACCACAGATATTGAATGCATCAATACCAGCCAAGTAGGTGATACCTTGTGTGGAGGGGATAATTTCCAGCATGTTGTCACTTGCAGGCAATTCGGTCCTGAAACATTCCAGTGGGATCGTTTCAATATGACTTTCTGTGAATTTGGATGCTTTGACGGTACATGCCTCGACCAATCAGGCAGCCGATTATGCAGGAATGATTGCCTTGAAAATGAAACCATGTGCCTGCGTGGCAATGTAATTACATGCGAGCTTGCAGATAACGGCTGTTATGAATGGAATGACACCAATGCCGAGGTATGCCAATACGGCTGCATAGGTGGAGTTTGCAATAATGGCACTGATTTCTGCACATCAGGCGAGACCAAGTGCAGCGAGGATGGCAAGAATGTTGCATTTTGCGATGATGACAACGGAGACGGCTTTTATGAATGGTCAATTTCCAATATAACTGAATGTGAATATCGATGCCAAGAGGATTTCAATGAGACCAGCGCATTATGGAATGCCAGCTGCTCTTATCATTCTTTCTCCCTTCCTGAAATGCTTGGAGAAAGGCTGGGATGGTTTGGAGCAATGGTATCAGCACCATTCCAAAGTGTGGGCAGCCGATTGGCAATTATTTTCATAACTGCAATTGTGGCTGCACTTGCAGGTGCCTTGTTGGGCGGGAAATTCATAGGGATTGCTGGCTTTTTCGGCATCCTCATTTTTGGAACTTTCACAGGCTGGGTTGCTTGGTATTTCACAGTAATAATAATGATAATCGGGGGCATTTTGATGTTCAAGATGGGAGGGGATGATGGATGAATAAGCATTCAGCCATAATATTGATCTTTGCAGCTACAATGCTCATGACATCACTGGTAATTATGCCAGCACAGGTAAGTGCCGTATGGTGGAATCCTGTAGGCTGGGCATGCAACCAAGCTGATGATGAAATTAGGTATGATGCTGGAATACTCGGACCATCTACTCCGCAGGGATGCCAAGACGGTGACAGGGCATGTGATGCATCAGGGAATTTCATGTGCTATTGCGGGGATTATGACCTTGATTGGTGTACTGAATATCCTAATACCCTGAATGATTGTGAATATTGCGCTTACGGCTGTTATACCCGCACCAGCGGAGCAGCATGTTACAATGCCGATCCATGTGATGGGGGCAGTGCATGCATTGAAGGTCAAACAACATGCGGGGCAATAAACCCGCTGGGCAACCCTGACCATATGGATATTGTGGTTGACATATTCGGACCAATTGAACCGCAGAGAATTCAAACAGGTCCAGTTGATGCTGTCATAAGATGCGGAGAGGAAGAACCGTTTGGATGCTTTGCGTGGCAGGAAGATGAAATTGTTGATGTTTGCTGGGAAGCCAACAGCTTCTGCTCAAGGTCAGCTGGGGGAGCCAAGTGCGTGAGGAGAGGGGATTTCCAAAAGAGCGGATGCACTGGTGCAACTGACAAGGAATGTTCAGGTGCAAATGAGTATGTTCTTTGCAAAGACCTTGACGGTGATCACATATGGCAATTTGACTATCTTGATCCAAGACCATGCCAATATGGTTGCAAGGATGGAGTTTGCCTGACGGAAGATGGTGATGAAGGCTGTCCATGCATTGAAAACAGGAATTACAGATGCCATCCTGACCAATCACATTATATACAAACATGCGTAGAGGACAGTGCAGGATGCGGCAAGTGGAAGCCGTTTGATGACAAGTATGATACTCATTGCGATTTTGGCTGCGACAAGGGAAGCTGCATTCCCGATCCTACAACCGCAAAGATTCTTGAGGAAGGGGATGATTGCGTAGTCGGTGAAAAAATATGCGTGCATGGAACCAGCGAACTTGAATGTGTATTGAATGATGCTGGTAATCCCGAATATCTTGATATGCACACCTGCCCATCAGGTGTATGCAGGGGAGGCAAGTGCATGAACAGCACTAGTTTTGGCTTGAGATTTGCCATTGATTTTGTTGCATTTACAGGTGATCAGCCAGCCGAATGCGACCTTATCGAAGCCAATGGTCTTGCCTTTGATGGTCAGTATTACTGGATCACATATACAAGCATAAATGACACGCAATTCAGTGCAGGTGCAGCATGCAACACCGAGCCTTACAAGGTAGCCCTGTTTGACAGGGAAGCCAACTTATTCAAGCGCAGCAACATTTCAGCTGAACGTGGGGGATCAGGTCCATTCAAGAGCATTGCATTTGACGGCTTTGATATGTGGGTTATGAACAATACTGATGTTTTCAAGTTGCAGGGCAATGGTGTTGCATTGCATCAATGGGCAATTCCGCATGATTATAATGATCCTGATGATATCAATGGACCTTTCTTCATGACAGTTGATGATACATATGTTTACATAGGCTGGCATAACAACGCAACCTACAAATATTACAAGGAAACAGGCATTGAGGATGGTTATATCTGCATGGCAGCAACCGAGAATGTTGCAGGTGTGCCTACAGTAAGCACAACATGCAGGGATCATAATACAGGAACAATTTATGATGAATTCAGGCATACTTACATAACATATGAAAGGGAAACTGACCTTATTTGGCAGCTTTATGTTGACGAGCAACCATCATTCAAGGTCAGCGGGCTGATGGTTGAATTCATAGGTTCATATCGTGATTATGCATTGCAGCAGTATGGAACTGATGGGGAATACAGGGGATTATATCCGATTGAATCAGGTCTTTATGCTGGCATGGCAATGCATGAAAGCAGGTTATACATGCTTGAGGTTGGTGTAAATGATGATAACAACCATGATGCTGTCTATATCAATGTTTACAACCTGTTTGACACATGCAGAAACAACTGTTTCAATGGAAGCCAAAAATGCGTAGGTACTTTCAACACCAAATATGTTGATTGCGTGCAGGGCAACAACGGATGCTGGGATTGGTATGATTATGGTTTATTCCCTGAACTTGACGGCAGCTTATATACGCATGATTGCCCGCTTGGAAACTGTGAGGAATACTGGGTAAACCACAGGACAGTAAGGGCAAGATGCAGTGACAAGGCATTATGCGAGGATGCCTGTATTGAAAACCAAACCGAATGCAGTGATGATAAAAGGCATGTCAAGGTATGTGCTGAAAGGGCGGCAGGTGCGGGTTTCGTTAACCCAGCAAGCCCATTGTTAAGCATCCCGATCCTTGATACCTGCTTTACATACGGATTGCAGGGGGATTGGATACCATGCGCACAGAATCAAATTTGCATTGATGGAACATGTGTGGGTGAGAATGAATGCGAATCAGGTGAAAGCATATGCATAGGTGAAGGTGTAACCAGCTATGTGGTTCAATGCAACCAAATTGCAGGAACCGACTTATGGGCTTTTGACAACACAAACAGAACACCTTGCAGGTTCAGATGCAACCAAACTAGCCTAGATGTAAATAGCAACCTGCCATGCAATGACAGCTCAACACTTTGCAAGCGATTTGCGGAATGCGATGACAGGGGAGCTGACTTTCACAGCAACCTCAAAGAAAGTGGAGTGGAAGCCGAGGTATTCCTTGAAACTATGTTTTCCAATCCAGTAACTCAAATACTGTTTTTCGTGATATTGATAATCATCACAGCAGGTGTGACAGGCTTTATATCAGGTTCATGGGAACTTGGTGGAGTTGCAGGCACAGGCTGGCTGATGGTAGGTGCAATTGCAGGATGGCTGCCCACTGAAATAATGGTGATCTTTGCAGTGGTAACTGCATTTATGATATACAGGATGGTGACAGGCAATGAGTGACGCGAAAACACTCTTTGGATTGATGGTGATGTTCGGTTTCATAGTACTGATATTCGGAGGCATGTCAGTTGGAAACTGCGAAAGCGAGTATGCAAATTTTGGTGACATTGAAATACCCAAGGATGCATGGCTTCCAGCTTTCGACAACCTTGTATGGTTCGGGCAATACCTGTTTGGTGTGATAGGCTTGATGATAAGCCCATGTTCAGGGCTTGGATGGTTGAGCATACTTGTGATGCTGCCAATAGGCATAGTAATTGCATATCTTGCGATTAAAGGAAATTGATAATATGATAGGAAACATAAGGCAAGGAAGGCAAATGAAAGGGCAGGAATCAGTAGGTTCAGGCTGGGTAGCCCTTTTTGGAGGCATAGTGCTGCTTTTGGTAGTGCTGTTTGCCCATGCGGAGATATTTGAATTCATCAACGAGGTTTTCTTCACAGGTGACAACGCGGCAGTTAAACAAACAAACGTAGGTGGAGGTTGGGGAGAATTAAGTATAACCATACTGTTCTTCTTCCTTATAATATTCGTAATCATTGCAATTATAGCAATGCTGATAGGGAGAGGATCATAATGATAGGAAAGAAAAAAGGCATCATAATAGCCTTTGCAATCACATTGGTAATCATACCCACTGTAATGGGGCAGGAGTATTTCGGGCAGCTGTTTGACATTGATGATTTCCTGTTATGGCTGCAAAGCGGAGCCATACCATTAATTGATGCTGAAAACATCAACGCAACCAACAGGTTCTGCCTGCAAGGAACATGCTACACATCATTCCCAACAGCAGGCGGGGCAGGCTTAAGTAAATGGGTAGATCAGGGCAATTACATAGAGCCAAATTCAACATTCGCAAATGATGTCAAGGTAAACGGCAACCTGAACGTGACAGGCAAGTTGAACGTCAGTGGCAACGCAAATTTCACCAATGTAGGTATATCAGGCACACTTACAGGTGGCAGCCCGCTGGTTATAGGCAGTGATGTCATATTAACTGGCAACGTAACTCTTAATGGAACACATATAACAGATTGGAGTCAGGTTAATCTGACATTCAGCTTTGATATAAACGGCTCGGACATCTCACCAAACATAATAAATGCAAGCGGTAACGTGAGCGCGCCCTATTTCATAGGTGATGGCAGTAGCCTTAAAAACGTGAACAGCTCGGTTCATACATTCGAGGATATCATCTATGTAACCACATCAGGAGGAACAGGCACGAATGACAGCATAACAATTGACTATGAATTAACCCAGCTGATAGTCACACCAGCAACCGCAAGCACATCATACAACTTTCATGCATACGAAACAATCACAGGAGTAACGGTTGACAGAGACAGGATCACACATACAGGTGAATGGAACATACTCAAAGGCACAGGAATTGAATTCAGCTCGGTCACTTTCAACATAACAAACGCATCAGCTGATGAGCAATTCACTATAAGAATGAGGTATTTGGTATGAGACACGCAACATTATGCATTGTCGGGATATTAGCTGCTTTATTGATGCTTCCAGCAGTTCAAGCCCAACTACAGCCCAGCCCTGACAGTGTGATGATCAAGAGCATTGACACCAAAATTGACACCATGAAAAAAGAGATGTCTTATATGAAAAGTATAATAAGCGTGCCAAGCATGGATGTGCATGGAACTGAATACCAAAAGGGTGATGATGCTAAGGCATTCCTTCAATTATTGGATGATGAAAGGCAGATAATAAGCAACGCAACATGCTACACTACAATTTATTATCCAAACACGAGTGTTTTCAAAGATGAGGTCATGATGTCATATTTGGATAACGGATTGTATTTTTATGACTTGGTAATACCCGATCAGGAAGGAGTTTATATGATATCGGCTGCCTGCTCAATAGAAAGCAATGTAAACCTTACTACAGGAGACAACTTTGAATGCGGAGATTTTGATTGCAACAGTTCATTATGGCTTGCTGATTGGGAGCATACAGCTAATACTGAAATTAGGGATGATGAAAATCCAAGAGACACATATCATATGAGACTAAATAAGAACAATGATGCGCAGCGCGGCTTTGATAATAGCAACTGCACAACAGGCTATATTAACTTTTGGGCTAAGTCGCAGGCGCAATCATCACCTGAAACATGCGACATTAATTACTGGAACGGCACCGATTATAATACAATCCATTCATTTTCACAGGGAAATCAGGATGATAATACATACAGATTTTATTCTTTTGAGATTTGCAATGCCTATGGAATATCCGCAAATTCATCTTTAATGATAGAAAATGGTGATTCAGATAAATGCTGGATTGATGACATAGAAATATACAGCACCATCGTATTCAATACAACCCAGTTTATTTGGGTTCGTGGCAGCGGAGAAATGCATGTATCCGACCATTTTACTGATCTCAACGTATCCGCAACCATAGACAACCAATTGGCAAGCAATTACATATGGAACAACACCAACCGCTCACTCACAGGAAGTGTAACTATCAATGAAACCAGCATAGCCAGCGCAGTGTGGTCATACACAGGCATAATATCCAACAACATCCTTACGCAGATAGCATCAGCTATATGGAATTTCATAGCAAGGTATACTCATGGAGTGATAATATGAAATTGAAAGTAAGCCCAGCGGACAAAAGGCTAATATTGGTAGCCGTAATTGCAACTATACTGCTTATTCCCCTGTATGCACAATCAGCACAGGGGCTGGTCAAATACCAAAATAAATGCTACGGTGACATTCTTGCAAGGGAAGCTGTTGTTGTAATCAACGGCAACTCAATTCCGATTAACAATACGATAGTATGCGAATATGGCTGCGATGAAAATACCAACGAATGCAGAGCGCCCTCATATCAGGGCTGGCTTGTAGTTGCAGGCATATTGGGAGGTATATTGATAGTGGGTGCATTGATAGCCAAGGCATCATAAGGTTAGGTAAGGTTTAGGTGATAAAGATGGTAAAAATAATCTTGAGGGGCAAGTTAAGAAAAAAGTTTTTCCCAACAGCAGAGGAAAGAAAGGCAGCCGACATTGAACTTGAAAAGCGGGCAACCAAAGAGCAAGCCATGCTTGCTGAACTGCAGGAAAAGGAAGAAAGGAAACTCACTGCCTTGCAGCGCAGGCAAGAGATAGCCCAGCTAATAAGGGAACGCAAACGCCTGCAATTCCAGCAATCCAAGATAGGCAGGGTAATCAGGGGATTCAGAACATTGCAAGAAAAAAGGGAAAGTTTCGTCAAACGCAAAACCCTAGCCCAGCGCAGGATACAGGCTGAACGCAGGGAATTTTCAAACTTATTAAAGGAAAGGGAATATTCAAGGGGAGATGACAACCGCTTTTATGGCAAGAATGCAAAGAAATGGGGAACAGGTGCATACGGTTCAAAGCATAACATAGGCGGCAAGCGCAAGAAACGAAAAAAGAAAGACAAATGGGTAGCCAATGATGGCTTTTGGTAAGCAAGCCAAGCAAGGATAGTCAAGGATAGTGATATCATGACATTGGAATTGAAAGTAACACCTCCCGAAAACTTTAACCATCTTGAAATCGAGGAATCATTCAACAAAATGGATGATTGGGTTAACGCTGAAATAAGGAAAGCCCATAAAAATGCCGTATTCCATTCATACTGGTATAGGGAAAACCAAACCTACCACTTAAGCATAGAATACACAGGCAGCGGAAGGGTTAAGAATTTTGTTATCAAGCGAATGATCAAGCGCATGATGCGCAAGATAGACAAGAAAATCAAAGTAAAGTAAGGTAAGATAATCAAGTAAGGTGAAATGATGCCATGCTACAAGAAACGAAAGAAAATGAAAAGGAAAAAGTAGGCAAGCCAAGCCTTAAGGAACGAATCAACAAGGCAGTAAGGGCTTTGCCTTTGATTGAACAAACAAGGCAGCGCATAGACATAGCCATACTGGAACACAAACAAAGGATGCGCAAGATCAACGAGGAAGGGTAATTATTTAAATACTCTATCTATTTATTAATTAATGAACATTGAAACGTGCATATGCCCAAGATGCAAGCACAAGCATTTCAAAAAGAAACCAAAGGCATCAAATCAAACTAAGCGAGGGGGAAATTCTCATGGGGATAAGAGGAAATAGCACTCCCTGCGCAGTAGGCTGGTTACAGGGTGGGCAAATTAACATAATCAAGAAACGCAAGGACAGTGAAGGCATAATCAAGATTGACAAGAACCACGCAATAAAGGTGCCTGATGAAACTAAACCAAGGTTAATCAGATTAATGAAATTCCTGCCCTTCCCTCCTTTCATCAAATACCAGTGGTATCCATTCTACTTTGCCGATCCTGAACACGCTCTCAATCTTGAAATAACCTACCAAAAGGAAACCAAACCCTTCACATTCACGCTGCGTGACAAGATCGAGCCAATTGTGCTGCAAAAGAAAGAGAAATTCAACCTAAGCGAAGCCCTGTCAACACAAATAAAGCCCAGCCCTCCAAAGAAAGACAAGAAGGGTAACATAGTTCAAAAATACGGCTTGGAAACAATGTCAGCTGAAAACCTCTCAACCTTCCTTGAAGGCAAGCAGGAAGCCATGCTCAACCGCAGCACAAGCGACAAGCTAAATATGCTTATGTTCATATTACTAGGAGCAATCATTGGCTTCCTGTTAGGAAACGTAATGCCAATTACCTCAGTAACTGCATAATTCCCATATCCAGTGCATAGAAACGTATATCCCTGTATAGCATGCTTGTCCTCCCATAAGCATGCTCACACACCATAAAATCCGAAATACCCACCGACATTGAAAACTACCATCATAGGGTGAGGGAGCGGATTCCATTGCGCCTGCTCCCCACCCTCCCCAACATAATGCAACGCAACCAATGCAACTCAGCTGATACTTATGTTTGAACAAGAAACAGAATCCCTTAAGCTCGCAAAGCAACGTGAACAGGAAGAAACCACAATAATCCAAGCCGATGAAGCCCTCGCAAAGGCAGTGATCGGCTTGCTCAAGACAAGCGATCCCGATTTAATGAGTGAACTCAACACCGACCAGCACAAGGCATTCTCATCACTTGCCATGCGAGCAACCAAATACGACATCAATTGCCTCCAAACCTACCTTACAGGCTGGCTTAAGCTCATGGTCAGCCACGACAGGAAGGGCAGAAAGGAAATCCACAGCATAGCCGTAGCCCAATCAAGGGCAGAACAAAGCAAGGGCAAGATAGACAGACTTAAGGAAATGTTCGGCTTGGGAGGAGACTATTAAGGTGACATCATGAAACCAAGTATCCTATTTCTAATTATAACAGCTGTCTTTGCGGGAGCCTATACCATAGGCTCAATAATCATTCCATATTACCACGAATTCAACTCAGCCATAATACTTATCATTCTTACGTTTTCAGCAGCCATCATCTCCAACATATACTACGCAATCGAAATCCAAATCGAAACCAGCAAACGCAACCAAGCCAACCTTCAAGCCTTCATAAGAAAGGAACTCAAAAGCCAGCTCAAGCAACAGATAAAGCAGCATCATGATCTATTAAACAAGGAAAGATGGGAAGCATGGCAAAACGCAAGAAGAAAAAACCAAAGGGAAAGCCAGCAGAACACGCAAACGCAGGATTCAGCTACCTATACCTCGCAACCGCACTTTTCATACCACAAATCATCATACCAAACTCAACCTTCCCCGATGGATTAATTAAAATTGTAGTTTGGTTACTGTTGATATTATGTCATTTCAGGATATCCCCTTCACTTACAAAGAACAGCACCTAATAATGGAAATCGCAAACAAATCAAGCATAACCTTCAAAGACCAATCCATATTCAAGGACCGACATTCATTCTGCAAAGCCATCCTCAGATTAACCCAGAGATTCCCCCGAATAATCAAGGCAAGAAAGCAATACCTCAACAAAGCCAAGACAACATATAAGATGATCTACAGCCTAACATTCGATGGCAGGTTTCTCGCAAAGACCTACCTTCTCCCCAACGCAATAAACAACACAGAAAATTCAGGTGATATCGATGCTTGACTTTGAATCCCTAGGCAGCTCATTCGGTGGAATTCTGCTCATATTCGTAATCATGGGATTGGGAGCATACATAATAGGTGACTACACCAACATAAACCCAAAGCTCATGGGCATAATAGGCTTGGTAGCCGCATGTTTTATCGTTTACGAAACCCAAACAGGATAAAGAAAAGATAAAGGTGACATCATGAAACGAAAATCAAAAGTAAAGACAATCCAGCTGCTCTCCCTCGCATTCATACTAATCATGACCTACGGAATATACATGCATGAGCTTGTTCATCATGAAATATTCAGATACTACGGATGCGACAGCACAATCACCATCACACCAATGGGAGGCTTAACCACTCCAGATGATTCTGATCCTAATTGCGTATACAACGAAAACATGATAAGACTTCACGCAATGAACGAAATCGTAACATACAATCTTGAAATTATCTTCTTCATGTTATTCGTAATAGCAATAACCATCGTAGTCACCGCCTCCGAAACAACCAATGAACCAAACAAAACCAAATCAGCACAACGCAATCCAAATTCACACTTTTAGCAACTCAGCCAAACCTCATACTATCTTTTAGAAACCTATCGCAACATACCGCTTTTAAAACATCACACGAA
>Ga0180438_10004016_pt1 | contig 21608 bp, 22 predicted proteins | sample SS_ome_12_FD_132455 | JGI IMG/M metagenome (GOLD analysis project Ga0180438, IMG submission 132455) | Hypersaline lake sediment archaeal communities from the Salton Sea, California, USA - SS_3_D_2 metaG | ecosystem: Environmental > Aquatic > Non-marine Saline and Alkaline > Hypersaline >...
CAAATAAAACACCGAAGAAGATAAGACATTTCAGCAAGGAGAAATTTAACAAAACTCAAATGGAAGTATTCAGCATTGCTTTTATGCTGCAAGGATTAGAAATAGAAACATTCAATGACTGTTTAAATTTCCTAATTGAAAATGGAGAGAAATACACTCAGGGCAAGTTTGAAAAAAGAAAAGAGTATTTGGAAATCCTAAAACAATTGGGAGAGAATTTCGCACAACTAAAAAACGCATCAAAGCAATTTTATTCCGAAGCTGCTAAACTATACGCCAATGAAGATGAACGTAAGCAAGCATTTTTAAACCTACAGGAAGACCTCAGTGCTTTAAAATAAAGAGTAAAAGAGGGAGAGCAGTAAATGGCAGCAAAAAATAAAACATACAAAGGAACGCTTGTTACGCTCTCAGCAATGGTAGATAAAACAAAACTTTCATACAATGCAATATGTTCCATTTTGAAAACAGTAAATGGAAAACCAATTTATGATCAAAGCCTTGAAAGAGTAATTGGCTTCATAAAAAATGCTACTTTAAAAATCAAAGAAAAAAGAATCGATGCGGAGTTTATTTTAAACGAAGAAGGAATGGAAGAAATAGAAAACAGCCTTCACTATAATTATGTTTCCGCCGGTTATTTGGTAAAAAAATCAGAGTATAATGTAAAAAGTAATTTAAGAATCATTCATGATTGCGAATTGGTTTTCTCTTCATTTCTTTCGTATCCAATAACTTTTGACCAATTAGAAGTTTTACCAAAAGAAAAATTCAATTTAAAATACGAAGAAAAAGTAAATGACAAAAATTATAATCTTTCGTAATAAACAAAGGCAAAGGCAAGCTGAAGCTATAACAGAACACAAACAGAAAAACGAAATGATTATTTCTACAATAGAAAAGCGTTTGACTGGTATGGTTTCAGCTTTAACATTTGAAAGCGAAGATGAACTCAAAAGGTATAAGGAGGCCAAAAGAGAAAAACCTAATGAAGTGCATATAGTAAAGAAGAATATTGAGAGGGGGAAAATAATCAAATATGGATACCGGGAGGATAAGAAAATATTTAAGTGACAGCGGATACTCTTCCTATCAAATAAATAAATATCTCTTCACTCAGGAAAGTGAAAATGCTCTTCGTACGGTAGCAAAAGCGGCATACAGGGATGGCGCAAAACACATGATAGCTTTTATGTTGCGTAAAATTTTTGGTTTCAGTGAGAAGATAATGCATCCAAAAGAAAAACCAACAAACAATCCAGAAGAACAACCTGAAAGAAAAGATTTTAAACAACCATGCGATAAACCTGAAGAACAACCAAAGGGAGAAATTCCTTGCACCTGTGAAGAACATGATATCGTTCATTGGTACACCTCAAAGATAATGCAGGAAGCAAAAATTAAATGACAGCTATACCCAAAAATACGGCTCCAGATTATCAGAAGTATTACAAGGGAAATCCGTTCACCAAAAAGAGTGTGATGCAAATTCTTGTAGAAGAATATGGAGTCGAACAAATTTTAAAAATGTTAACCGAAGAGGAAAGACAACTCCTCTTTTATTGTTGGCGAGTATGGGGTCGCCCGGAGCAATTGTCTCCAGCTTGGGAATGGATTGTCTGGATTTACCTTGCCGGACGTGGTAGTGGCAAAACAAGAAGTGGAGCTGAATGGGTCAGAGAACAAGTAAAACGCGGTCATAAAAGAATTGCTTTCGTTGCTGCTACTGCCGCTGATTACCGTGATACTATGGTGGAAGGTGATAGTGGAATACTTGCTATTTCTCCACCGTGGGACATGCCTGATTGGGAGCCTTCAAAGAGGAAAGTCACTTTTAAAAATGGTGCCAAATGTTATTGCTTTTCGGCAGAAAAACCTGATCGTCTTCGAGGTCCTCAGTTTGAAAAAGCATGGTGTGATGAATTGGCCGCATGGGGTCGTTTGCAGGAGACATGGGATAACCTCATGTTTGGCCTGCGTTTAGGAAGTAATCCACAAGCTATGGTGACAACGACCCCTCGGCCTCTTTCATTAATCAAAGAACTCGTAAATGATAGTCGCAATGCAGTTTCACGCGGTAGCACTTACGATAACATCGCAAACTTGGCAGAGAATTTCTTTCGCTATATTATAAAGAAGTATCAAGGAACACGCCTTGGAAGACAAGAAATTGAAGCGGTTATTTTAGAAGATAATCCAAATGCACTTTTCAAAAGAGAACTCATAGATCAGCATAGAATTACTTCAGATCAATTACCTGATCTCGAAGATGTTGTCATTCCTTTGGACCCTGCTGTAACGGACGGAGATAAAAGTGATGATACTGGAATCATACCTTGTGGAATGGCAACAATAGATGATATGGAACATTACTACATTTTAGGAGACTATACTATCCACGGTAAACCTCATGAATGGGGTGAAATGGCTTTGAAGTGTTATAGTCTTTTTCATGCGAATAAAATTGTGGGCGAAGTAAATAATGGCGGAGACATGATAGAGCATGTTATCCGCACTATTAAAAAGAATAAGAAAAAAGGTATTCATGTTTCCGGTTATAACGTACCATATGAAAGTGTTCGGGCAACGAGGGGCAAATGGTTACGAGCCGAACCAATTTCTGCTTTAAGCGAACAAGGAAGATTACATATTGTGGGAAGTCTTCCTAAGCTCGAAGATGAAATGTGTGAATGGCAGCCAGGAGAGAAAAGTCCTGATCGCTTGGATAGTATGGTTTGGGGAATTACTGCTTTGAGCGAAGGCGGAGATAAAATTTTCGTAGCATAAAAAAAATAGCGCCGGATAGGTAATAGCGACATTGGGTTTGACTTCTTTCTGCGGCTGTCAAATCCTGGCTTGCGGTGTCGCAACCTCCTCTAAAAAATCCTGATTCGAAGCATTCCGCCCAAATGTCTTTGACAGGTGATCCGCCTATTCCGGAGGGTGGGATGGCGCGCAGTTCGTAACTGCCGCTGGGAACTAATTTTAAACGGGTCATTTAGGAAAGAAAAAATGTGGAAGAAAATAGTTACAGGAATAGGAACAATAATTCTCATGGGAAGTATTGTTTCTGGATGGGTTTGGGTTGATAGTTATTTTGCCAAAGCAAATATCGTAGAAATCATAGAAGCAAACGCTATCGATATTCGTATCAATACTTTGAAAGACGGCATCCGGTGGTATCAAGATCAAATGGCATATATAATGTCTCGATGCGGAAAAAGAAATCCAGAAGAATTACCGGAACATGCTTATAAAACCTACAAGGATTACGAAGAAAAGAAAAAAGAAATGGAGAGGGAATTAGAAGTTTTAATGCGAAAGAGGAATGGTATTTAAAAAGGAAGGGGAAAGATGAAAATTGAAATTGAGATACCAGATTGGGCAGCTGAAAGGCAATTAACACTTTTGGCAGGAGTAGAATTGGTAGCGCGAAAAAGTCCAAGGGAAGATTACTGGGAAATCAAAGATCAAAGATGTAATTTTTGCGGCATGTGCTGTCATGATTTTCCAACCTCACCATACGGAAATGATGACGAAGGAAGATGTAAAAAAGTTTTCAATGATAATGGCAAATGGAAATGTATGGCTGGAACAAAAAGACCTTATAACTGCTTAATGGACCCATCAGAAGAAGACTTTTGTTGTATCACTTATATCAAAGGGTAAAGTGAAAAAGTATGGGCACATATAACATAGAGTATTTTGAAAATTCCCGGATATTAGATGCCAATGAAGGCGATCTTGGAGCTGGAAATGATAATGAAACTATTGGTTATGTGGATCCCGGAACGCAGTTAATCCTTGCCGTAGCTGTAAGGGAGGGAGCTTGCCGCAAGGCAACAGGAAGCCAACAACTTCGATTGTATTTTGATTGTGATCATACTGGTGATTGGGTAGCAGTCGCTACAGGTCAACATATTATTCCGGGAAGTAATACTTCGCTTGTAGATGGCGCTTCAGTTTCTCAGCATGTAAATACAGGTCCCACAGGGGATTGTACTTCCGGCTTTGAAGCTACAGGAAAAGAAGTTGAAGGCGTAAATACTTCGGATGCTTTCGCAATATCTGCGGATTATTATACAGAAGTTCATTTCGCAATCGACACTACAAATTGCCCACTCAGTGATGATATTACTTTCTGCATTTATAATGTTGATTCCGGTGTAACACTCACCAATTCAGCTGAAACCAGTCTTACTCTCGGAGCAAGCATTTCAATTCGCAATGCCCTAAGTGGTGTTCACATAAATGCTCCAACTGGAAACATAGAGAAAATTCCCACTGACACTTTCAGCTTTACTATTCAAGCCGAAGAAGATGGTGGAACTGCTCCGGCTAATTATATGCTGATCTGGGAATGGGATCAAGGGACTGGTAATTGGCAACAGATTCCAACAAGTGGTTCCGCTTTAACTGCAAACGATACTTGGGAACAGGTCACTGTTACAGGACTACCTGAGAAGACAAGAACAATCACTTGTAATACTCTCGGCACTTATCAAATACGCGGAAGAGTTTCGTATGGTGGTTTAACAAATGGTTTCGTTTCATCTGCTTTAACTGTTTCCGTTGTGGAATCCACTGGAACCACATATCAGGGCGCTTGCGCGGATGGCGTAGATATGTCAGATGTTTCATCTTTACTTCTTACGCTTGGTGCTTTATCTTCTGATGGTATTGATCTTTCTGATATTCCATCTTCCCTTATGAAACTTTATGGAACGGCAGAGGATGGGTTTGATCTTTCTGAATTAATATCCGGTTCCATCCTTCTTCTTGCTTCCTCTTCTGATGGGGTTGTGCTATCAGAAGAAAGATCAATATCCCTTATGTTAAATGTTGATGCCGCAGATGGGATAAGTTTTTCGGAAGCAATCGATGTTATAAAAACTCTTGGCGGCTTTGCGGAAGATGGCGTGGATGTTTCGGATGCAAATTCCGTGATTGCTGCTATCATTGCTTCTGCCGAAGATGGGTTGAGTCTGTCTGAAGATTTGGCAAGGGCATTAATCACCGCCGCAATATCTGAAGATATTGTAGATATTTCAGATATACCATCAAGCATCGCTTCTCTCTTTGCTTCGGTAGAAGATGGAGCGGATCTCAGTGAAGATGTTTCTGGATTTTTAAATCTTTTATCTTCAGTTCAAGATGGGGTATCATTCAGTGAATTAATAGGAAGAGTAGCGACGTATCGTGGTGTTTCTTCTGACGGGATAAGTACGGCTGATGGGGATTCCAATATTGCAAATTTTGTATCGAATGTATTGGACGGTGCAAATATTGGTGAGATTGTATCTTCAATAGCGAAGTTTTTCGTTCAGTCAAACGATGGGGTAAATCTTTCGGATGATTCCAACATTACTCTCAGTCTTCAGGTCGATGCGGCTGATGGAATTACTTTGATTGAGAGCGTTGATCCAATTCAACATTTCGGGGGGATTGCAGAAGATACGATGCGATTTTCTGAAACCCTTCAGGGCCTTGGTTCTTTCTTTGGATCTTCTTCCGAATCCATGAATATATCTGACTATCCCCAAGCGATAGCGGATCTGCTCGTTCAGACGCAAGACGGTTTTACTTCTTCTGATGTTGCTTCTGCGGTTTTGAATTTGGCGGCATTGATAGAAGATGGAGTTGTGATATCTGAAACAATAACTGCTGCAATTATCTTGGGGACAATATCAGCAGCTATTTCTGATGGGATTGATTTTTCTGATCAACCAATAGTGGATGCCTTTTATAGAAGATTAGTTCAAGATGGAACGAAGATATCAGACATCGACAGCATCCTTAAAACATTAAATGGATTGGCAGAAGATGAATCGATTTTTTCAGAAATATCAAGCGCTATTCAAAATATTCTGGCATCATTAGGGGAACAGATTGTTCTTTCAGAAATATCAAATGCTATTCAAAGTATTTTGGTGGCGTCGGAGGAACAGATTGTTCTTTCAGAAACATCAAGTACTATTCAAAATATTTTGGGATCTTCAGAAGAAGAAATTGTCCTTTCAGAAATATCAAGCGCTATTCAAAATATTTTAGGATCTTCAGAAGATCATGCAATTCTTTCAGACATAACGAGTGCTATTCAAAATATTTTGGGATTGGCAGAAGATCACACAATCCTTTCAGACATATCAAACGCAATTATAAGCATCCTTGGTTTGTCGGAAGATGGAACAATAATATCTGATTCCGGATTAATTCATGTTATACGGCATGGAATTTCTTCTGATTCTGCTGATCTTTCCGATGTTTCCTTGGTCCTTGCGGCATTTTCTTCGCTGATATCAAACGGGATTTCTGTTGGAGATATTCCTTCAGCCTTGGCGAAAATCTATGCTTCTTTGGCGGATCAAGTAGCACTTTCAGAGACAATAATATCTGATGTACTCGCTGGAGGAATAATATATGGGTGGTTAGTGGATTCTATCCGAATCTCAGATCAATCAACAAATTGGGCTTCCTTTATTGCGCAGTCAGAAGAAAATGCCGTTATTTCTGAAACGATAAATGGAATTGCTTCTCTGATATCGGAAACTATTGATGGGATTGAATTATCAGAAGCAAATTCTATTATCAAGATGATACTGGCGGAAGCTGAAGATGGTTCTTCGATCTCTGAAGTCATTCAAGGATTGGTGAAAAAGTTCGGTTCTTTGGATGATGGACTTTTGCTTTCGGATATATCTTCCAGATTTGCTTCTCTGATTGTGCAAGCAAATGATTATGCTTTGGTTTCGGATATATCTTCTTCCATTGCTTCATTGATATCCAGCTTGGCTGATGGGGCTTCCTTTTCGGATATCACAGATGGGGTTCGAAGGTATCTTGTCGGGGTTCTGGATGGTGTAGAAATTTCTGAATCTATTATTGGGAGCTTAATTCTTCCTGTCATTTATGGAGTGGTGGCAGATGCTCTCGATCTTGGAGATTCATCTATTCCGACAATTAACTTTCAAGTTCAGTGTTCTGATTCAGCGAGTGTTTCTGATACAACGGCATCAATTATTCAGAAGATTGGAACGGTTTCGGAGATATTCAAGTTAAGTGATATTGTAGTTCATTATCTTCCAAATGGAATCGTGAAGGTATCTGTTAGTTCAAAAAGAGCAAACATAATCATCACGGTCAGTAGGCCGGATGTAAATATAACGGCCAGAACGGAATAACAAAAAGTTGATTCCGGCATGTGTATTAAACCAATGAAGTAAATAAGAAAAAGGAGAAGAAGAATGAAACAAGGAATGAGAGTCGGCGGTGTTTTTACGGTTAAATGTTTTGGCCCGGATGGGAAATTGAAGTGGGAAGATATTGCGAAGAATTTGATCACTAACGAAGGCTTGGATCACATTCTTGATGTTCTTCTCACTGGATCCGGGGAAAGCCAAGTTGATCCGTGGTATGTCGGTTTGAAAAATACCGGCACTCCGGCGGCTGGAGATACATTGGCTGCCCATGCAACGTGGACGGAAAATGCCAACTACACCGGTGACCGGAAAGAATATGTTGATGTTGCTTCTTCCGGTCAAAGTATTACCAACGCGGCCAGCAAAGCTTCATTTTCTATCGACACCAACTCCCAGACGATTGCTGGAGCTTTTCTTTGCTCCGCCCAGACCGGCACATCAGGTATTCTTCTTTGCGTGGCAGATTTCACCGGCGGTGATAAATCGGCGGATAGCGGAGATACTCTGGAAGTGACCTATGTTATCTCAGCTGCGGATGATGGATCCTAATTAACTTCAGAAGAAAATTCTTTCGTTAATTGATAAAAATAAGGAGCAGGGGAAATGGCAATAAAACTTGAAACGTCTGCACGAGAAGAGGGAACTTACGTCATCACTTGTTCTTTTACAGATGAAGAAGGACAGGATGTCGTTCCAAATAATAATCTTGTTTGGACTTTGAAAAATCGTGCAGGAGAAGTAATCAATGAAAGAGAAAATATATCCATTTCCCCTGCTACTTCTATCACAGTAGTATTGTATGGAAACGACCTTTTACTTCCAGATGAAAAAGATTTCTTTCGTATATTTTTAATAGAAGGAACTTATAATTCTTCACTTGGAAATGACTTGCCAATTAGGGAAGCAGCAGAATTTCCAATATCCAATATTTAAATTGACTTCCATTGTTTCCACTTAAATTTTGGAATGGGAACAAATAACTTTTAAAGAAAATAAAAGAACGAGTGGGAACATTAAAGGAGAGAAACAATGGGAATCATTTCTACCGTTCGTGATTTATTTACACGAAATATGGCATTCAGTGATGCTTATGTTGCAAAAATGGGACAGCCTAAATTTAAAAGCTGGAGCGTTCAAAAAGCAGTCAAAGACGGCTATATCGCTTCAGGATGGGTTTATCGTGCTGTCCGCCTTATTACTGATGCTGCCAGTTCCGTTCCATGGAAAGTAATGGGCGAAGATGGAGAGTATATCTCTGACCATCCTCTTCGAAGACTTTTTAAATATCCTAATCCGCATATGTCTTCGCGCCAATTGATGCGGTTAATAATTTCATGGCTTGAACTGAGCGGGAATTCTTATCTTTATAAAAACAAAATAGGAATGTCTACGAAAGAGCTTTGGCCTATTTCTCCCGACCGGATTGCTCCAATGCCTTCAAAGACAATAGATGAATGGCTCAAAGGCTATGCCTTGGATGGGAAAAATGCTATCGCATATGAGCCAGAACAAATTATTCATCTAAAATTTATGGATCCTGGAGATCCTCTTCTTGGAATCTCTCCTCTGGAAGCGGCACGTCGCGCGGTAGATGTTGATGTGGATCAACAAGGATGGACGAAATCTGCGATGCAAAATCGCGGTGTTATGGATGGCATTTTTTCTTTTGAGAAAACTTTCAAGAATATGAAAGAAGCGGATGAGGTAAGTGAACGATTAAATGAACGTTATGCAGGAAAGAAAAACGCAAGGAAGATCGGAGTAATTGGCGGAAAAGCAAGTTATAACAGGATAGGCATGACGGCTATTGAAATGGATTATATGAATAGTCGTAAATTTAACAGGGAAGAAATTCTTATCATCTTCGGCGTTCCGCCTATTTACGCTGGAGCAATGGAAAGATCAACATATAATAACTACACAACAAGTGAACTCGTTTTTTGGTTTTCTACTGTCATTCCTCTTCTGGATGACATATCAGACATGCTTAGTTTTTCTCTTCAAGATGAATTGGCAGATGGAGAGAAAATAGCGGCAGATATTTCCCAGGTTCCTGCTATCCGTATGGCTATGGAAAAGAAAGCACAAACGGCAAAAGTCCTACATGATATGGGTGTTCCTTTCGAACAAATAAATCGCGTTTTCGAATTTGGTTTCGAAGAATTTGAAGGTTGGGATAAATCTCTTATTAATACTTCGACTAAAAATAAAAAGGAAGAAGTTAAAGAACTCATAGATACAAAGGAAGGTCGTGCAGCATTAGTGCAAATTATAAATGCGGATGGTAATTTTATCAAAGCAAGTGAAAATGGAGTGCGCTCATTGCCGCTTGATTTAACTAATTCAATGCGTTCAATAAAAAAAATTAATAAGTTTACTCTCGTAGAAAAAAGAAATTTCGAAGATGAAACAATTGAAAGAGAAAGAATTATCAAAGAGGAGATAGCTCCTAAAATTATTAATATCTTCGAAGACACTCGTGATGAAATTGCAGAAAGCATGGCAAGGACGGGGACAGATAAAGTAAAAACGGCTCAAGCTATTATCTTCGACCATTCAAAAGATTTCGAAGATGTTTTGCGCGAAATCTATATGGATTTTGGTTTGAAATTTGGGAAAGATATTGTAGTTCAAAGACAAGAAATTTCGGATGAACTTGAAGCAATGCTTAATCAATATTTAGATGAAGAAGCGGTTTTGTTCGAAGAAGTTTCTGCAATCAATAAAACTTCTTCGAGCCTCATTACGGATTTAATAGAAGATAGCCTTGAAAATGGAATGTCCACAACGCAATTACAGCAAGCCATTATGGACGTTGGAGTTTTCTCTCCCGGTCGAGCTTTAACTATCGGTAGAACCTCACTTGGAACTGCTCAATCAATTGGGCAATGGCATTCCGCTTATCTTACTGGAGCAACTCATAAAACATGGATAACGGCAGTATTTGATGTCCGAGAAGAACATACCGAAAGAAGTGGAGAGAAAGTTAGGATCAGTGATACATTTTCTCCGAAATTTGGTATGTCTATCGGCCCTCGCTGGCCTTTAGATAATCGCTTGGTCGCGGCGGACAGGGTTAATTGCCGCTGTTCGATGAGCTTTAGCATAGAGGATTAAAAAAATCTTTTTAAAAGGAGAAGAAAAAAAATGAAAAACAAAAAAGTATTGAATCGAAGTAAAGTTGTTGGAATTCGCGGTATGGAATTCCGCCCTATTGGGGAAGTGCGTTCAGTTATTGAAGAGGAAGGCATTGTTGAAGCTTACCTTACGAAATGGAATACTGTCGATTCATATAATTCTACTTTCAAGCGTGGTGCTTTCAAAAAGACTTTTAAGGAACGGCAAGGAAAGATCCGTCTTCTTTTTAATCATCAAACACTTTGCGGGAAAGTCCTCGAAGCAAAAGAAGATTCAGTTGGTCCTTTTGTTCGTTGTCAATTCAATATGGATACTACTGCCGGGAAAGATGCTTTTGCTCATGTTCGCGCCGGAGATGTTGATGCTTTTTCTTTCGGTTTTAATGTTACCAAATCAGGAAAGCGTGAAGGTATAAGAGAAATTCAAGAAGTAATTTGTATGGAATGCGGTCCTGTTATCTTTCCGGCAAATGAAGAGGCTTCCATCGTTGCTTTCCGCACTTCACTGGAAGAAGCTGGACGCATTGTTATTGACCCTGATGAAGAGGAGGGAGGTGAAGAAGAAAGAGCAGAAGACTTTGATGATACACTCGAAGATAATCTTCTTATGGGAATGGGATGGCGTTTGATTACTGCGCTTGATGAAACGCTTGATTCGTGTTGGTGGAATAGCTCTGATTCTGATGAAGTAATTTCAAAGTTGGATGAAGCAATTGCAAAGTTTCAATCTTCTTATCTTCAGTGGGCGAGAGATTTTACTTCTCGTTTCTGGGATGGTGAATCGCGCAGTTTTCCTTCGACAAACATGCTTATCAGCATGATGAGTAAATATGGCGGCGATCTGGAAGATATTGCCAAACGTACAAGTTTTAAAATCGAAGAACTCGAAGAATTGCGTCATGGCAATATTCTACCCATTGAAAGCCGAAGTAAACTGGCAGAATTGCCTCAACCTGTATCCGACGCGCACCATCAGCGTCGCTGTGAAAAGATCGAAGAATTGTGCACTGAATTTCGTGCACGAGGTTTCAGCAAAGTAGAAAAAATGCGATTCGGCGCTTTGCTTGGCTTAACCACAATCGAAGATGTTCGTTCTAACCCGGAAGAGATCGATGATGAAGCTGCTTCAGAATTGCGCAATCTTTGCGAAACCCTGGAAAACTTTTCTTTTACCACTCACAAAAAAGAAAAAGAAAACACTCCTGATCCGGAGAAGTAATTACTTCCACCAATCGGAGCCGTTTCATTTTCAATTTTGCTGAGCCGGCAGGAAAGTTTTTACAACAACCAAACCAAACTAAATCATTTTTTTTAAAAGGAGAAGTAAAACATGAAAGAAGAAATTCGCAAACTTACCGATTCCATCAATAAGCAGTTCACCGAGTACCGTGAAGTAAACGATCAGCGGCTCGAAGAACTCGAAACCCGAACTCAGGCAACTGCCGAAACCACCGAAAAATTGACAAAGATTGAATCTGATCTTACCGAGACGCGTGAGCAGCTTACTGAGGCTCTGAAGAAAATGAATCGGCCGAAAGTTGAAACGCGTGAAGGCAAGGTAGAAGAAGTTACCGAAGAGGAATTGGAGCGTCGTAGTGCTTTCATTTCTTATCTTCGTCATGGTCTCGAAGACATGCAGGTCGAAGAAAAACGCGCTTTGTCTTCGGCTTCCGATGCGGATGGTGGCTTCCTGGTGCCTCCTTCTTTCGAATCCGGCATCATCATGAACGCTTACGATCTGGCGGAATTCCGGCCCCTCGCGCAAGTTGGCACCACCGGAAGGGATATGGTTTACCTTGGTGCTTTGAGTAAACCTTCCGTTGCATGGGGTCGCGCAAATTTGGCCGTTTCGGCAGGGGATCTTACTGCCGGAGCGCGTCGCTTGGCGATTCATGATCTTCGAGCGCTCGTTCTTATTCATAATAATACTCTGGATGATTCCGATGCAAATATTATCGGAGAAATTCAAGACGCTTTCGGTCGTGCATGTGCGGAAGCAGAAGATGATGCGTTCCTGGTTGGAGCAGGTGATGACAACCCGATGGGTGTCATGCAGAATACTACCGTTCAGGCCAACTATGCCGCTTCCGGTGTTGCTGCTGCCCTTTACGATTCCAGCAATAATGGCATTGATGCTTTGATTACTTGCTATTACAAAATCAAGAAGACTTACCGAAAAAATGGTACTTTCTTCTTCAATAGCAATACGGAAGCAGTTATTCGAAAGCTGAAAGATAGCGATGGTCGTTATCTGTGGCAGCCTCCTGTCCTTGCAGGTGATCCGCCTACTCTCCTTGGAAAACCTGTTATTAATCCAGAAGGCATGGCTGATATTGCTGCTGGAGCTTTCCCCATTGGTTTCGGAGATATTCGTGCAGGATACAAAATCCGTGACCGGCAAGGCCTCGTGGTTACTCGTCTTCCGGAGCGTTATGCGGAATACGATCAGACAGGCTTCATTGTGAAGAAACGTGTCGGTGGCATGGTTACTTTGGCCGAAGCCTTTGCTTGTGTGAAGATCGCCGCGAGCTAAATCCAGTATTGGTAATGGTTAACGGGAAGACTTTGGTTTTACTTTCCTCTTCCCGTTGTTTAAAATAATCTTTCAAATAATCTTCTATCAAACATTTTAAAAAGGAGAAGTAAATCATGAAAATGGATCTTGCGAATTATACTTTCGCCGAAGCGATCGCTGCTGCTTCCAAAACTGCTGCTGCTTATAATGGTACGACCGTTGATCATAAAAATGGTCCGGCGGCAGCTTTTATTCTCAACGTTGGAACGTTTGCTACTTCCTGCGTTATGAAATTGCAATACTCTGAAAACGACAGTGATTGGACTGATGAACCGGACACTACTGCCGGGAATACTGTCAGCGTTACTTTGACAACTGCCGGAACGGGCATTGTCTACGTTCCAAATCCGCGCGCTCGTTATTCCCGCGTGGTTCTTACTCTTGGAGGCACTTCGGTTGTTTCGGTTGTTTCTGCTGTTGGACCGAAACCTTCGGTTGGCCCGTAAGAAGTAAATTGAGTTTCCCGTGTCCAAGTGTTTAACCCTTCCTCCTTGGGAACACGGGACGGCGTCCGAGCGTTTGCCTCGGCGCTCGGACGCCATTTACTTCTTCAGAGGTAGATAAGGGAGAAAATCATGCCAGAAGATTTCGGGCCTCAAAAGATTAGTGTTAAGATGTTGAAAACTATGCCTGGAAGTGAAGACGGTTGCGAAGTAAAAATCTATGAAGAGGGACAGTATTACTTCATGGATAGAAGTTTGGCAAATGTCTTTATTGAAAATGAATGGGCTCAACGTCGAGTGCGTAAACTTGAAAGGGTTGAAAAGGAAAAAGCAGAAGCAATAATCGAAGTAAAAGAAGAAAAGCCGAAAGAAGAAAACCTTTCAAAACCACCTTCAATTCAGGATTCAAAACCTCGCGAATGGATTGGACGCACTTTGAGAGCCGTTGAAACAGGCGAATTAAAAATGGTTGAATCGGCAAGGGGAAACCAAATTTTCTTCGAAGGCGAAGATGAAGGGGTTGACTATCGAACGGTTCGGAAAACAATGGAGGCAATTTAAAAAATGACTCTCGAACTCGTTACTTTCAATAAAGTTAAAGATTTCCTTCAACTTGAGAGAGAGGAGAGTAGTTATCCAGAATTAGCTATCATTGCGCCTTCGGTTGTTTCAGCGATAGAAAATTTTATTGGAAGATTTTTAGAACAAAAGGAAAGAACCGAAGAGTTTTTAATTGGAAGTATTGCTACCCGTTTCATTGATTTAAAAGGCATTCCAATTGTTTCCGTTTCTTCTGCTTCAGTTACTGAATTGGGAGATAGTGATACGCTTACTGAAAATGAAGACTTTATAATTTCAAACGGTGGCATTGAATTACTTTATACTTCCTTTAAAAGATGCAAAGTTTCCGTTACTTATACTGGAGGTTATGCTGCCGATAATGTTCCAGAAGATATTCAAAGGGCGGCATTACTTCAGACAGTTTATGAGTATCAATCAAAAGATTATGTTGGGGCAAGTTCAGTTACAACTGAAGGTGGTTCAATTCAACGCCCTCCAATTGGTTTGTTGAAAGAGGTTCGAAGACTTTTGGATAACTACAAGCATCCGGCGCAAATAGTATGATACAAGCGGAAATTAAAAATCTTCGAGAGATCGATGAGTATTTGGATACACTTCCAGAGGAAACCCTTGGAGATGTTAAAAGGGTTTTTGGAAAGTATATTCTAAAGGCTCACGCTATTGTTCAAAGAAATACTAAATGGAGGTTAACGAAAAGAACAGGTGCCTTATCAAGAAGTATTCAAACTCAAGTTAGTGGCACAAGCCTAAAAGATGTCAATGCTTCTATTTTTTCAAAATTCAAAGTAGGTGGTGCGGAAGTAATTTATGCGCCAATTCATGAATATGGCGGAACAATCAATGCGATAAATAAATACGTGAGAGTTCCTGGTGGCCCATATTTAAATATTCCAACCGCTTCAAATAAAACTCCGGCTGGAGTTATGATTCTTTCGGCAAGGGAAGTATTTATGGCGACCGGTTATGTTCGAAGAACAAGCACAGGAAAGTATGGAGTTTTCATTATGAATACAATGATGTTTGTTCTTGTAAAAAGAGTTCATATCCCACCTCGTCTTGGAATGCGAACGGCAGTAGATCGGCAAATTTCTCCGATGCTTAGGGAATTGGTCGACACAATAGGAGAAGAGTAATGGGCGATACACTTGTTACAACAATCCTTGACGAAATAGAAAATCGCCTTGGAAACATTACTACTGCAAATGGTTATTTTTCTTCCGTTGATGGCGTTATCGATCGTGGGAAATTAACGCCTTGGGATGGGAAAGACCTTCCAGCGATAAACCTTTGGTCGACTGGTTTTGATAACGGAAGATCAGAGTATGGAGATGAATTAAGACAGATCAAAGTATATATTGAAATTCATGATAAAACTCGTGATGAAAATTTTGTAGATGTTGCCAATAAACTCGCGGCCGATGTAGTCACGGCAATATGCCGTTCAACTGCCGCTCCAAAAGTTTCAGATGATCCTTCTCATGATCTTGGAAGTATAGTCGAAGATATACTTCTTGATGCTGTAGATATGATAATTGGAGAAGGGCAAGCACCCTTTTGTGGAGCACTCTGCCGCTTTACAGTAACAGTTCGCGCAAGTCTTATGGACATGTTTAACATAGTAAACATATGATAAAATACGGCACGATGCTTACTTACCCTCCTCTTCAAAAGGAAAGACTTTATCGAATTTTAAAGGGACAGTATTGCGGAGGAGTAATTACGAATAGGAAAGATATTATTGTTCGAACTGCGCCATGCTTTTTTTATATGGTAGGAATAAAAATTAAATTTATCGAGGCCTATAAAATAACCCGAGTAATAAAAAGGAGGAAGGGATGGGAAAGAAAAAAGCGAAACAAATTAAACTTTCGGTGTGCATGATTGTCAAAGATGAAGAAAAGAATTTACCTCGTTGCCTTCAAAGTTTTATGCCCATCAATAGTTTTTGTGATCAATTGATAGTGGTTGATACTGGAAGTAAAGATTCAACAATCGATATTGCTAAAAGCTATGGAGCAGAGATTCATCATCTTCATTTGGAAGAATGGAATTTTTCAAAAGCAAGAAATCATTCAATATCTTTCGCAAAAAATGACTGGATTCTTATTATTGATGCAGATGAAGAAGTTATTGGTGAAGTACATGAATTTCGTAAATTGAAAAAAGAATTGGCGAGCCTTAAAAATATTCATGCTGTAAGTCTTCGTTTAGTAGATATGATAAGTGGTAAACCACCTATGAATGCAAATTCTCTTCGATTGTTTCGAAGAAATTATATTCATTATGAAGATATTGTTCATAACCGTCCGGTTGTTAGTGGCGGCAATCGGGCGATTGCATATTCTGGAAATTTACATATAAAACATTATGGCTACGATTTATCTCCAGAAGAAATGAAAGGAAAATACAATCGTACTGTAAGTCTTCTGAAGAGGAGATTGGAAAAAGATCCAGAAGATATTCAAGCATATTTTTACCTAAGTCAAGTTTATGGTTTTTACAATGATGAAGAAAATTGCCTCAAATGCAGTCGGCTTTATTTGGAAGGCGTTAAACGGCAAAAGTTGGAAAGGAAAGATATTAATGAATCTGTATATGCTTTGATAATAAATATGCTAATCAAGAAAGGAGAGATGAGAGAAGCATTTCAATATTTAATTCAGGCAATAACTTTGATGCCGCTTGATTTAGACATCGCCTACGCTCAAATACTTTATGGAGTTAGAGCAGATGACCATTTCCAAATACTCACTGGAGTTTATAGATTTATTCAAAATTACGAAAACTTTAATAGTGAAGAAAATGTTGTTGATAGAGGAAGCCGTTTTGTTTTTAATTATACTAACCATCATCTTGGAATGGTGCTTTACTACGGAAGTCATTTCTTCATGCATTATGGTATGAATTGCCTTCAGGCATTTGATAATATTTTAACGCAAACCAACTCCCTTAAAGAGGAAGAAAAGTCTTTGAAGGAGAGTTTGCTTGAAATAGGAATTAACTGGACACGTAAACAACATCAAACAAAGGAGAAGTAAAAATGGCTCAATCTAAAAATGCTTTGATTCAGATTGAAACCGGTCAAAACCTTGTAGCTTCCCAGGCGATGTCCGATTCCGGAGATCAAACAGTATTTAATGTTTCCGGCGGAACTATCTTTTCTGGGAAATCCGGTTATTCTGCTTCGGTTAAACCGAACGGCATTGTTACCGGATCAAATCTTCTTTCAACTCATGCCAGTAACGATACCGTTACTATCGCCGCTTTTACTGCTTATTCGAAAGGAGTATTGCAATCTGTAAGCGCGACCACTGGAACCATTACGAGGCCTACAACTGATAATCTTTCACAAGTTTTTTCTGTGACAATGGCTTCTGATGGTTCTATTGAAACGGTTGAAGGCACTATCGGTACGGATACCAATTTCTCTGAAACTCGTGGTGTCGCCGGTGGACCACCTCTTATCCCTGTCAATTCGGTAGAAATTGGTCAGGTGCGAATTATTTCCAATACGGCAGCTACTATTACTACAGATGAAATCAAACAGGTTCCTTCTGTTCATACTGAAATTTCTACTTATCCAAATTGGACTGTCAATAATATCGGCGAAGGAAGTAATGCTTCTGCTTCCGCGAAGAAAAATGCTTTTGTAGAATTTGATTCAGCTCTTCCTAATGACCATGTTGGTAGCATTCCTAAAAGTGTTTACATTGAATATTATTCGCCGATTTTTTCTTCTTTGCAATTGTCGAAAGAATTTGTTCCGGTTGAAAATTCTCATTCTGTCTCTTCAGAAGAGTTTTATGGGAATAAATCAATTGCTTCGGTTTCGTCTTCTATCGGGCAGGGTTCTTTTCAGGTTGTTGCCAGTGATGGTATCACTGATACGCTTGTCAGAGAAAAAGATGAAATCCTTACTGTCAAATTCTTTCAGGATCGTAACAAGGCTCCTTACCTTCTCACTCAGGGAACCGTTGGCTTGTCTCGTTCTTTCCCTGTTGACGGTCAGGCAATGATTAATGCGACAATTTCTTCGGAAGTAATTTCTGCTGAATTTTCCAGCTAATAATTAAATTCCCAAGGAGGGACGAGGCATGAAGTTTAACGAAGAAGTTTTCAATCAGAAGATTGAAGGTGTAAAACTCAGGGAAGATACTATCGAAGTAATCAATCCTTCTCTTAAAAAATTGTTTACTCCAGAGGAAGGGGAAGATGAAAATTCCCCTCCCTTCTGGAGGTGCCGTCAATTAACCGCGATAGAAATTGCCCTTGTCAATCAACAAGTAGAAAATTCAAAGAATACAGATCAACTAATCGAAAGGCTTTGGAGTAATTATTCGAAAGAAAAGATAAACGCAATCAAAAATATTATAGGTTTTGGAGAGCCTGAAATAGATGCTTCTGGAGAACCGGAAGTACTTCCAGAAGATTATATTCGAAGAATGTATGTTGCGCTTTATGGACTGATTGATCCAAAGCCTACTGATATTCAATGGGTTAGAAAATTCGCAAGAAATTGGCCTCAAGAATTCATGATGATTTCTACGAAGATTTTAAGTTTGACAGGGTTTGGTGCAAGTTTGGGGGAGTAGCAAGGCTCTGGGCGATGCCGCGAGTTCAGGCTGCAATGGAGTATTGCCAAAGAGCCATTTATGGAGGGGGAATAAGATTCCTCTACGAAGTAATTCCAGACTTGCTTCCTTATAATTTTTTAACTCCAATAGAAATTCAATTGTGGATTAAATTCGATAAAAAACGGGGAGAGAAAAATGGCTGACGTTAGGAAGACAATTGAAATTCTCTTTCGTGGTGTAGATCAAACTTCAAATGTCGTCCAAGATATTTCTGGAAACATTGATAGTTTTGCTTCCAATGTTGGTAAACTCTCCGGTCCATTGGCTGACCTCGCCAACAAAGCACTCCTGACTGAAGGAGCAGTATTAGGCCTCGCGGGTGCTTTTGTTGGCGTGGCTTACCATGCCACCGAACAGTTTGAATCTGCTCAGCTTGATCTTCAAAAAGTAATGACTGATACCGAAGGTAATGTAGATGATTATAATGAAGAGATTTTTCGTTTATCTTCTACATATGGTCGTTTAGCAGGGGAAGTACTCGGCGGCGTTACGAATTTCAAATTGGCAGGTTTTACAATGGAAGAATCTGTTGGCTTGATGGAGGAGTCAACAAAACTTCTGATAGCAGGTGATATTGATGCCGCTCAGGCTACGGAAATATTGGTCGCAACGCTGAAAGGTTTTAAGGCTCCTGCTTCTGAAGCCGCAAGAATAACCGATATTTTAAATGAAGTATCAAATAGATATGCTACCAATGTTCAAGAACTCGGCATTGGTATGGCTCATCTTTCCCCTATTGCTTCCCTCATGGGTTTCTCTTTCGAAGAAACTGCCGGTATCCTAACTCCAGTTATTGAAATTTTTCGTTCAGGTAGTGAAGCATCAAATGCTTTGAAAGTTGGTTTGTTAAAACTCCTTGATGATGCTAAACCCGTTAGGGATGCGCTTGCCAATTTGGGTGTCGCACAATATGATGCCAATGGTCATCTTCGATCGGGTAGGGATATTCTCTTTGATGTTGGAAACGCATTTCAGTATGCGAATGAAAATGATAAGTTATTTCTTGCAAGCCAATTAGTCGGCGTAAGACAGGCCGGTCGTATGATCGAAGTATTCAATGGCCTTTCAAAATCTACCGAAATCACTGCTGTAGCTTTGGGCGCTGCCGGTTCGGCAATGAAAGAAGTAAATATCAGATTATCTTCGATAGAAGTAGCAGGTGATCGTGCCGCTGTAGCTTTCAATAATTTACTCATTGCAGTTGGCGAGTCAATGAAAGAAGATTTAACTTCGATGATAAATTCTTTCACTGAACTTGGCATTGCAATTACAGGCGCAATTAATGAAGGGAAATTTGATAATCTTATTGGAATAATTATTCCAATAATAAATGATATTGAAAATCTCTTTTTAAATATGGCGGAAAATATTGGGGATGTACTTTCCAATATTGATTATGACAATTTGGCGGCAGCTATTGGAAATCTTCGAAACGAAGTAATAGAAGCATTTCAAGCAATTTTTGGAGATATTGATTTAAATACTGCTCAAGGCTTAGAAGATTTTATTCAGAAGTTAATTGATGGCTTTACAGCTTTGACCAGAATAACAACTGAAATCATAGATATTTGGCAACCACTTTTGGAAATGCTTGGAAGAGGGATAGATACTTTTGTTGAAAGCGATAAAGAGGTTCAAGACTTCGCTGGAACAATTCTCGGGCTTGGTCAGATCGTAGATAAAATTGTTAAAAATATTGACATCTTTACAGGCTCGCTTAATCTTCTTGGGATAAGTCTTTCGGTTATTGCGACAGGGAAAATTAGTTCAGCAGTGATAAATAATTTTTCTTCCATTGCTACTGCTGCAACGAAAGCAGGAACGGCAACTACTCTCCTTGCTGGAGCTGGAGCTTCTTTTGGAACAGGTTGGATGGTTGGTTCTACTCTTCGCCTTGCTTTTCCGGTCATAGATGAATGGACTCAGAAGATGTGGGCGGGAATAGATTCAGTTGTGAATTTCACAGGAACACAAGGTGAACAACAAGAATCACTTGAAGAAACGAAGGCAAGACTTCAAGAGAATTTAGAAAAAGTTGAAGAGTACCGAAAGAAAATAGAAGAAGCGGATGGTGGAAAGATTGAAACAATCATAGAAGTAGTAGCGACTGGAGCGGATGCAGAAATAGTAAAAGGAATGTTGGATGGCAGTATTGATCGCGAAACTGGTTTGCCAAGTTGGGCTGCCGGTCTTGAAGTTCCTTGGGTTTTTAAACCCGAAGTAAAAGATGAAGATATTGAACAGTTTAAGAAAAAAGTTGGAACGGACATACTTGAGTGGTGGGATGAAAAAGGTGAATACCATACGATGGTTGTTGATGCGGATACAAGTAAAGCAAAAGAGGAACTTGAAAGTATTCCAACTGAAAAGGAAGTATTGCTTAGAATCGATAGGGAATACGATCTTGCTCTTGAAAAGATAAAACAGGATTCTGAAATTATTCAAGCGCAAATGGAATTCGAAGCAAAATTAAATATTGCGCAAATTGAAGGTCAGGTAGAAATAATCAAAGCAGCATTTGATTCAGTAAATGTAGGCATTGAATCGACTGGTGAATTAATTGGAAATATGCTTGGTATTTGGTCCAATGCTTCTTTGAGTGATAAATATGATCTTGAAAGAATGATAGAACGCGAATACGACTTACGCGAAAGAGAATTTGACTTGCAGGAAAAACTTGCAAATTCCAAGATACAACTTGAATCGGCAAAAGAGAAATTCTTTTTAGGCGAAGGTGGGGAAGCAATTATTACTATTGAAACGAGCGAAGTATATCCTGAATTGGATATGGTTATGCTCGAACTAATAAAACGGGCTCAAGTCAAAGCAACTGCTCTCGGTTTGGCTACCTTATTAGGTGTTCAAGAAGCATAAGGAGAAGCAATCATGGTTCACGTTCAAACTACCGTCTATGATTCGCAAGGTTATTTTTCAATGGAAGAAAATCGTGCGGAAAGTATTCTCCAAAAAGCAAGTGTAAGACTTCAAAGAGATAAACTTCTCGATGGAAGCACTTTCTTAAAAAATCATGGCTATGC
>Ga0180438_10004018_pt1 | contig 21595 bp, 19 predicted proteins | sample SS_ome_12_FD_132455 | JGI IMG/M metagenome (GOLD analysis project Ga0180438, IMG submission 132455) | Hypersaline lake sediment archaeal communities from the Salton Sea, California, USA - SS_3_D_2 metaG | ecosystem: Environmental > Aquatic > Non-marine Saline and Alkaline > Hypersaline >...
ATCTCGCCTTCCTCGCCGTCGGGGCCTGGCTCGCCGGTTTCCGGATCAATGATCTCAATCAAATAGTGATCCTCCCAGACGTGGATTCCCTGGCGAGCGGGGCAGTCAATCCCTAGACCCACACCGGCGGTTTCGGTCATGCCGATGATGTCAAAGGCTGTGATTCCCATCTCTGCTTCGATGCGCTGACGCAATCCATCGCTCCATGGCTCGGCCCCAAAAATACCGACTCGTAAGTTCGTCTCTTCACGAAAATTGAAGGCATCCCGCTGGGCAACCTCCATAAGACGCAGGGGATAGGACGAAATTGCGGCCAGGGCAGTCGTCCCCAACTCTTTCATAAAGCGTAACTGCAGGCTGCTGCGTCCGGCTCCGATCGGGATGATCATGGCCTTAAGCAGCGAAGCGCCATAATGAAACCCAAAGCCCCCGTTGAAGAGGCCAAAAGAAGGCGTAATCTGGATGACGTCTTCGGAGGTGACCCCCGCCGCTGCCAGACAGCGGGCCATAATCTCAGCCCATTGATGGATATCGGCCTCAGTGTGGGGGCAGACCACCGGGGTACCGGTGGTGCCGGAACTCATATGCATACGCATGAAGTCTGAACGGGGCGCACAGGCGAAACGATAAGGGTACCCCTTTCGTAAGTCTCTCTTGGACATAAAGGGGAAATTTCTCAAGTCCTCCAAAGACCCGACGTCCCTGGACCCAAGCCCTCCCAGGTGTTCCACATAAACCGGATTATTAGTGTGAATACGGTCAAGGGTCTCACGCAGGCGTGTCAGTTGCAGATCTTGCAGTTCGGCTTGGGACATTGACTCTAGACTGGGGTCAAACATGATTTTCTCCTTTGTGCTGCGTTGTATCAAAGCACTTCCCACTGCTTGAGTCTGGCCAGGACGCGTTCGAAACTGGCCAGGGTGTGCTCGACATCAGCCTCGCTATGCGCTGCCGATAGGCGGCCCGACGTCGGTGGCGAATCGATCCCTTCCAACTGAAATGCAGCTCTGACCAGCGGAGCTATGTGTCCCATTCCTCTGAACAGCCGTTCCGCTCCGGCTTGAGCCACCTGCTGCTCTACATCATCGGGATAGAAATCTCTCTGGCCAACCAGCACGTGAAAACCGCCTCGGTCACCATAAACGCAACCCGGCGCTCGGTTTGCTCGCAGAACATCGTTCATACCTTGGATCAGCTTCAGGGTCAGACGGCTGATCCACTCTTGGGGTTCACCGGTAGCGGCAATCTCAAGCATAGCTATGCCGGACGCCGCGCTGAGTGGGTTTGCGTTATATGTGCCGGGGTGCTTAATTCGTTGATAGCGATTGGCTTGGGGATCGCCAGAAAGGTCGAGCAGCGTCATAACATCGGCCCGGCCAGCCACCGCCCCTCCAGGCAGGCCGCCGGCCAGGATTTTAGCCAGAGCGGTCAAATCAGGGACTACATCGAAGTATGCCTGGGCACCGCCGGGTGCGTAGCGAAAGCCGGTGATTACCTCATCAAAAATCAAAATCACGTCGTGGGCGGTGCAAAGATCACGCAACGCTGCTAAGAACCCGGGCTTAGTGGGGATGGTGGCATTGGACCCGCCGGCCGGCTCCAAGATGATGCAGGCTACATCATCGTCTTCGCTCAGAGCTTGTTCAACCTTACGGATGTCGTTGGGAGGTAGGCATTTGACTTGGGCCAGGACCTCACCGGGTATGCCTATCGAGGTGGGCACATCGAAAGGAGGCCGGTCTCCAAGTGTCACGATATCGTGCCAACCGTGAAAATGGCCCGCAAAGCGCATGACCTTGTTCCGGCCGGTGAACCCCCGAGCCAGACGAATGGCCATCATAATCGCTTCGGTGCCCGAGTTGACAAAGCGAACTCGTTCGGCCGAGGGAATCAGTCGCTGCACCCAGCGGCCCCAAGCAATTTCCATTTCATGCGAAGCGCCGTAGTGCGTGCCTTGATGGATTTGCTCAGTGACGGCCTGAACAATTGCCGGGTGATTGTGTCCGAGCAACAGGGCGCCGTGCCCCATCCAATAATCGATGAACCGATTGCCGTCCAAGTCCCACTTGTATGCCCCTTTCGCATGGGAGATGTAGATTGGAAAGGGCCGCATATGGCGACTGGCGTGCGTTACGCCTCCCGGAAAAATCTCAAGGGCCTCCGCGTAACGTCTCAAGGATGTCGGGAATCGCTTTGCGAACTCAGCTTGAACGATATCTGGTGTCGATTCCATATCTGAGGACCTATCGCTCGGGATAACGTTCGAGTTCAGTAGGTCACGGAATGCGCACGCTGGACAACAGCCCAGCCGCTAAGACGCGGACTGTCGCCGGTCGATGGAGCATCAAATCGTAATCTACTGAAGTTGGGTGTGTTCCCTATTGTACCTGCGGTAAGACTGTTTGGGCAAACACCTCCAATCCATCTAGGTCGTCCATATCAAACCACTGGAACATGACCTGCTGCATGCCGACCGCTGCCAATTGCCCCAACTGGTCCACCACGGCCGAAGGGGTGCCGACGATCATCCCATATTCCATCAACGCCGCCGCGTCACGCCCATCCAGGTTATGTCGTAGCTCCGTCTCGTCACGCCCAAAGACCAGTCCCTTCATCTGAGAGCGGGCTACATCGCCTGGCTGGCGCCCATAGTCTATCAACAACTCGTCCAAGCGGTTACTGAGTTCTTTGAACTGGGCGGGCGACCGATAAATACCGTTCCATTCGTCGCCGTAGCGGGCAGCCAGTGGCAGGATACGTTTGGGGCCGTTCCCACCAATCAGAATAGGCGGGCCTCCGGGCCGACTCGGATGCGGCAGCAGGGTTGCCTCTTGCAGCCTGTAGTAGTCACCTTCAAAGATGACCGGCCCCTCACTGCGTAACAAGCGCGTGATGACCTCCAGCCCTTCCTCAAAGCGCTGGAAGCGTTGGGGGATGTCCAACAAATCGAAACCAAACTGGGTATGCTCACGCACCTCCCAACCGGCTCCCAAACCTAAGACCAACCGCCCGCCTGACAGGTTATCCACATCCTTGGCCATACGTGCTGTGTGGACCGGGTGTCGAAAAGAGACGGGCGAGACCAGGGGACCAAACTGTATACGCTGGGTGTGATCTGCCAGCCAAGTTAGCGAGGTCCACAGCTCCAGGGAGTCCTGGTCGGGTGGTTCGGCATCGAGGAAGTGGTCGCTCCGAAAGATACCATCAAATCCAAGCTCCTCGACAGCCGGGACGAGCCGTTGCCAGCGCGGCCAGTTCAGTCCACGTTGGCCTTCAATCTGGAGGTTAACTCTCATGTGCCTCCTCCTCACCCGCCTCCACGATGTTGAAACAGAGTTCCATGTCACGCAGCGCATCCTCGGCGCTCGTGCGCGGTTGCTCACGGCCTGTGATGCAGCGCAGGAAATGAACCAGCTCTTCCACAAAGGACTCCTTGTAGTCCAGATGTGGCGTCGTGATGCCCTTGGGGGTGGAGATCTTCAGTTCAGTGGGTTGTCGAAATGCAAGAGGTGCTGGTATGGACAAATCCAGCCTACCTTCACGACAGTGTACGGCGATCGTGCAATCGAAAGGACTGCCGGGCGGATTAATCAAGCCCACCTCAAAGAGGGCGCGGACTCGCTCAAACTCAACCAAAGCCAACCGTGGCATCTCATTGCTGGCGTACAGGACAGATTGTGCTTCGCCAAACAGGCCCCGCGCCATATTCACTTCGTGTATCCAACCCTCAACCCATTCCAATTCCGCCGGGTAGGTCTTTGCGTCGCGACTCTGGGCAGGTGGTGGGGACCCGGGTGCCTGCGGTTCTTCGTCGAGCGATACTTGACCCAGTCCCTTTGCCCCCGCCATCCACAGCCCGCCGAAGCTGTGGATTTGGGCGTAACGTAGCTCTCCTAGCTTTCCCGAGTGGAGAAAATGTTCGGCAGCCACAAAGGCCGGATCGTAACGATTGTTGTAGCCGATGAGCATAATTGCACCGCTGCGTTGGCGTGCCTCCACAATCTGCCGGGCCTTCTCCAGCGTGACTTCCAGCGGTTTTTCCATAAAGACCGGGATACCTCGTTCCAGCGCGGGCAGGCACGCCACTGCATGGTGCATACGCGGCGTGGCGATCAGCACCCCGTCCAGTTGCGGTTCACCCTCGACCATGGTCTCACTGTTTTCGTAAACCTGTGGGATACTGTAAGCCTCAGCTACCCGCCGCGCCAACTCCAAATCGACATCGGCAATGGCCACCAGTTGAATACCACCGATCTGTAGCAGATTCGGCAAATGCGCCATCTGCGTCATGCGGCCTGCACCCACCAGGCCGATCTTCAGAGTCATTTAGCTCCTCCTCTTTCTCTTTGTCTGTTTTTGAGCTACAGGGTCACCACCTGGCCGATGTCAGCGCTCTTGTAGGCGGCTTCAACCACACGCATATTCAGCCATCCGTCCGCTCCGCCTGGGCTGGGTTGCCGTTCTTCCCGGATACACTCCACAAAATGAGCCATCTGGATGTTGAACCGTTCGCGCTGAGGTGGATCGTCCACCGGCGGGAGGCCCGAGTCAATTCTACTCACTTCCGATCTGTCAGCGTTGGGGATGTCCAGGTAGGTGGGGAATACTCGCCCAAAACCGTCTGTGCCGTACAGTTTGGTGGCGGCCTGGGGTTCGTCAGCGTGCGGTTGCCACCAGCCGGCCTCAACATACGAAGTCGTGCCTTGATCCCAGTTCACGATGATGACGCTGGTGTCATCCACGTCGAAATCGTTGTAATAGGTTCCAATCCGGGCGTACACGCTCACCGGTTGTGGGTCGCCAAGCAAAAACCGAACTGTATCCACGGCATGGATTGCCATATCGGCCGTCGCACCACCGCCTGCCCATTCCTTTTGGGTGAACCAGCCTCCCGGCCCCCGATTGACGTGGGAGCAATATCCTTTGGTGCGAATGATGTCACCCAGCAAGTCCTTTGCCACCTGCTCTCGCAGCCACCTGACTTCGGGGCTAAATCGCCAACAGTGAGCCACCATCAGGAGGGCACCCGATTCCTTGCTGGTTGACAACATTGCCTGTGCTTCGGCCGTGTTCATGGCCATCGGTTTCTCGACCATTACGTGCACGCCAGCTTTGAGCGCGGCGATGCTCTGTGGAGCATGTAGATAGTTGGGGGTACAGACAATTAGCGCGTCCACACCACCATCTTCCAGCAGGTCAGGCACGCTTGCGTATTGGCGCGGAATCTGAAACTCTTCGGCAAAGGTAGCCATAGACTCTGGGCGGTGGTTGACGACCGCCTCCAAGGCCACGTCCGGCAGCTTTTGAGCTCCGCGGGCATGGACCCGAGTGATGAGGCCGGTACCAGCAATAGCAATTCTTAGCGTTATGATGCACCTCCTCGGTGGGTATGTAAGTAAGGGCGAGGATAGAAACCTCGCCCTTACGAAACTGGGCTCTATGCAGTTCGGTGAGATCAGCGTGCTCAAAAGGGACACTTCTGTACGCTGGGAATGGTACGCTTGAGCACGAAATCGTTATTCCTTCCTCAACCGGCCTGTCTCTTGGGCGTACTTAACGCGCTTCTCCAGTAAGCCCGGCATATCTTCCGGTTCGTACCCGTGGGGTGGTGTGAACTGCCCACGTTCGTAAAGCCCCGCAAACGAGGTTTTGCAGCCTTCTACCTTGTCAGAAAGCCTGCGGGGCGGATTCCCAGGTGGGAATAAGTTAGGTGGATAGATCGGTCGCTCGTACATCTCGCGGAAACCCTCAGCACGCACGTCAACCCACATGTTATGATTGGCGATGGAACGGTGCTCACGCAAGCTCTCGATATCGATGGTCGCCGCAATGATCTGTTCCGCCGGGTATGAAGCTTGACGCAAGATCATCCCTGTGTAGTCGATGATGAGCGAATGACCAGGACAAAAGGCCTTGGGGTAGTAATCGTAGTTCACCGCACCCCAATTGGAGCCTAGTAGGTAGCACATGTTGTCGTGCGCCCGGGTGCGCCGGGTAAAGGTCCAGAAGTCCCACGGCTCGTTGACACCTTCGACCTCCTGGAGAGCGACCGGGTGACAGATTACCTCGCAGCCGTTGAAGCCCAAGGCCCGGGAAACCTCCGGTGTGGCGCCATCATGGCACGTCATAGTGCCCAACTTGCCGATTTCGGTGTCCACCACCGGGAAGCGAGTCTTGATATCGTCGCCAAAGACTTTGGAGTACTCGTCCATCATATCGTGAGGGCTGGTGCCCAGTCCAATAGTGGCTGGAATGTGCCATTTATGGTACTTAAGAATGACCTCTCCGGTCGGCCCGATGATAAAAGCCGTGTTGAACCAACGGTCGGGAAATTCGGATACCATTTCGACCACCCCGCCGCCAACAATGAACAGGCCGTATTCTTTGGCTTTCGCAGCCAAGACGTCGGTTTCCGGACCAGGAATGGTGATCGCTTTCCTCATGAAATCTTCCAGTCCGTGTTCGCCCTTGCCAGGTGTGGTGACGCCTTGCAGGAAGTATTCGGGGAAGATGATCAACCGGACCGGCAGCTCGAAGAAATAGCCCACGCCGAAGTCGATCAAGTTGCAGTAACGATCCAGATTCTTGTGAATATCGTCGCGGGTTTCAGCAACGGTGACTTCCGGCTGAGTAACCAATGCCGTGTATTTTTCTACCTTTTGTCTCATGATATACTCCTTTAGCCGCAGTTTATCCGAATTTGAGGAGCCAGCGCCCCAGGTACGGCTCCGTTCGGCATGTGGGCGTGCATCACTTCTCAAAGTATCGAATCTATTGAGACTCTAAAACTCATCTTTTTCCTTCAGGCCCAGATCTTCCAGGATAACACCAGCCGGAATGATCCCGGCGCCGCTGATGCCACCCCCGGGATGGGTGAAGGGACCGACCATGTACAACTTCTTTATGGGCGTCCGATACTGGGACCAACCAGGGAAGGGCCTGGAGTAGCCGGATTGGGCCAGACTCATAACCCCGCCCACCGTGTTTCCATTGACGTGGTTGGGATTGTCTTGCTCCAGAGTGATTGGCGTGTCAATGTAGTAACCGAGGATGTTGTCGTCCCCCATATTGGTCGTATACTCTCGGAACTTGTCCAGCATCACCTTGTGATAGCTGTCTAACAGGGTTTGGTCTTCCCAACTCCTGCCCTCGCTCAACTGCTGGGGGACAAAGGAGTCCAGTATCAAGGTGTGTTTCCCCTCCGGCGCTCGCGTTGGGTCCATCTTGGTCCAGCAGGCGGCCCACAGGCCCGGATCGCTGGGCAGCTCACCCATCATAATCTCGGCGTACTGGCGTTCCATATCTTCCACGGTGCCGGCTATCCTCCAAAAGGCACACTTGTCCACTTCCTCACCAGCTTTGAACTTGGGGGGTTCGTTCAGCGCGTAATGCAGCCGCTCGACACTGTACATGCCATAATCGTAGTTCTTGACCTTGCGCAGGAATTTCTCATCCAGGACGCCCGGTTCGACCAGCTTCTGGAAAGCCTGCTGGGGTTCGATGTTGGTGACCACCGCCTTGCTGGCCAGGATCTTCTGCCCGTCGGCCAGCTCAACCCCCTTGGCTTCTCCATCCTCCACGATGAACTTGACCACCGGTGAATTCGTCAGCACCTTCCCGCCCTTAGCTTCAATGTAGCGAGCGATCGCCTTGGGCAGCTCCATACTGCCCCCTTCCGGGATTGACTCGCCGTAGGTGTGGATGGCAGGAATCATAATCCAGAACAGCTCGCCCTTCCCTTCGGAAGTGGGGTACAGCGGGGGGGCCATAGCCCAGGAGAGGATGAATGATCTCACATGAGGTTCTTCGAAGTTCTCACATACGAAATCTTTCAGGCTCAGATTATAATTGCGCAGCATGTCCAGCCCTTCCTCGGTCGTCTCCAGCAGGGAGACCAGCAGGCTGGGGGGATTGGGCGGTGAAAACATCTGGTGCAGGAACCCATCCTTGATATCTACAAAGCTGTCGTAGATCTCCCGATACCGACTGGCGTCCTTCTCCGAGAACTGGGCAATGCTGGCCACCGTTTTATCGACATCGTGATAGACGACGATGCTGGTATCATCCCAAAGCGGGTGGCCGGTAACATTATCCTGTGACCAGACGTACTTGAGACCATATGCTTCCAGTTCTGGCCTCAGCTCTGCAAACAGCGGGTTGCAATGGATCCATACGTGTGAGGAGCCGTACATGTCGTGCTTGAAGCCCGGCAGGGTTACTTCTCGAGTGACAACCCCCCCCCCAATCCATGGGTTCCTCTCCACGACCATTACCCTAAGCCCTTCCTTGGCCAGTGCAGCACCGCAGAACAAACCGTTGCTACCGGCACCAGCAATGACCACATCATATTCTGACATCTGAGATATCTCCTTTCTCTATCGATTAACCAAAGTTAGGTCTTCTGCATTCAGTAACAAAAGCTGGAGTTAGAAAGAGGGTGGTGTGATCGCCCCTACCATAATTACATCGACCTCGCCGATATTGCGGCTGCGGTGGGGGACAGAGCTGGGATGGTAGATTGCATCACCCGCATTTAGAATGTGGCACTCGTCGCCCACCCATATCTCCACCGTGCCCTGCAGCACGATCCCACACTCCTCACCTTCGTGAACCAGGAAGTCACCTGTGTCAGTGCCGGGTGGCATCACAATCCACATCAATTGGATGGCGCGCTGCAGGTCGGGCGAGAGCAGCTCGTTGCGAATGCCCGAGCCGGGATAGATCAGCAGCTTGCGCTGGTCGGCGCGCACCACTGTGGCCAGGGTCTCCGTCGACTGAGGACGGTCGCTGATTGAATCTTCCTCTTCAAAGAATGATCCCAAGGAGACTCCAAATACCTTGGAAATGGTCTTGAGCGTTGCCACCGAGGGATTTGCTTTATCACGCTCAATTTGGCTGAGGAAAGAGGGTGATATATCGCACTGCTCAGCCATCTCGGTCAGGGTTAAATTTCGGGCTTTACGTTGCTCGCGTATCTTCGCGCCTAGAGACAGACGCGTAACAGTGGCAGAGTCTCCCATAGCAACCCTTACGCTGTGGTCAGAAGAAATGTGATGCAGTCAAAAATCTGGGGCCATTATAGATGCAACGACACCATTTGTCAAGCCAAACGAACCCTTTCTTTGCATGTGATCGAAAATTGTGATAAAATTGAAACATACGTGATTAGCCCTGTGGAAGGAGCCAAAAATGATCGAGCACTTTCTGGTCACTGGAGCGCAAGGATTCATCGGTGCCTGGATCGTAAAAAACCTCATCTCAGAGGGTATTCCGGTTACGGTGACTGATCTGGACACGAACCCACGTCGGCTGCGGCAGATTGCAACTGAATCCGAAATTGCGCAGGTGGACTTTGTGGAGGGTGATATCAGCGACGCGCCAGGGGTTGCCCGCCTGGTGGAAGAACGGGATATCACTCACATCATTCATCTTGCCGGGCTTCAGACACCTGCCTGTCAGGCCGATCCTATCGCCGGGGCAATGGTTAATGTGATCGGCACCCTGGCTGTTTTCGAGGCCGCCCGCCGTTTTCCCGAACAGATCCAACGCATCGTGTATGCCAGCTCGACGGGTGTCTTTGGCGAGGTAGATGCCTATCAGGGGCCAGTGCAGGATGACTCACGGCCAGCGCCGGTCAGCCACTACAGCGTCTTCAAATTGACCAACGAGGGCAGTGCTCGCATCTATTGGCGCGAGCACCAGATTTCCAGCATCGGCCTTCGCCCGCTTACGGTCTATGGTCCCGGGCGTGACCAGGGGATGACTTCCGCACCGACCAAGGCAATGAAAGCAGCCGTCGTTGGGCGCGCTTTCACCATCCCCTTCAGCGGCCGCACGGATATGCTGTACGTGGACGATTGCGCCAAAACGTTCATTCAATGCGCCCGCGTTCCATTTAAGGGTGCCGATGTCTACAATGTGAGCGGTGAGTTGGTGGACATAAGCGAGATCGTGAGGTGTATCGAAGCGGTACTACCTGAAGCAAAGGGCCTCATTCGCATCAGCGGCGACCCTATGCCTTTTTATCCGATGATAGATGACTCGCGGTTGCGCGCGCTGACCGGTGTGCACAGGCGTACCTCGCTGCGGGCCGGTGTGGAGCGAGCCATTCGCCACTTCCAGGAATTGCAGCGCGCCGGGCGCCTGGATACGCAGGAATTGGAGGCAGCGTAAGTTTACCGCTCTACCACTATTTCGAGCGCATACTCTATTGTTCAACCAGCGTCCAGCGTGGTTTCACTAAGGGATTCACCACGGAGCGAGGCCAACGTCCTTGGGCCAGATCGATGGCCGTCTCAACCGATAGTTCCCAGGTTCTCTGCATAGAATAGTCCGAAAAGCCGCCGATATGGGGCGTAACCACCACGTTTTCGAGCTGGAACAACGGATTGTCCGGGTCCGGAGGCTCTGGATCGACCACGTCCAATCCTGCCGCACTGATCCAGCCTTCTCTCAGTGCAGTCAGTAACGCTGGCTCATCCACTACTGCACCCCGCGATGTATTGATCAGAATGGCGTTGGGCTTCATCAAACGCAATTCACGTTCAGAGATGAGGCGATAGGTTTCTTTGGTCAGCGGACAATGCAGTGAGACAAAATCTGATTGAGTCAGCAGTTCGTCGAATGCAACCGCCTTTGCGCTATAATTGATCAACATCTCGGCAGCCACGTAGGGATCGTAGACCAGGATTTTCACCTCAAAGCCGCTCATCTTACGCGCCACGGCCTGGGCGATGTGACCGAAACCGATCAGTCCCAGAGTTTGGCCCTGTAAGTGCCAAACTAACGCAGGGAGATTGGGTTCCCACTTGCCCTGGCGTACCGCCCGGTCGCGGGTGACAATCTGCCGCGTGATGGCCAGTAATAGGCCAATTGCCTGGTCAGAGACAGACTCTTCGACAGCGGCCGGGGTATTGGCGACGACGATACCCCGTTCGCTTGCCTCGGCCACCGGTACTTTGTCAGTGCCGCTGCCGGAGCGGATGATCCCCCCGCAACGTTCTAGCACCTGAAGATTTTCAGCACACATAATTGGGCTGTCGCCAAAGATCCATACTACGTCCGCATCGCCTGCGACGCGAGCTAGCTCCTGGCGTGTCGTACAGTCTTTGGCGACGAAGTCTATTCCGGCGTTGGCCATTCTTTCCGAAACCCAGTCGGGCATTACCTGTCCGCTTAATCCAACCAAGGCGACCTTGAAGCCATCCATTTCAGACACCTCCCTGTACCTGTGCAATTGTCCAGCCCGGTTAATTGCGCGCTAGTGTATCTGAGTCAGTAACTTGAGCCAATTCTCCACGTGGCACACGAAAATAGGCCCAAAAAAGCAAGCTACCGGCAGCAACTAAACCCGCGCCTGTCAAGAAGAAACTGCGGTAACCCAGATTGGTGATAATATAACCACCACTTAATGCGATACTTGACCACCCCAACCCGCGCGCCAATGTCGCAGAGCCTGACATGGTCGTCCGCCACCTGAGCGGCATAATCTCTTGATGGAAAACGGTAAAGGCCGGCACCGTAATCGAGGCCACAACAATGACGCCTGCCAAGCCCAGCCCGACAGCCTCCCAACGAGGCACAAGGGCGAGCGGCAACAAGCTAAAGGCAATGCCCAAGCTCCCTAAAACGATTGCGCGTCCCAGGCCCAAACGTGCTATCAGCAAGGGCGCCAATAGGGCGGCTGGCACGGCCAACAGTTGAACAACAGCCGACAATGTAGCAATTAGGGCTGTGGATACGTGCAGAGCGGTATCCAGATAAACGTTAAAGAAGGTCCGGGCAGCTCCGTCACCTGTTCGCACCAGAAGTATCACCAGCATCATAACAGTGATCAGTTCAATTGGAGGCGGGTCAGCCGTATCCGGGCCACCGGTGAGCTTCACTTCCCCTCGTCGATCGGAGTCAACATCACGTGTCAGAAACAGTGCCAGTACACATGGGATGACTGCAATGGCTCCCAACAACAGCGGAAAGCGGTAGGGAGCTGGCTGGTCCAAGGTAAGACCCAACGCCCTAGCCAAAAGGATTGGGAGTATGCCAGCAACCAAGTTGCCGACGAATCCGCTCAATGCAAGTAGTACGCCGACCATAGCAAAGACATAGTTACGTTCCTCCAAGTTGGTGACGTCCATCAGGTACGGGACCATGTTTACGATAATGACTGCAATCCCAGACCAAGCTAACGTATAACTCATTAGGAGCCAGATTGATTGAAAAGCGACCTGATTGAATCTGATCAAGGGGAACGAACCATAGCCCACCAAGCTAAGGCCAGCGCCGAGGATCATCATGCGTCGATTGCCCCAGCGTCGGCCGATCAAGCCGGAAGACAGGCTAGAAACGACGAAGGACAATTGACCGGCTGCGTTGACCAGACTTACGAACTTGAGGTCGTAGCCCAGACGAAGCAAGTAGAGGTTGAGCAACACCGCATAAACGCCAAAGTGGCAAAACCCAAGCCATGCCTGGGAGATCAGGCATAAGCGCGCATCGCGGCTGAATAGCCGTAGGGTACGCAAGTAGCTAGCGATATTGTGTTTCTCCTGGTTTACTCCATCGGTATCTTCTCAATATTGTGGGGCAGACTTTCCGGTCTGCCGTTGCGACAGGCTAGAAAGCCTGCCCCACATATATGATCTCCCCAATTTATTGAGAAGGTACCTCCATCGGATATTTGAGGCCCCACTGGGCCCGGATTTGGTCCAAGGTTCGCATGATTTCCAGCGTTTCATCCAGGAGCATCGTCTCGCTCTCCAGCCTGCCGGTTCGAAGACAGCGCATCACTTCGGCGGCCTCATAGTTGAGCCCATTGCCTTCAAGCGGTATCTCGATCACTTCATCCGGCACATCGTTTCTTGAGATGGTGAGTTGAGTGGGTTTGAAAATGGGCGGATGAATCGCGATTCGCCCCTTGCTTCCCATAATCCTGGCCGCCGGGGGAATCCCTGTTCTGAACGACATATAAAGCACCGCGAGTTGACCTTGACCGTAGCCGAAAATAGCTGCCGATTGTTCGTCGACGCCGGTTTCTCCGAGATGGGCCATGCTGGCGATGCGAGCTGGCGGGCCGCCAAATAGCATTGAGGCAATAGACACCGCATACGCGCCGCCGTCGAGCAGTATGCCCCCGCCCAGATGGGGTTTAAAGAAATAGTAAGCGTCATCTCGGGGTGCGACAAAAGCCATGCCGACCTCAAGCATTTGCAGGTCACCAATGACCCCATCCGCCAGCAATTCTCGTAACTTAACGACCAGGGGGATGTATCGAGTCCACATGGCCTCCATCAAAAAGAGCTTCTTCTCCCGCGCGACGCGGATAACGGTCTCGGCCTCCTCGGCGTTGATGGTGAAGGGTTTTTCGCACAGGACCGCCTTTCCGGCTTCCAAACCAAGCAACATGTTCTCTTTGTGGAAAGCGTGAGGTGTTGCCACGTATACCACGTCAACGTCGGGATCGGTAACCAATTCCTCGTAGCCAGTATGACAGTTTGGAACGCCAAATTGTCTCCCAAATTGGCTCGATGTCTCAGCCGTCCGGGACCCAACTGCAACCAACTGGGCATCGGGTAGTATCGCCAGGTCTGTGGCAAAGGCTTTGGCAATCTTGCCAGTGCCCATAATGCCCCAGCCAACTTTATCGCGCATTAGTACATTCTCCTTTACACACTGTCACCTCTATTGCGTTTCGTCTCACAGCGGATATGACAAAACAGTTAGCCCACCATCAACCACCAGTGACTGCCCCGTAATATGGGACGCGTCATCACCAGCCATAAAAAAGACAGCGGAGGCGATCTGGTCCGGTTCAGCAGGTCTGCCCAACAAGGCATGCCCTTCCAGACTAGCCCGCAATTCCTCAGGAGTTTGGCCACGCGCTGCAGCTCTTCTTTCGTGAAATTCTGTTACCGTCACGCCTGGGCAAATGGCGTTAACGCGGATGCCATCATTGCCGTGGGCGATCGCCAGACTACGTGTCAAAGCCAACACGCCTGCCTTGCTGGCGTCATACGCAAGCATATTTCCGCCGCCTACTCCTAGCAAGGCATTGATCGAGGATATCAGGACAATAGCGCCTGAACCTTGTTCGACCATAGCCGGCAGAACTGCTTTGCAGGAATAGGCCACGCCCTTAAGATTCACGCCAATAACACGTTCCCAATCCGCTTCGCTCGTCTCGAACACGTCTCCGCTGATTTGCACGCCGGCGTTGGCCACCAGAACGTCAAGTCTGCCCCACTTATCCAGGGCCACCCTAGCCCAAACTTGCGCATCTGCTTCCCGTGATACATCGCCTTGGCAGAAGATTACTTCTCCACCATGACTCTGGATCAATTCCTGGGTTTGCTGTCCATCCTCTTCCGATATTTCTGCGACGACTACACGGAAGCCCTCACGGGCAAACCGAAGGGCGCAAGCTTTGCCGATTCCAGCACCCCCTCCTGTGATGATGGCAACTCTATTCTGAGCCGACACCGTAAGATAACCTCCTCCCCAAATACGTTTCCGGAAGCTTCAGGACTGCTGCACATAATGCAGTTCATCATATCACCCAAGCTTCCGAGAAGGTAAGTTGCGTATCAGTTCAAACGATTGCAGACGACTTCACCGCCGCGCATCACCAGGCGAATCTGGCGCAGGGTGGTGATGTCCTCAAGTGGATTTCCACAGACAACGACAAGATCTGCACCTTTGCCAACTTCCAGTGTACCAATCTTATCCTCCAGGCCCAGCGCCTCCGCCGCCACCTTGGTTCCAGCCATAATCGCCTGCATAGGCGACAAGCCTAACTCAGTCACCATGAGCTCTTGAATCAGCGCATAATCATCGCAGTGGATGTCCGTCACGCCTGCATCACTGCTGGCCACAAGCTTCACGCCGTGCCCATACAACCTACGCCAGGTCACGTTGAGCTGGCTGCGTGGCGCCAAGCCTTCTTCGGAGCCGCCGCGCTGTTGCAATTGGCGGTAATCAATCACATTGGTGGGGCAAACATAGATTCCCTTGCGCACGATTTCATCGGCGATCTCTGGGGCGAACACGGAACCTTGTGGGGTCATGAGCGAACAGTGTTCGATGCGCTGAATACCGACCTCTACACAAGATTGAATGCCAGTTATGCCGTGGGCGTGAGCGGCGACCCGCACCCCAAGACGGTCCGCTTCTTCTTTGATCGCCGCGAGCTCGGCCAAATTGTACTGGCTATGATCTGGGTCTCCGCCACCACCGGCGGTGGCCATTACCTTAATAAAGTCTGCACCCGCTTCTACCTGTTCGACGACGGCTTTCCGAACCTCGCCCACTCCAGTGGCAATTCGGCCAATGCCGTGCTCCGCGCCATGTCCACCTTCGGTGGTGATGGTTGCGCCGCTGGCAACGATGCGTGGGCCTTGAATCGCGCCCCTCTCAATCGCATCGCGCAGGGGGAAGACAATTTCGTTCGGAGCGCCACAGTCACAAACGGTAGTCACCCCAGCCTGAAGGGCTGCCTGGGCATTACCCGCAGCACGCAACAGGATGAATTGTTGGCTTTCTTCTGGGTCAAGTTCTGGCCCTTTGGCCGCGTCGAATACAAGATGTAGGTGCGCGTCAATGAAACCGGGCAGCAACGTGACGTCGCCCACATCAAACACGGTCGCTTTGGGGATTTGCTCTGCAATCGCTTCGTCACCCCACGGCTTGATGTCTTGTATCCGGCCATCTTGGATGATGAGTGCCTGATCCTCAAACGGCTCTCCCCCCTGACCGTCAATCAACACTGCCGCTCTAATGATTCGTAGTATTGGCTCTCTTGTTTGCTGGTTCATTTCAACTCTCTTTCCTGCTCACGCCCAGTGCTGGCCTAGGGGCTCGCGAAGCCAGAGTGCTCTTTTGAAGCTTCTGCTTTCACTCGAATTGTGCATTGAACATAATCCCATCCAGCCCGGTCTATCGCGCGAATTTCAATAGCGGCTTGCAGTCTCCGTCCCAATGCGCTGAGACAAACTTGCCAGCCGCGTGGAGTTTCTCGCATCGTCTTTGACAAGCGGGGAGGTGAATTGCGCATCTCTTTCGTTTAGCTCTTTCTCAGCTATCTTGACCGTGGGATGCTCGATACGTAGGAAACAGGGGTTATACCACATCCACTTCTCCAACAAGGTGAATGGGAACCTGTTACCATTGAATCTCCACCATGTCCTCGGCCGCATACACCTGACCTGAGAACAGACGTCTTGCTTCGTCAACCGCTTCAGCCGGACTTATCCCATACGGCTGGTGGACGACAGTCAGTCCACTGGCCCCTGCTTCTTTCGCTGCCCCGGCTGCACCGACCATACCGCCCAGGGCGTTGATCACCAGCATATCGGCGCCACATCCAAGCTCAATAACCTTTTCATTAGGCTCAGCATCACCCGTGAAAGCGATCACGCCTTCTTCCGTCTCAAACCGGTAGCCCAGGCTTTCAAGATACGGCTGCGCATGATCAACCACGTAGGCGTAACACTCCCAACTTTTTCCGCTCGCAATCTTACCTCCACGGCATTCATATACATTCACCACTGGCTCTGGCCGAGGGCCTTCCCCCCCACGCCTGTGGTACTCACGAACGCTCATCGGGTGTCGCATACGAGCCACCACGTCCAACCAGAAAACACCTTTATCTTTGCCCCACAACCGCTCGGTGATGTCCTTGATGGGGGGTGGGCCATAGACATTCAAGTCCCCCTCGACGCCGATGGACATATCGAAGCGCGTCATAAGAAAACAGGCATAATCGGACATATGATCAGAGTGATAGTGAGTGAAGAATAGATGCTCGATTCTTGTGCACGGGATGGACATCTGATACATTTTGTAAGTAGAAGCCGGCCCGCAGTCGATCATAAGCCATTCGTCACCAATCTCCAGTAGGAAGCTTGTGCCCCATCTTTCAGGCAGCGGCACTGGCCCGCCAGAGCCGAGCAATATCAAGCGTGGCATCCGGGTGATTTCCTTTTTATTTTGAATGTGACTCACTATAGAGATAACACGCCGCCTGGTGGTCGGACTCGTTTATTTGATAGAGAGGCGGCTGTTTAGCGAGGCAGTGATCCATGCGGCTAGGACAGCGAGGATAAAAACGACAGCCACTGTCCGCGTGCGTACGCAGTTCCTCGTCATCAGGTAAGCTGATTTGCTCGTTCCATTTTTGGTCTGCGTCGGGAACGGGTATGGAGTCAATCAATTGTTGTACGTAGGGATGCTTGGGGTATTCAATGACGTCAACCGTATCACCTCTTTCGGCGATCGCGCCTTGGTAGAGCAAGTAGATTTCATCTCCCACCTGGTAGGCCGTGCTCAAATCATGGGTGATGTACAAAAAGGAGATGTTATGTTCGTCTCGTAGACGTAGCATGATGTCAAGGATCATGGCTCGCAAAGAGGCATCGACCATAGAGACTGGCTCATCGGCCACTATCAGGTCTGGCTTCAGAAGATAGGCGCGGGCCACCATCATCCGCTGGCGTTGCCCGCCGCTAAGTTGGTGGGGATGTTTGTGCAATATCTCTTCCCCCTGAAGCCCCACCACTTTTAGGGCATCCTCTATTAAGTCACGCGCTTCCTGCTTATTGCGAGCCAGCTTGAAGTTATTGATCACCAGGTCGAAAATATGCTTAACTGGATAAAAAGGGTTATAGACCGCGTAGGGGTCTTGAAAAACGGCCTGCACGTGGCGCCGGTAATCGAGCTTTTGTGTCCGATTCATGTGTCCTATATCGGTGCCCCTGAATAGGATCTCCCCGGAAGTCAAGTCTATGAAACCCAGCATGAGATTGGCCAAGGTCGATTTGCCGCTGCCGCTTTCACCCGCAATGGTAATGATCTTGGCTGGCTTTTCTGGAATAGTTAAGTTGAAGTTTTGCAGAGCAACAACCTCGCTGCCCCCTTGCAAAAAGCCGCCGCCGAAGATCTTGGTGGCGTCTTTGACTTGTAGTAAAGGTTGGGTCATGTCACTGTCTCTCAGTTCGTCAGCTTTTTGGCGTTTCAGGTCCAGTCTCTCAGTCTGTCAGCTTTCCAGGTAAGAACCTGACAAGCTGACCGGCTGAAGGATTGCCTGACCATCATAGAGATGGCAGGCTACTTGATGGTCAGGCTTAAGCTCCTGCAAAGGAGGCACTACTTCACGGCAAGCCTCCGTCACTTGAGGACAGCGGAGCTGGAAGACACATCCGGGAGGTGGGTTGCGCAGATCATGGGTCAGGCCTTCGGTGATCTTGAGCGGTTTGCGTTCTTTGATCGAGGGGATTGACTCAATCAGCAGTTGCGTGTAGGGATGAAGGGGATCGGTGAGTGCCGTTCTGACCGGGGCAATCTCCACGATGCTACCTGCATACATTACGGCAATACGATCCACCAGTTGTGCCATCAGGCCGATGTCGTGGCCAATCAGGATCATGGAAGCCCCCAGTCGTTCCTTGATGTCCAACAACGTCTGGGCTACAATGCGTTGGACGATTACATCCAGAGCACTAGTTGGCTCGTCGGCGATAATCAATGTCGGGTTGAGGGCAATGGCCATGGCAATACACACACGCTGCTTCATACCACCGCTTAATTCGTGGGGATACATATTATAGATACGACTGGGTAGCCCCACCATGTTGAACAGCTTGAGAATGCGTTCTTCCGACGCTTTCTTGGACTGCTTGCCTTCGTGTCTATTGATGGCATCAGCAATCTGCTTGTGGACGCGCATAACTGGGTTGAGGGAATTCATAGCTCCCTGGGGAATGAGTGCCACCTCTTTCCAGCGGACATCTCGGAGTTCTTGTGAGTTCAGGCTCAAGAGGTCGATTTCCCCACCGATAATCGTCTGTCCCCCCACAATGCGGCCGGGCGCTTGGATCAATCGCAAGATTGCCATTGCCGTCGTCGTTTTGCCACAGCCCGACTCACCCACCAAGCCGATTAGCTCGCCTTGATAGACCTCAAAGCTGATTCCATTGACGGCGATGACATCACCCTGAGGTGTTTCGTAATGGACTCGTAAATCCTTTACCTCTAAAGCGACCTCCCTCGTTTCCGGTTGATTTACTGGCAGCACGTCATGGGTGTCGCTCATTGTTGAAGCCCTCGTAAACGCGGGTTGGCAACTTCATCCAGGCCAATCGTCATCAAAAAGAGGCTGATGAAAATAATAACCAACATCACAATCGGTGGACCCCACCACCACCACATTCCGCGAAAGATAGCGGAAAACGAAAGGGCATTATTTATGGTCATACCCAAGGTTGGGATGCGGGTAGGCCCTAAACCGAGCGTCTCCACCCCAGTAGCAGCCAGAATAACGGCGGCAACTGCACCTGTAAAGCTCGCGGCCAGATAGGGCAAGAGGTTGGGCATGATCTCTTTGAACATGATATCAAGGGTAGAGGCCCCAGAGAGATACGCCATTTGGATATAGCCTCGTTCGCGCATACTGAGTACTTGTGAGCGGATCAAGCGGGTAGGCAAGGGCCAGGCGAAGAGAGCCATAATCAAAGCCATACTCATGATCTCAACCTGGGGGATATAGCTGGCGATCACTACCAACACTGCCAAACCGGGAATGGTTATCATGACGTCAGCCAAGGTACTGATAACAGAGTCTACCCAGCCTCCTAGAAGTCCCGCGGCAAAACCAAGAGTAATTCCTACCAGCATACCCACTCCAGCACCAATCAGCCCAACGCGGAGGGAGCGGGGCGTCGCCACGATAAGCACAGCCAGCATGTCTCGGCCTTGACTTTCAGTACCGAGGGGATGGTCTGGATTTGCTGCTTTGAAAGTCGGACCTGGAACACCCTCCACCCAAATAGGGACAGTGTTTGTGGGTGCTGCACCTATGAACGCCAATTTCTCATCCCAAAACAATGGGCCGACGAATTCTATAGAAAGCACTGCCAGAAATACGAGCAACCCAAACAAGAGTTTGCGGTTCAGCCAGGGTGTGTCCCATCTCCTGACAAAAGGTGTTGTTTTCTCTTTAGGGACGGCTTGTGGAGCCGTGGTCGTCGTCATACTCTAGCTCCTCTTGTATGTGATTCGAGGATCGATCAGCGGATAGGTCAGATCAAGAACCAGAATTGCTAACGACACCCCAAAAATTACATAAAACACAATGCCCTGAATCACGGTATAATCGCTGCTTAGGATAGCCTGGTAAAGCAAATAGCCGATGCCTGGATAGGCAAATATAAGCTCGACTATGACGAAGCCACCAGCGATGGAACCCAAGGCCACGCCCAAGGCTGTTACCTGCGGGAGAATGGCATTACGCACACCGTAATTCCAGAACACGCGCCAGGGTCTCAAGCCTTTGGCTTCTGCCAAGATCATGTAGTCTTCGCCGTCGGTGGTGATCATCATTCCGCGCATACCCAGAGCCCAGAAGCCCATCCTTACCAGAACCACAGCCATAGCGGGTAGGATAGCGTGTTTGATGACACTCACGGCAAAATCCCAATCCCAACCCGGGGAAACAGCCAGATCGTGCCCGCCTGCGTAAGGCAGCCAATCCAAGATATGGGAAAAAACGTATACCAGGAGAATACCAAGCATAAAGGCCGGGATGGAAGTGAAGGTCAAAGAAAGAGGGAGGATTGCCCTTATCGGGCGTGGCGTGCCGCGCCAGGCCAGGAGGGCGCCGATAGCGTTACCCACAACAAATGCAATAGCCGTGGCGACCAGCAGCAGACCAAGTGTCCACGGCATGCTGCGTTGGATCATCTCATCAACTTCGGCTGGAAAGGCGGAAAGCGAATAACCATTGCGAAATGTCACAGTGTTTAGCAGATAACGCAGATACTGAATGTGGATCGGTTTATCCAAGCCAAATCGTTGGCGCCAGGCTTCGATCATCTCCTCGCTATTCTCAATATTGCCCCCCGTGACGGCCATCTGTCCGATCATGCCCTCCACTGGGTCACCAGGAGTCAAACGAGGAATGATAAAGATGATGGTGGTCCCCAACCACACTGTCAAAACAAACATGCCAAGTCGCTTTAGAATATATGCCTTTGACAAACCGCCCATATCACCCCTTTCATCTGAACAAGTTATGCAGAGTTTTTGGTTTACAAAACACCGAAGGTTTTTATCCGGCAGATAGGAGATGAAGTTGGTCGCCGGCAATAGAACGATTGCCGGCGACCACGGTATGTTACAAACTCACTCCGGCTCTGCAGGTTGCAGATTGTGAATGATCCAAGCCGTCGTTGTTGCGGCCATATCAGGCTGGATGTACGAATTGTCCGCAGAGGGCCAGTTTACCCAGTAGGTTTGGTTGTAGGGCCAGATGATGGGGTTCTGGACAAGTGGAACCGAGGGCAGATCCTGGTACCAGTAATCCATTGCATCCAAGAACAGTTCGTCCATTCTGGGATCGCCGGGCGGCACAGTTCCCATCTCAGCCACAATTTCACTGTACTGTTCTGCAATCTCGCCACTCCATCGCGCCGAGTTGGTGTAGAATCCATCGACAGGCTCGCCGGCTGGGCGGAAATGCCGCGTGCTGTAAGCATCCAGCGAAAGCCACGGATCGAACTGTGAACCGCAAGAGACGAAGAAGATGAACAGTTCGTGATTGCCGTTCAAT
>Ga0180438_10004020_pt1 | contig 21583 bp, 22 predicted proteins | sample SS_ome_12_FD_132455 | JGI IMG/M metagenome (GOLD analysis project Ga0180438, IMG submission 132455) | Hypersaline lake sediment archaeal communities from the Salton Sea, California, USA - SS_3_D_2 metaG | ecosystem: Environmental > Aquatic > Non-marine Saline and Alkaline > Hypersaline >...
CCTTGACCAGACGCGCTATTCTCTTTCTTCAGGCACAGCGCCTCCAGGGATTGACGATTTCGGCCACCGTTCTCAGGGCCCCGACCAGCTCGGCGTTGAGCCGGTGACCGCTGCGGCAGGCGCTGAAGCTGCCGATCAACTGGCAGCCGGCCAGCGCCAGGTCGCCCACCATGTCCAGAAGCTTGTGGCGGACGCACTCGTCGGGAAAGCGGAGCTGGTTGTCGATCGGGCCGTGGTCGCCGAAGACCAGGAGGTCACGGCAGGTGGCGCGCTGCCCCAGCCCCTGTGCCAAAAGCCAGTCGGCCTCCGACTTGAGCATGAACGTGCGGCAAGAGGCTAGCTCGCGGCGGAAGCTTTCCGGCGTGAGCTCCAACTCGAACGACTGGCGGCCGATCGGATTCCCCTCGCCGTAGTCGAGCTGGTAGCAGAGCAGGGTCTGCTGCTGCTCGAGCGGCTTGACCTCGAACCAGCCGCGGCCGTTTTCCAGCCGCAAGACGTCGCGGACGATCTGGCGGGGGCGGGGGGCGTCCTGGAGGACGATCCCCACCGCGTCGACGGCCTCGACGAAGGGCAGGCTGGAGCCGTCGCAGCCGGGCATTTCGGCTGCGTCCACCGAGACCTCGCAATTGTCCACCCCCAAGCCGGCCAGCGCAGCCATGATGTGCTCGATCATGTCCACGCCCGCGGCACCCAACCGCAGACTGGTCCGCCGCGGCGTCTCCACGCGGTTCTCCACGCGCGCGGGGATCCGCGGTCGGCCCGGCAAGTCGCAGCGGACGAAGACGATGCCGGTACCCGGCTCGGCGGGAAGGAACTCGACGCGGACGTCCCGCCCTTCCCAGTATCCAAACCCTTCCACCGCGGCCGCCGCGGCAATGGTGCATTGCTTGGCTGAATCGTCCATCAAAGGCTGCAAGTCGTCCTTGACTTGTACTTGAAAGGTACTGCCGTGCTGACTGCGAGCTTCCCTGCTCGATTCCACTCTCCCTCCGAGCCGGCGGCTAACGCTGGAACGGAACCGTCGGCCGCGAGGGGTTCGTGCCCATCGGGGCGCTCGTGCGGCTGGCGCTTACTCCCGCCCTCGCGTTGAGCGTCTCCAGAATCACCGGCGTGATGTCCATTCCCTGGGCGAACCAGACCGTGTCTTGATTGATGTAGCGGAGGACGTCGTCCGGATTCTCCTGGTCCACGGCGTCGCCGTTGAACCTCATCACGGCCAAAAAACCCTGTTGGGCCGCGTAGTAGCCCACCACCTGCTGGATCTCCTTGTAGATGTCGTGGTAGATCCGCGCCTCTTTGAGCAGGAACTCCTTCCGCTGCGCCTGGGCCTGGATGTTGAGGTCGGCCATTTGCCGGGCGAGGTTTTGCTCTTTGACTTTGTAGTCGGGGCTGCTCGGCTTGATCCCCTTCAGCTCTTCCTGGAGGGCCTGGATCTGATCGCGCTGGGTCCTGAGCACCTGGTCGACCCGCTCCATCTCGGCCTTCAGGTCGGCCATCGACGCTTTGAAGCGGGTGTGGTTCTTGAAGACGTAGTTGATGTCCAACATCGCGATGTTGGGCCGGGGGGCGGTCTGGGCCACGGCGGGCGGGACGGCCAGACTCGCCGCCGCCAGACAGGCCAATAGGACGGCCAAGATTTGGGTCTTCGTCACTTCGAGCACTCCTTGCTGCGTGAGAGAAGAGAGGGTCTTCCTTAACCCGGCCGTGCGCTCGGTTGAGGACGCCGCGCCGGCACGCAAGCGCATCGGCCACCGAGACGGGGTCTTACCGGAGGCGGTATTCTGCCCACAAACCCTAATCGGGTAAAGGCCAGAAAATTCCCGCCCCGTCAATTGGGCTCACGCCTGTTCCATCTGGTCGCTTTGCCCCCCCGCGAGAGCCGGGTGCGAGACGTCCTAATACGTCGCAAACCATATCGAGAAAATAGGTTGCGCCCATTTCAGCGAGCGTTGAGCACCGCCATCACGCGGTCGGTGATCGCCCGGATCAGGTCTTCCTGCTCGGCCGTGCCGACGGGGGCCAAGGGTGAGCCTTGCCCGTTGCCGGAGGGCTTGGCGGCCGCCTCCTTGCCTGTCGCCGATGGTGGCGGGAAGGCCAGCGGGCTGACGCCTACCTCTTTCCAGCTCGACCGCAAGGCGTCGTTTGCGCAGATGTCGCAGTTCTTCATCTCCGTGCGGGGATCCTGAAAGCCCCACTGCTGCTTGAGGTCCAACAGCGCCTGGGCCTCCGGCTCGGTGAAATAATTCACCCGCCCCAGCCCTCGTGAAAGCATCAGGATGCGGCAGTAGGCGTCGAGGATCTCGGTCCACCAGTAGGCCTTTTCCACCGTCTCGTCGTAGCTGATCGTGCCGTGGTTGGCCAGAATGAGCACGTTCGACTTGTCGACGAACGGCAGCACGGTGTCGGCAAATTCCTGCCCGCCGGGGATCGCGTATTTCGTGATCGGCACGTTGCCGAGGAAGATTTCCACCTCGGGCAAGACGCACTGGGGCACCGGCTCGCGGGCGACGCCGAAGGCCGTGGCGTGGGGCGGGTGGCAGTGCACGCAGGCCTTGATGGCCGGGCGGGCCTTCATGATCGCCAGGTGCAGCTTCACCTCGCTGGTCCGCTTCCGCCGGCCCGAAATCTGGTTGCCTTCCATGTCCACGACGCAGAGATCGTCGGGCTTCATGAATCCCTTCGAGACCAGCGTCGGCGTGCAGACCACCTCGTTCTCGCTGACGCGATAGGTGATGTTGCCGTCGTTGGCGGCGGCAAAACCCTTCTTGTAGAGCCGGTCGCCGATGTCGCAGATCTCTTGCTTGATCTTGTGCAGGTTAACCATCTTCTATTTCTCGCAAATGCTCTTCCAGATGAACCGTATCCAGGACGGCGGCGTTGTACGCGTCGATCGGTTTGACCTCGGGATAGAAGGGCATGGCAGCCTCGCGGCCTTCGCTGATCGCGATGCGGCTTCCCTCGCCCGCGCCAAGCTCGTCGTAGACGGCGATTTCCTCGGCCTGCGCCGCTCCGCCCGCCGCCCGGTCGCCGGGACCGCGGAGGTCCTCAAGCGACAGCGGCAGGACCAGCTTGAAGCAGGCCCCGGCCAGGCTGGGATGCCGCCGGTTGAGCGTCACCGTGCCGATCACTTCGCCGATTCGCATCGTCTTCGCTTCCCTCTATTTACCCGAGTCGATCTTGCAGCTCTTTGGGGCAATTCAGCGGACCCTGGCGGCAGAACTGGACCGCCATTTGTCTCAATTGGAACGTGCTCGTCGAACGGGGATCGAGCACCAGCGCGTTTGCGCCGACCGAGGCCGCGTCGCCGGCCAGCCGGCCGGAATCGACCCCCCACACGGCCCGCACGCCCGCGTGCCGGTTGGCCAGGCAGACGGCTACGGCAGGATAGGCGCTGACGAGCAGCGCCAGGCTCTGCGGCTGCGCAAGCCGGCGAGCGAGCGTGTCGGTGGCGGCGACCAGGCAGTCGGCCCGCTCGGTGCGGGCGGCCAGTCCTTCGTCGGCCAATGCGCCTTCCAGCGCTGCCGGGTCAAAGCGGGAGCCGAGCACCATCATCAGCACCTCGGCCGCGTCGCCGCGGCACGGCCCCTCCGTTCGGCCCCGCACCACGGCAATGTTCCGCCGCCGAAGTTCGTCGCGGACGCTCGGCGTAACCACCGCACCAGGCGGCACCACCAGCCGGCGGATCCCCTGCAGGCGGTCTTCCACCTCGGCGATCGACACCACGCGCGAACTGATCGCCAATTCGCCGGCGCACGGCTCGCCGTCGGTCCGCCGCTGCGGCCGACGCGCGTCGGGCGACGCGCCGGACGCATCTTCCCGCGGAGAGCCGTCGGGCGAGACGCCCGACCTGCCGTCGGCGGCGCCCAGCCGCGACATCACTTCGCGGACGATCCGTTCGACTAGCTCAGTGGCGGGCTGTGTCATGCGTCTACGATTCCCAGCACGGACCAGCGGACAGGCGTGTTGTCGGAGCCAAGAAGCGCCCGAGTTCCTCGACCGTCGCTGGAAATGATCACCGTCTCTCCGATTCCGGCCCCGAGCGAATCGACCGCCAGCACCGGATCGCCGTCCGGCGTGCGGCCGTCGACCAGAAACGGCTGCACCACGAGCAGCTTCCAGCCCTTCATGGAAGGATGCCTCACCGTCGCGGTCGTCGTTCCAAGCACGCGGCCTTGGAGCACGCCAAAATCCTTTCTTTCAACTGCGTCACTTGCCCAGCACTCTCAGGTTGTCGATCATCGAGCAGCGTCGTTCCCTGGTGAACGTCAGCGGCGTGGTCACGCCCTCGCCGGTCGGCCCGGCAATGGAGAAGGAGATGTAGCCCTCGCCGCCGAGTCCCAAGGCGGCCATGCTCGGCCCGTTCTTGACGAACAGGGTGGTGTCCATCGCCTTGCCCATCTTGGTCATGTTGGTGACGTTGGTGCTGTGGATGATCGCCGTGTGGCGGAAGCCGTGCTCGCTTTGGCGGGCCTTCTCGATGGCCTCGTCGACGTTGCGGCAGCGGACGAAGGGGAGAAACGGCATCATCTGCTCGACCGGCACGAAGGGATTCGACTCGTCCGTCTCGCCGAAGAGCAGCTCGACTTCCGGCGGGATTTTCTTGCCGATGCCCCGGGCCAGCACGGCGGCGTCCTGGCCGAGAAACTCCCGCGCGGGCACGTCATGCTTGTGTTCGCCTTCGCCGACGGTGGTGATCGCCACCTTGGTGAGGGCGTCGATTTCGGACGAGGCGAGCCGCACGGCCCCGGCCCTCTCCATGGCGGCGATCATGCGGTTGAAGACCTCGTCGACGACGAATACCTGCTTCTCGGAGATGCAGAGGAGGTTGTTGTCGTAGGCGGCGCCGCGGATGATCGCTGCGGCGGCGCGGTCGCGATCGGCGGTTTCATCGACGACCACCGGCGGGTTGCCGGGCCCGGCCACGACCGCCCGCTTCGCCTGCTGCATCGCCGCCCGCGCCACTCCCGGCCCGCCGGTCACGCACAACAGGGCCACGTCGCGGTGCTTGAAGATGGCGTTGGCGGTCTCCAGCGTGGGCTCGGTGATGATCGTGATCAGGTTGTCGATGCCCAGGTCGCGATAGATCGCCTCGTTGTAACGGCGGACGCCCTCGGTGGCCACGCGCCTGCCGCTGGGATGCGGATTGACGACAAGCGTGTTGCCGGCGGCGATCATGTTGACGGCGTTGCCGGTGAGCGTGGGCAGGGAGTGCGTCACCGGAGTGATCGTGCCGATCACGCCGAAGGGGGCGTGCTCGATCACCGCCAGCCCATGGTCGCCGCTGAACACCTCGCTCCGCAGGAACTCCACGCCGGGGCTGAGCTGGCCGAGAATCCGCAGCTTCTCGATCTTGTGGTCCAGCCGGCCGATCTTCGTCTCTTCCATCTCCATCGTGCCCAGCTCGACGCACTGGTCGACGGCGATCCGCCGGATGTGGCTGATGATCCGGCGGCGATCCTCCAGCGTTCGGCGGGAAAGCTGCTCGAATGCCTCGCGGGCGGCAGCCACCGCCTCGTCCACGCAGGTGAATTGCCCGAAGCGGCCGCGATGGCCGTTGCCCGCAACGACCGCCGACGGCTGCGAGCCCAGCCGCTGGAGCACTTCTTCCACGACGTTGCGAACGAAAGTTTCGTTGACTTGCATGGGTTCAGATCCCTTTTACGGCCGGGGGCTGGCTCGTTTTTCGGGCCGCTTCGGTCCGAAAAATGTGCCTGTCCCCCTACTGCTCATGGCTAGTTCTGATTTGCCAAAAGAGAATGGTGAATATCGAACAAGGAATGCAGAAGGCAGAAATCGTTCTTCCTTCGCCGTTGCTTGTTCGACATTCGATATTTCTTCCCTCATTTGCGGCCCTCCTTGTCATACACGCAGCGATGGTCCACGTGGACGGTGTCGACGATGCCGATGATCACCGTGTCGACGGGGAGGTTCTTGGTTTCCGGGGTGAGCCGGGCGCTGGAGCCCTGCGTGATCAGCACGTATTCCCCCTCGCCGGCCCCCACGGTGTCGACCGCCACGAAGGTTCGGCCGGTGGTCTTCAGCGCGGCCCGCGTCTCGGCGTCCAGCCGGTAGGGCTCGACCACGAGGAGTTTTCGGCCGACCATCGCGTCGACCTTCTGCGTGGAAACCAGCGAGCCGGTCACCTTGGCAACGAACATCGGCCTAGCCCTCCAGGAGTTGTTTTGCCAGCCGGGCCACGATCAGCTCCTCGTTGGTCGGCACGACCCAGATCTCGGTGCGGCTGGCCGCCGCGTGGATGGGAACCTCGCCGGCGGCGGAGCGATTCGCCTCGCCGTCGAGCACGATGCCCAGCTCCTCCAGGTCGCGGCAGACCATTTCGCGGAAAGCCGGGCGGTTTTCGCCGATGCCGCCGGTGAAGACGATCGCCTCGGCGCCGCCCAGTTCGACCAGGTACGCGCCGAGGTAGTGCCGCACGCTGGAGGCGAAGACGTCCAGCGCGAGCTGGGCCCGGGCGTTGCCCGCTTCGACCGCCTCGTCCAAGTCGCGGAGGTCGCCGCCGACGCCGCTCAGCCCCGCCAGCCCGCTCTGGCCGGCCAGCACGTCGAGCACCTCCCCGAGCGACTTGCCGGTCTTCTCCATGACGACGGGAATCGCGAAGGGGTCGAAGTCGCCGGCGCGGTTGTTCTGGGGCAGGCCGCTTTGCGGACTCATCCCCATGCTCGTCGCCACGCTTTGGCCGTCGCGGATCGCACAGATCGAGCTCGATCCGCCGAGGTGGCAGGAGATGATTCTGAGTTGAGCGTTGAGCGTTGAGCGTTGAGGGCCAGAAGCGTCAGCTTTCCCTTTTCCCTTTCCCAGCAACTCGGCCGTCCGCGTGGCGATGTAGCGGTGGCTGGCCCCGTGGAAGCCCCAGCGCCGAACGTGGAACTTTTCGGCCCACTCGTGGGGCACCGCGTAGAAGCGGTTGCGGTCGGGGATCGTGCGATGGAAGTCGGTCTCAAAGACCGCCACCAGGGGGATCTCCGGAAGCTTCTCGTGCAACAGCCGCATGGCGCGGATGTAGGGAGGATTGTGGCCCGGAGCGACCCGGCTCATCTGCTCCATCGCCGCCAGAAGCTCTTCGGTAACCCGCTGGACCCCGGTCGCCGCGCCGCCGTGCACCGCCTTGAAACCGATGGCCGAGACCTGCGCGGCGTCTTCCAGGCAGCCGAACTGCGGGTCGGTCAGCTCGGCGAGGCATTGGCGGACGGCCGCGGCGTGATCCGGCGCGGCAAGCTTCTGCTGGCGGCGAAAATCGCCGATCTCGACCTTCGAAAGGCTCTCGGCCGAGCCGATCCGCTCGACGCCGCCGCGGGCGTCCTCGCGAACCCGCTCGCCGTCCATGTCGAAGAGCCGGTACTTGAAGCTCGTCGAGCCCAGGTTGGCAACGAGGATCTTCATGGCTTCCTTCTTTTTGCTCTTCCGCGCCGGCGCGAGGGGACGCACCCCGTTCGTTGCCGGCGCGCGAGGTTCCTTCCTTCAACCGGGTCAGGACAGGTAGGTTTCGATCACGCCCTCGGCGGGGCGGGGGATGATGTGGCTGGCCACCAGCTCGCCCACCTGGCCGGCCGCGTTGGCGCCGGCCTCGACGGCCGCCCGCACGCTGCCCACGTCGCCGCGGACGATTGTGGTCACCAGTCCGCCGCCGATCTGGATCCGCTTGACGATCTGCACGTTGGCCGCCTTGGCCATGGCGTCGGTCGCCTCGACCAGAGCGATCAGACCTTTGGTCTCGATGAGTCCAATGGCGTCTTGCATGGTTGCATCTTTCCTGCTGTCAGTACGAGGTTGGTTGAATGAGTTGGGTTCGGTTGTGGCCTAGGACGACGCCCGCTTCGCCGGCTTGGCGGGCGGGGGCAGCACGATGTGCAGGTCGTCGTGCGGCCGGGGGATGACCTGCACGCTGATCACCTCGCCGATGCGGCTGCCGGCCGAGGCGCCGGCGTCGGTGGCCGCCTTGACGGCCGCCACGTCGCCGGTCACAAACGCGCTGACCAGGCCGCTGCCGACCTTGTCCCAGCCAAGGAACTCGACGTTGGCCGCCTTCATCATTGCATCGCTGGCTTCGACCAGGGTCACAAAGCCCTTGGTCTCAATCATGCCCAGCGCTTCCATTGCCTTTGCCATGGTTTGCTTTCTCCCGGGTTGAGAGTTGAGAGTTGAGTGTTGAGGTTGTGCAGTTCGGGTTTAAGCCGCCCCTTCCTCGCCATCATTCCATCATTCCATCGCTTCCTCTTCCCATTCCCCACCGTTTACGGCATGAACAACTCCACCTGCTCCGCGTGGTCGAGGTCGGCGGCGTTGCCCTCATCCGTGTCGAGGTGGACTTCGAGCTTGATCCCCTTTTCCGCCCGCACCAATAGACCCTCGAACACCATGCCGCAGGGCGAATCGACGCGGAGATTCATGCGGTCGCCGTCCTTGACGCCGTAGTGCTCGGCGTCGGCGGGGCTCATGTGCACGTGCCGCTCGGCGCGGATCACGCCCTTTTCCAACTGCACCACGCCTTTGGGGCCAACCAGCACGCAGCCGGGTGTGCCGTCGATCTTGCCGCTGGGGCGGACCGGCATGTCGATCCCCAGCGAAATCCCGTCGGTGAACGCCAGCTCGACCTGGCTCTCCTTCCGCGTCGGCCCCAGCACGCGGACCGAGGGCAGCATCCGTTTCCGCGGCCCCACCACCATCACCGTCTCCTCGGCCGCAAAAAAGCCGTCCTGGTAAAGGTCCTTCATCAGCGTCAGCTTGTGCCCCGGGCCGAAAAGTGTTTCGACGTGCTCGTCGGTCAGGTGGACGTGTCTGGCCGAGATGCTCACCACGAGGTTCGGCTTGCCGTCGGGGCCGCCGAGATGCGCGAGCACGATCTGGCGAACGATCTGCTCGACGGTGCTTCGATCGATTCCGGTAGCGACGCTCATGCCGCGTGTCTCGCTTTCAGCCGTTCTCGCCGGTCGCGGCGACCAGGAGCTTCACGCCGGCCGCCTCGACCTGGTTCTTCCACGTTTCCGAAATGCCGTCGTCGACGACCAAATATTGCACGGCCGACAATTCGCAGAGGTGGGTGAGGCTCTGGTGGCCGAACTTCGAGCTGTCGGCCACCACGATCACCTCGTCCGCCGCCCGCATCATCGCCCGCTCCGTCTCCACCAAGAGCAGATTGTTGTTGAAAAACCCCTCCCGGTTGATCGCCGCGGTGCTGAGGATCGTCTTCCGCACCCGCAGCGAGGCGAGCATCGTGTCGGCATAGGGACCCTGGGCCACGCCGGTACGGGGGCAGATGTTGCCGCCGATCAATACTAGGTCGTTTTGCGGGTCGGCGGCGAGAAGATTGGCCACCGGCAGACTGGTGGTGACGACGTGCAAGGGGTGGCCGACGAGGAGTCTGGCCACCTCGTAGGTGGTGCTTCCGCCGTCCAAAAGTACCGTGTCGCCCGGCTCGATCAGGTCCACGGCCTTCCCGGCGATCGCCCGCTTCTGCTTCCAGGCGGTCGGCTGCCGGGCGTCGAAATGGGGCAGCTTCGGCGAACTGCCGGAATAGAGCACGCCGCCATGGAATCGCCGCGTGCTGCCTTGCCGCTCCAGGTAGTCCAGGTCGCGGCGGACGGTGGACTCCGAGACCTGCAACTCCTCGGCCAGCTCGGGCAGCGAGGCGAAGCGGCGAAGGCGGACCAATTCCAGCAGGCGGTTGCGGCGTTCCTGGACCAGCATGCGACTTCGTCCTGAGTGGGTTGGGTACCTTCTATAACAAGTATCCACCATTGTCTGATATAATGCAATCACTTGCAACCAGGAATATGACGGATTATGACAGAATTCTGTCACACGCCTGGCCGTGACATAAGGATAGCCCATCGGGGGTATGGCAGGAATTGGCCGGAGTCCGCCGGCAGGGGGTATTCGATCGCGGGGGAACTACTGGTTCATCTCAGATCAACTGACGGGTGCCACGGTTGGGCTTGCCCAACGTGCTCCCACGCTGCTGGACAAGCCAGCAGTGCCACCCAAGCCAGCAGTGGCACCCGAACCATCAATTTGGCCGCGATGAACCACTACGCCCCGCCGGCGACTTTGACGTAGAGCGTCGCCGGCCGGCCCGCCAGGGTCAATTCGGCCGGCTCGGCCCCCGGCACCGCGCGAAAGACCAGCTCGACCGCCAGCGTCTCGCTGCGGAGGTAGTCGGCAAACGCCTCGGCGGCCGATTTGAGCTCGGCAGCGTCGGTGACCACGCCGACGACGATGCGATCCGTGTACTGGCAGCCGACGTCCTTGCGGCGGCCTTGGACGGCGTGGACGAGATCCCGCGCCAGGCCCTCGGCCACCAACTCCTCGGTCAGCTCCGTGGAGAGGATGACCACGCAGGAAGAACCCTGTGCGGCGGCCCAGCCTTCTTTGGCCTGCATGCGGACCTGGACGTCCTCGTTGTCGAGAGTGACCGGCCCGCCGCCCAGTTTGAGCGTTACGCTGCCTTGCGCCTCCAGTTCCACCAAGAGTTGCGCCCCTTCGGCCTCGGCCAAGAGCTTTCGCACCGCAGGCAGCCGTTTTCCGAGCCGCGGCCCGAGCCGCTTCAGATCGGGCAGCACCGTGTATTCGACGTACTGCTCCGCCCGCTGGATGAACTCGACCTGCTTGACGTTCAACTCCTCGCGGATCAGCGCGGCGTGTTCTTCCAGCCACTCCTGGTGGGCGTTGTCTGCCAGGACGACCTCGACTCGGGCCAACGGTTGGCGAACCTTGAGCCTGGCGTTCATTCGGGCGCTACGGCCCAGCGAGACGATCTGGCGGACCAATGCCATCTGCTCGGAAAGCTGCTGGTCGATCACGTCGGGGCTCGGCAGCGGGTAGTCGCAGAGATGGACGCTTTCGACGGCCCGGCCGGAAAAAGCCTCTGCTGCCAGGTTCCTCCACATTGCTTCGGCCAAGAACGGCACGAACGGCGCGATCAGCTTGCAGGTCTCCAGCAGGCACTCGTAGAGGGTCCAGTAGGCGTCGTTCTTGTCGGCCGACTCTTTCAGAAGAAGGCCGCTCCAGAAACGGTCGCGGCTGCGACGGACGTACCAGTTCGACATGGCGTCGACGAACTCGCTCAAGTGCCCGCAGGCGGCGTAGTTGTCGTAGGCGTCCATCCGCTCGGTCACGGCGAGGGTCGCGCGGCCCAGCTCGCTGAGGATCCAGCGGTCCAGCTCGCTCCGCAGGGCGGGCTGGCGGTAGCTCTCGGCCGCAGCCAGAGCCTCGGGCCCTAGCTGGCCGGGGTCGCCCTTGATCTCAGCGGCCGGATCAAAGCCGTCGATGTTCGCGTAGATGATGAAGAAGCTGTAGACGTTCCAGAGCCGCAGGAGGAACTCGGGGACGCTCTCCTTGATCGCCCGCTCGCTATAGCGGATCGACGTCCAGGGCGCCTGGTTAGAAAAGAAGTACCACCTCAGCGCGTCGGCACCGTAGCGGTCGAAGATCTCCTGCGGCTCGCGGTAATTCCGCTTCTGCTTCGACATCTTGCCGCCGTCCTCGCCGAGCATCAACCCCAAGACGACGCAGTTGCGGTAAGGGTGGGGATAGGGCCGGCTCATCGCGCCCTCACCCTCGGCCTCTCTCCCGCAGGCGGGCGAGGGGCGCGAATCGTCCTCGCTCCCTCTCCCTTTGGGAGAGGGTTGGGGTGAGGGCGGATTGCCTCCTGTTTGCTCCGCTGGCCCCTCTTCGCTGAACAACAGCGTGCTAATGGCCAGCAGGCTGTAGAACCATCCCCGTGTTTGATCCAACGCCTCGCTGATGAAGTCGGCAGGGAACTGCTCGCGGAACCGCTCGGCGGAGCCCTCTTGAAGGGGATAACCCCACTGGGCAAAGGGCATTGCCCCGGAGTCGAACCAGCAATCGATCACCTCCGGCACCCGCCGCATCCGCTTGCCCGGCGCCTTGGGCGAGTCGTAGGTGATCGCGTCGATGTACGGCTTGTGGACCCTGAGGTCGTCGGCGAGCTGTGGCCGGGCCTTCTTGGCCTTTTTCCAGACCTCGGTTCCGCGGACGCCCGGCTTGGCCAGCAGCTCGTCGTAGCTGGCCACGGCTTCCGTGTAACCCGTCTTCTCGCAGACCCAGATCGGCAGCGGCGTGCCCCAGTAGCGCTCGCGCGAGAGCGCCCAGTCGACGTTGGTCTCGAGAAAGTTGCCGAAGCGGCCGTCGCGGATGTGCTCGGGCAGCCAGTTGATTCGCCGGTTGTTGGAGAGCATCTGCTCCTTGAACTCGGTGGTGCGGATGAACCAGCTCCGGCGAGGGTACTGGATGAGCGGGTCTTCTTCGGCCCGCCAGCAGAACGGGTAGTCGTGAACGTACTGCTCCTGGTGGAAGAGCGTGCCGTCGGCCCGCATGCGGCGGATGATGTCGCCGTCGGCGTCCTTGACCCAACGACCCTCGTAGTCGGGAGCTTCGGCGGTGAAGGTGCCGTCGGGAGCGACGGCGTTGATGAGCTGGGGTCCTTCGCCGTCGACGAAGCGGGCCTGCTCGGCCAAGAGCACCTCGAAGTCGACCTCGCCGAAAGCGGGGGCCTGGTGCACCACGCCCGTCCCCGTGTCGATCGTCACGAAATCGGCCGCCACGACCCGCCAGGCGACATGCTCGCTGCCGCCCGCTTTGAGCCGGCCGGTCGCGTCGCCGCACGTTTTGTAGTAGCAATCGAACGGCGGCAGGTAGCAGCGGCCGACCAGCTCCTCGCCGGCGAAGGTCGAGAGGACCTTGTACGCCTTCTTGACCTTCTCGGCGATCGCCTCCACGAGGGCCGAGGCAAGGATCAGCCGCCGTGGCTCGTCCTCGAACTCGACGAGCGAATAGCCCAGCTCGGGCTTGACCGCCGCGAACTGGTTGCTCGGCAGCGTCCAAGGCGTCGTGGTCCAGACCAGCAGGTCTTCGTCGGTCCGGTTGCCGGAATCGTCCAAGAGCGGAAAGCGGACGTAGACGCTCGGGTCGGCCACCTCGCGGTAGCCCTGGCCGACCTCGCCGCTCGATAGCGCCGTGCCGCCCTGGGCCCACCACCAGACGATTTTGTGCCCCTGGTACAAAAGCCCGCGATTGAAAAGCTCCGCCAAGGCCCACCAGACGCTCTCCACGTAGCTCTGATGGTAGGTGACGTAGGCTTCGTCGAGGCGGATCCAGAATCCCAGCCGCTCGGTGAGCTGCTCCCACTCTTTGACGTAGCGGAAGACGCTTTCGAGACACTTGTGGATGAACGGTTCGACGCCGTAAGCCTCGATTTCCTCCTTCGAGTGGATGCCGAGCTCCTTGCAGACCTCGACCTCGACGGGCAGGCCGTGCGTGTCCCAGCCGCCTTTTCGCTCACAGCGGAATCCGCGCATGCCCCGATAGCGGGGAAAAAGGTCCTTGATTGCCCGCGTCAGACAGTGACCCGGATGGGGGAGGCCATTGGCGGTCGGCGGGCCCTCGTAGAAGACGAACTCGGGGGCGCCCGCGCGGGCGGAAAGCGACTTTTCGTAGATCCGCGATTCTCTCCAGAAACGGCAGATTTCTTCTTCCTGGCGGGGAAACGAAACGGAACCTTCGACGGGCTGAAACATGGGATCAATCGGTATTCACCTGGAGAGATTGGCCAAAACGACCAGTAAAACACGGCAGGCGGGTTTTTTCAATCGCCCCAGCCCGCCGCAGAGCGGTCAGGGGATGGATCTTCGCCGGCAAAGAATCAACAATAGACCGCGGGTAACAGACTTCACTCGAAGAAAGGGCCTGAAAATGGGCGGGAAGAACGGCATGTTGAAGAGATCCCCACGCGTGGTTGGCAACAGGCGGCAGTTCCTGCGAACCATCGGCAGTGTCGTGGCGGCACCGTACGTGATCACTTCCGCAGCCCTCGGCAATCAGGGCCGCCCGGCGGCCAGCCAGCGCATCGTCATCGGCGGCATCGGCATCGGCAACCAGGGGGGCGGCGATTTGAAGAACTTTCTGGGCCGTGATGACGTGCACTACGTCGCGGTCTGCGACGTTAAGGCACAGGCCCGCGACGGCGCCCTGAACCGCGTGAATCAGCATTACGGCAACAGCGACTGCAAAGCCTACAACGACTACCGTGAGCTGCTCTCTCGCGAGGACCTCGACGCTGTGCACGTGGCCACGCCCGATCATTGGCACGCGATCATCGTGATCGAGGCCTGCCGCAACGGCAAAGACGTCTACTGCCAGAAGCCCGAAACGCGGACGCTTCGCGAGGGTCCGCTCATGGTCGCGGCTGCACGGCGCTACGGGCGGGTCGTTTCCGGCGGGAGCCAGCGCGTGCTGGGAGACTACAGGAAAGTGGTCGATCCGTGCTGGAGCGGGGAGCTGGGCACGATCAAGTCGATCAACGTCAAGGTGGGCCCGCTCCCGAAGCCCTGCAACCTGCCCGGCGAGCCGATCCCCGAGGGTTTCGACTGGGACATGTGGCTCGGCCCTGCGCCCTGGGCGCCCTACCATCCCTACCGCTGCAGCGGCAGCTACGCGATCAACGGCACGAGTTGGCGATCGTGGAGCGATTATTCCGGCGGCGGCATGACCGACTGGGGCGCGCACCACTTCGGCGGAGCGACCTTCGCAGTGGACGTCAGGCACTTGGAGCCCGAGGAAGTGATCTACCACGAAGAGGACGGCGGCAATTACCTGACCTACCGCTATCCCAACGGGCTGTTGCTGCACCACAACCACCCCGGCATGGGCAACCTGGAGGTCGCCGGCACGCCCGGCGAGAAACTGCCGCCGAAGACCGTGCCCGCTTACAGAGGGCAGGGCGGCATTTACGGCGACTTCATCGAATGCTGCAAGACGCGAGAGACGCCCTTCCGCGACATTCAGACGGCCGTTCACACTGTGGCCGTGTGCCATCTGGGTCTCATCGCTTACGAGTTGAAGCGGTCCCTGAAGTGGGACCAGGCCCGGCAGGAGTTTCCCGGCGACGAGGAGGCCAACCGCCTTCTCGACCGCGCCAAGCGAGAGCCTTGGGTGTTGTAAGGCGGCAGGGCGGGCGTACACTGCCGGCCGCCTAACTTCGTGCCGCTTCGCGGGCGAGGATGCCGAGGACGATCTTGCGGAGCTTCGGCTCGGCCTCGGCGGCTACCCGCAGGATCTCGTGGATGTTCGCCGGTTTGAGCGCGTCGGGGAGGCACATGTCGGTGACGATCGAGAGCCCCAGCACGCGCATTCCCGCGTGCACGGCGACGAGCACCTCGGGCACAGTGGACATGCCGACCACGTCGGCCCCGATGAGCCTCAAAAAGCGGTACTCGGCGCGGGTCTCGAGGTTCGGTCCCGTGACGGCGACGTAGACGCCGCGGTGGGCGGCGAAGTTTTCACGGCGGGCGATCTCCAGGGTCGCGTCGATCAGCTCGGCGTCGTAAGGGGCGATCATGTCCGGGAATCGCGGCCCCAGGGCGTCGTCGTTGACGCCGACCAGCGGGTTGCCGCTCATCAGGTTGATGTGGTCCTCGATGACCATGATGTCGCCGAGGCGGAACTGCGGGTTGAGGCCGCCGCAGGCGTTCGAGGCGATCAACAGGCCCGCGCCGAGGGCCTTCATCACGCGCACCGGGAAGGTGATCTGCCGGTGGGTGTAGCCCTCGTAAGCGTGGAAGCGACCTTCCATGGCGACCACGCGGACGCCCTGCAAACGGCCACAGACCAGTTGCCCGGCGTGTCCCACCGAAGTGGAGCGGGGGAAATGAGGAATCGCCTCGTAGTTGAGCGTTGCCTCGGTTTCGATCAGGCCGGCCAGCCCGCCGAGGCCGGTTCCCAGGATGATGCCCACGTCGGGCGGGTGCTCACACGCGCGACGGACGGCCTCGGCGGCCTCTTGGATTTGTGCGGCAAGCCCGATCATGGCGGTTGAATCCCCGAAAAAGCGCGCTCAAGAGGCGGCAGCCGTCCGGCGGCGCGTGGCGGCCGGAACAAGAGGCTAGAAATCTTCGAAGTCGTCGTCCTCGTCGAAGTCACCGTCTTCGTCGAGGTCGTCGTCGAAGCCGTCGTCGAACTCGTCATCCTCTTCTTCGTCCTCGTCGTCCAGCCCATCGTCGAGGCCGCCGTCCAAGTCGTCGTCCGCTTCTTCCTCGAAGTCGTCGTCGAAATCGTCGTCGAAATCGTCGTCGTCAAAGTCGTCGAAGTCGTCCTCATCGTCGGCGTAGTCGATCTCGAACGGCTCCGAGATGATCGTGGCGAGCCCCGCCTCATCTTGGCCGGGCAGCTCATGCCGCCGTCGCCATGATTCCATTTCCAGCACCATTGCAAACCCTTAATCGTCAATCGCGGTGACAGCCGTCCGCAGCGGCCGACGAAACCGCGGCGGTCCCGGTGTCCTACGTCCCAGCGCACGTTGTTACTGGACGGCTGCGGTTTTGTCAACGGGGGATTTCGGCCGCCTCCGCATGTGAGATAGTCCTCGCAGAGAAACAGCAGAGCGGATGCTTCTTGACGCCGTCCGCAAGGACGTCGGCTCCGTCGCGGGTGATCATTGCGGCCGAGAGCCGACACCCGTCGGCAGGAGGAACCCCGAGTCGACACGAGGGCCCCCCTTGCCTTGGCGAGGTCACCGAAACCTTGCCGCCGGAAGAGTTTGCAGCGACCGCCCCCCGCTCAAGGGTCGGTCCTCGCAGGATACGGCAGGCAATCCTTGATTCGCTGCCGCCGGCCGTTTAGAATCCGCCTATCGTCGGCCGTCATCGAAGGCGCCTACGACGGCGAGGGTGCTCAGATTGTGTGGGCACCGAGATATGCCGGGACGAGGCCGTGCAGGATTTTTCCGCCTATTCATCGCCGACCGAACGATCCCAGCCACCGAGGCGAAGCGGGTTTCACGTGCTGCTTTGGGTGCTGGTCGGGTTTGGGGTGCTGGTCCTTTTACCGTGCTGCGGCCTGTTCGGCTGGCTGGCCTACATTGGCTCGTACGGGCCCGAGACGTCCGTCTACACCGGCAACGAGGTCCCCGCCCGCTTCCTTGACGTGATGAAAGACGTCGGCGCCCTGGAGCCCGGTGAAAAGCTGCTCTACTTTTACTCCGACGCGCTGACGGACATCCGCGGCGGCTTCTACTTCGTCAGCGACCGCGGCGTGGTCATCTACTCCGAGGCGGCCGGAGACGAGCCGCTGGTGCGGATCGCTTTCGAGGAAATTGCCGAGGCCGACCTTGGGCGGGAAGAATCGTTTTTCATCGACAGCGAGATCACGCTGGAACTGAAGGACGGGCGGCCGATCTCGTTTCCCGTGTCGAGCGAGGGGAGCAAGGACGTGCGGTTCTTCGAGTCGATCGAGGACGGTATCGCGAAGGCCCGCCCGCCGGATCTCCAGGCCGAGAAGGACGGCTGAGCGGCCGCCGTCTCCGGCGGCGTCTTTCGGTTCGAAGATCCGCTCACGGCGAGCCGAAGAACCGGCGGTTGAAGATCTCCGGGTCGAACGGGTCTCTGGGCACGAACTGCGGCAAGGCGCCTCCCCGGCGGACGTTGGGTTGCGGCTCGATCAGCCCGGGCGGCGGCAAGTCGGCCTGGTACAGCCCGGTCTCGGGCGGTTGAGGGCTGCCCAAGTCCAGATTCAATCCTTCCAACTCCTCCGCCCAGGACCGTGCGGAAGCGGGCGATGTCCCCGGTTCTTCTGCAACGGGCACCAGAGGCGCCGCCGGCCGGCTTTGCGGCGAGGACTGCCCCGGATCCGGGTGTGCGTCCTCGAGGTGGACGGCGACTGCCGCCGCATTGGAGGGCAAGCCCTGCCCGGCGACGCGTTGGACCCAGTCGACCAGTTGTCGGTATTGGGCGGCGTCGTGCTCCGTGAAAACAGCCTTTTCCAGCGTGCCGTGAGGCCGGATGGGGGCGGTGAGTATCCGGCTGGCGGCGGCGTCCTGGCGATCCACCCAGTCCAGCACGGCGCTCAGGTTCCGCTGCGTCAGTCGACGACTGGGTGGTCTGCCGGGTGACGGTCGCAACAAGCTGAACTGGGTCGTCGCGCCCGGCCCGTGGCAGGCGGCCGCCGCGCAGCGATTGACCAGAAGCGGCTGGATCGTTTGCGAAAACCACTCCACCGTGCCGGCCGGCATCTCACGCACCAACCGATCCAGTTCGTCCGAGTTGAAGCTGGCCGTGCCGACCGCTCCTCCAGCCACGTCGGCGACCGGCCGGCTTTCGGACAACTCCAAGCTGCGCCGCAGCAAAGGGATGAGCGGGTGCTTCGGCTCGATCGTTTCGGCCCGCCGCAGCTCTTCCCGCGCGCGCTCCCACAACCCGTGCTGCTGACACCAGCGGGCCAGATCGAGGTAGTCGCGCGCGTCCGGCAGGGTCAGCCGAGCGCGCTTCTGCTGATAGACTCCCTCGAGGCTCGAGCAGCAAAGGTCGACGTCGGTTGCCTTGACGGAAATCCTGCCGCCGCCGACCGAGACGTCGTAGCGGTCGCCGTTGGGCGTGATCTCGCCGCAAAGGACCTGGCCGTTTCGAAGCAGGATCACGCCTGTGCTGGTCACAGCCGGCCGAACCGGGCCCTGGGCAAGGCCCCAAGAGACAAGGCCGGCCACGGCTGCAAGCAATGCTATAGCGGCGAGTAAAGGTTTCCTGCGCGTCAACATGGCGGCGGGAAGGTACGTGATTGGTCCGGCAAGGTCAAGAGAAGCTGGGCCGGCTCGGCCGAAAGCCGCGAAGCTCCCAGATGCCGCCCCTTTCATCGCCCCGCCAGCCACGGAGGCCGCCGTCCGAGAACGGGCCCCTGGCGGCAACCCCTAGCGAGGGCTATACTTGCCGGAAGGGAAGGGAGATCCGTTCGTGTCGGAAGCGGGCCAGCAACAGCGGGAAGTCTACTACCGAGGCACCGTCCAAGGGGTGGGCTTTCGATACACCACCCGCAGGATCGCTTCCCGTTTCGTCGTAACCGGCTACGTCCGCAATCTGTCCGACGGCCGCGTGGTCGTCGTGGCTGAAGGAGAGCCGCACGAGTTGGACCGTTTCCTGGGAGCCGTCCGCGACGCGATGGGAGACTACATCCGCGAAGTCGAGGAGAACGTCGGGCCTGCCAACGGCCGGTTCCGTCATTTTGACGTCCGATTCTAGGGCCGTAAGCAGCATAGCCCCAAGGATTGTGAACCTTTCGGCGGCCACGAGCGTAACCACTGTGAACGTTTCCGGAACACCCAGACCCCTCTTTGTGGTGGTATTGCAACGAGTCGTTGGAGTTAGAGAATGACTCACCCAGCCGGCAATTTTGCCTTGTTGGCCTTCGGCCCGATCTGGCTGAAGCCTTTGTGGATCGTTGGCGCGGGGGCGCTGGGGGCGGTGATCATTTTGTACGCGCTTCTGCTGTTGCTGCGGCTGACCGTGCCGAAGGTTGCCGCCATCGCCCGCACCACGGCCAAAGAAGCGATGTCCCAGCCGCTGTTCTTTGTCCTCTTGGTGGTGGGGGCTTTTGCGATCATCGTCTTCCCGTTCATCCCCTACCACACCTTCGGGGAGGACGTGAAGATGGTCAAGTCCTCCGGGCTGACGCTGATCAAGGTGTTGGCGATCGTCATGGCTCTCTGGACGGCCAGCGTGTCGATCGCCGAGGAGATCGAGGGCCGCACGGCGCTGACGCTCTTGTCCAAGCCGGTGGGCCGCCGTCAGTTGATTCTGGGCAAGTTCCTCGGCATCTTGGCCCCGGTGGCCGTGATTTTCATCATTCTCGGCGCGCTGTTTTTGGGCAGCGTATCTTACAAGGTCGTTTACGACGCGCGGGAGTCGGTTCGGATGGAGCCGACCACCGTCGAGTGCGCGGCAGAAATGGCACAGGTCGTGCCGGGCCTGGCCCTCGCTTTCATGGAAGCCGTGGTCCTGGCTTCGATCAGCGTGGCCATCTCCACGCGGCTGCCGATGATCCCCAATCTCGTGATCTGCGTCTCGATCTACGTGCTCGGACACCTTGTGCCGGTGCTGGTCAATTCGGCGGCCGGGCAGTTTGAGATCGTCCGCTTCTTCGGGCAGTTGCTGGCCTCGCTCTTCCCCGTGCTGGGGCATTTCGGCATGGAAGGGGCCATCTCGACCGGTCAGGCCGTCCCGCTCGGCTACCTCGCCTGGGCAGGCGTGTACTGCCTCGTCTACAGTTCCGTGGCGATGCTCTTGGCGCTGTTGCTCTTCGAGGACCGCGACCTGGCGTAATCAGGCGTGCGGGTGGACGATCACTTTCATGCCGTCGCGGCCTTCCATCGAGCGGAAGGCATCGTTGATCTCGTCCAGAGGAAAGTGGTGCGTGATGACCGGCTCGGTGCGGACCATGCCCGCCTCGAGCATCCTCACCGCCAGCTCGTGGTGTCTGGGCACGCAGCCGTGCGAGCCGGTCACGAAGCACTCCTTGTAGTGGATCGTGTTCGAGAGGACCGACATGGGGCGGACGTTCTTGCCCAGCCCACCGAAGAGGTTCACATAGCCGCGGTGAGCGACCATCTCGATCGCCTGCTCGTGGGCTTCGACCGAGCCGCAGGTGGTCAAGACGACGTCGGGGCCCTCGCCGCCGGTTTCTTGGCGGCAGCGGGCGACGACGTCCTCCTCGGTCGGGTTGATGTAGACGTCGGCGCCGTAGCGGCGGGCGATTTCATTTCGTTTCGGATTGCGGCCGACGCAGATCACCTTGATCGCGCCCATCACCCTGGCCGTGTCGACGCCCAGGCAGCCGATCGCCCCCATGCCGATCAGCACGACCGACTTGCCCAGCGAAAGATTCACCAGCTCGAAACCGTTGATCAGGCAAGCCAAGGGCTCGGCCAGCGCGGCGGCGTCGAAGCCGAGCTTGTCGGAAAACGGCGAGACCGGCCCTTCCTCCAGCACCAGCCGCGGCAGCTTCATGTACTCGGCGAACGAGCCGGGGATCTGGTAGCCGACGGCGTAGTTGATCGCGCAGTTGTTGCCCAGGCCGTTGCGGCACCAGTGGCACTGCCCGCACGGCACGTCGGCCCCCACGGCCACGCGGTCACCCTCCTTGACGCGGGTGACGTTTTTGCCGACCCGGACCACCGTGCCCGCGCTTTCGTGGCCGATGATCGCCGGCGGTTTCACGCGGGGGTTGCCGTGGTGGAAAATGCGAATGTCGGAGCCGCAGATCGCCACCGATTCGACCTTCAGTAGCGCCGAATCGTCGTCGATCACCGGGTCGTCCACTTCGCGAACGACGATTCTTTCAAGTTCTTCGAGGACGGCCGCTTTCATGACAGGGGGCTTTCTCGGTTGGAGGGATTGGTCGTTGGAGATTAGTGCTTAGAGCTTAGATCTTAGAGAGTGGCTCCAAGTACTGCGATCGAACGCCTAAGCACTGAGCTCTAAGTTCTAAGCTCTGTATTCTTCGCCCTACGGATGAATCAACACCTTGGAGAAAAACTCGCTCTGGTCTCTCATCATCACCAGGGCGTCGAAGGCGTTTCGGAGTGGGACGCGGTGGGTGACGAGCGAGTCGAGATCGATCGCGCCGGCCGCCACGGCATCCAGCGCCGCCCGCCAGTCGTCGTTGTTTCCGACGGCGCTGAACGAAGAGTTCCAGGTGCCCAGGATATCGAGCTCGCGCCGCATGGCCTGAGAGATCAGGCCGGCGGGCAGGGTGACGTCGCCGGAGGGATTGCCCATGATCACCA
>Ga0180438_10004023_pt1 | contig 21570 bp, 31 predicted proteins | sample SS_ome_12_FD_132455 | JGI IMG/M metagenome (GOLD analysis project Ga0180438, IMG submission 132455) | Hypersaline lake sediment archaeal communities from the Salton Sea, California, USA - SS_3_D_2 metaG | ecosystem: Environmental > Aquatic > Non-marine Saline and Alkaline > Hypersaline >...
CCCTGACCAGACGTCCCCTGACCAGACGTCCCCTACCCAGCCGTCCCCTGACCGGACGTCCCCTGACCAAGATTTGTTGCGTCTCCCTGAACGGACGTCCACGGAGGAGGCGGAGGCGGAGGCTCCGTAGGCGTCCCCGGAGGAGGCGGAGGCGGAGGCGGAGGAGGAGGCTCCGTAGGAGGCGGAGGCGTTAGCGGCAAGCCGGTCAGGCCAGATAAATCAATGTTAGATAGACCAAATAAATTAATATTAGATAGATCAGGCAAACCAGAAATATTAGGTAATGGTGTTACCGGAGGCGGAGGCGGAGGCGGAGGCGTCACCGGAGGCGGAGGCGTAGGCGGCAAGCCGGGCAGACCAGATAAATCAATGTTAGATAGACCAAATAAATCAATGTTAGATAGATCAGGCAAACCAGAAATATTAGGTAATGGTGCTACCGGAGCAGGTGGCGGCGCAGGTGGCGGCGCAGGAAGCAGAGCAGGTGGCGGCGCCATCGGAGTAGGAAGCAGAGCCGGGTTAATTGACATAGGAAGCAGAGCCGGGTCAATTGACATAAATCTAGTAAAGTCTGTCATCTAAAATACTCCTTGAAACCTTTGGGGACGCGCTATCGGGCTAAATCCCTTAACAACACCGCCCCTTGCCATCCTCTTAGCTTTAGTCTCTCCAGCCTTAGACAAAGCAATAGCCACAGCTTGGTTCTGTTCATAACCTTCGTCACGCAGCTTACTGATGTTGCTGCTAATCGTTTTTTGGCTTTTGCCTTTCTTGAGCGGCATATCAGCAGCCCATGTAATCCGTGCCCTTGATAGCGGCTCCCGCTCCACGGACTTTCATCTTACGAGGCTTGTCGCCAGCCATAGGTGCAGGCGCAGTCTTGCCATACGGCACACGGCCCTGACCTTTAATGTCTGCATACTCGACCGCCTTCGGCGCGTCCTTGGGTGCAGAACCCATGTATTTTACTTTACCCTTCATTGTGGATTACCTCCTTGGTTCTTCAATAGCTCACGCTGCATAGCGGCGTCGATACGAGCTTGTGTCTGACGCTCTTGTGACGCCAAACGCTGGTCGAATTGATTCGAGCGCATCTCTTGATTCTGTGCGTCCAACTGGACTTTGGCTTGGTCGATCTGCTGATCCGCTTGTTCGGACTGCGCCCTGATCTGAAGCTCCTGCTCCTTGAGCTGCACAAGTGGGTCCGGGGCCCCTGCACCCGATAGCTGGGCAGAAAGCTCTTTGACCTGCTGCATACCCTCGGCAACAAACTGCGCCGTCAGACGTTCGGTTTCCAGCATCTCTTCGTCCGAAGCAGCCTGTCCGGTCTGCTGAACCTGTTGCAGATACGCCACAGCCGCTTGTTCGCGGGCCGCGATCTGTACATGCTCCATCACGTGCTTCTGCAATTCCATCGCGACCGGTGGCATCGCTGCGACCATTTGTCCCGATCCGAACACCAAGTGCGCCATGATGTGCGCCTGATGGTTCTGACCCTCAAACGCCTTCAGCGGCAACATGTCCAATGCGTTGATGTTCTCTTGCGCCGGATCAATAGGCTCTGCCTCTTCCGCAGGCACAGACTTCATAATCCGGTCCACGTCAGCCACGCCCAAGGCTTCGTACATATCCTTGAACACTTCGTGCATGTTGTGGATTTCTGGTGCTTGGGCCGCGAGCTGTAGTTTGGTTTGCGCCAGCATGATCCGCTGAGACTGACTAAATGCGTTAGGGTTACTTACAGGAACCACATCCACACGGTCGTCAAAGTCAGACGCCATGATCGTCTGGTCGCCGCCCGCAACCGAGTACGGATACTCCTGCGGCAAGCTCTCACTCATCACGCGAGCAAGAATCTTAAACTCCTGACGCATCGCGTAGTGCAAGCGCTTGTGTACAGCGCTCATGACCCGCGAGCCTTGTTCCATCATAGCAATAGTCGTGCCAACAGCAGCTTGCTGGTTACCGTCACCGACCTTAAGGTCCGTGATCGTCGCAAAGCGCTGACCGGCCTGTACAACAAAGCCCAACAGATTGAAGAGTGTCTGGTCCGGGCCTTTGAAAGGCAGCGGCATAAGGCTATCTCGGATAGCCCCACCCGGTGCGTCCACGTCGCGGAACTCCCCCGGCTGCAACGGGTCATCGTCGTCCCTGATCCGTAGTCCGCGGGCCTTGAAGCCTGCAGGGAGATTGGACAACGTACCGGCGTCGATTAATTGTCGCAGTGCCGCTGTGGCGGTCCGAGACAGACCACCAATCGTGTGAATAAGACCTAGCCCATAAAACCCAAATCCGGGGAGGAACTTGAAGTGGGTGAAGTAGGCAATTTTCTTCTTGAGCGCGTCTTCTTCACGATAGTTGCGTCTAATGGACAGAATTTGTCCGTTGTCTTCCGAAATCGTGACGATGTAAGGCACCTTGATGCCAGTAGGATCACCGTCGTCATCTAGCTCTTCGTAGCCTTCCAAGTCCAAATCGACATGGCACTCAAGAATCGTGCAGTCATAATCAATCTGGTTAGGCTCTTGGCCGTCAATCTTGTCGAACTCACCCTCTAGCTGGGTGATTTCTTTCTGTGCAGGCAGCACCTCAACGTCCAAATACATGCCCGCAATCTGACGCTTGCGCAGGTCATTGAGCGGCATGCGTACAATCTGGGTGATATTAGGACATGTTTCGAGGTCCGCGGTGTCATACGGGACAATCAAGTTTTCCGCAGGAACAAACTTGGATACCGCACGACCTAGCGTCTCGTCATAGTACGTCTTCTTGAACGTCGAGCCCGCCAATGGCAGATAGAACAGCATCTGGTCCATATCTGGCGTGTATTCTTCCATCACATTGGTGATGTAGTAATTCATAAAGCCACGCACACGCATGGCTTGCTGCTGCTTCTCAGTCGTTTCCCTACCCATTACAACAGTGCGAACGGGCCCCGAAGGAGGTAACAGCTCGTTAAATGCTTGTGCTTGGAACTGCGTAGCCGCTTCCGCCAGCAACGGGTGAGTCACACCGGAGGCTCCACGGAAAGGCTGGGTGCGTTCTTCGTAAGTAAAGCCCAAAAGCTCTAAACCATCCTTGTAAGCGTCTTCCCATTCCTGACGACTTGCACGGTTGGCATCAAATTCGGAAAGTAGTTCAGAGGAAATGCGAGTCAGCTCACGGTCCGGCATTTCTTCAGCAAGGTTTGCATAAAAATCTTCGTTCATGCCGCGCTGGTCTTGCGGCTCAAAGTCAATCTCTACACCGCCGTCTTCGGTTGGCAGGATTTCAATCTCACCAACATTCTCAGCCTCAATCATCGCGACGACGTTGTTTTGGGAATCAGGAATCTCTAACTCAAGCTCGGCTGCCAAATCTTCTGGATCCAACTGCGACGGGACATTCTTGTCCACCATGCCGCCAATAGGTTCACGTGCCATGCGTTATCTCCTTCAAGACTAACTTACTATAGTCCTATACATATTTCTAGCAATTGGTGCTAGGGTGCCCACGCCCCGTGGGCCGCGGTTCATGTTCCGCGCTACGTCGGCTAGTGTTATTACGCCGCCTTCCGCTTTGTTTTGAATCCCAAAAAAGTCTTGGTAGCGGCTAATTAAAGCCTCTCTTGCCTGTTTTTCGGCCACTTCAAATGGAATATCGTTTCCTTGTCTGGCGTACTCCATTGGATTAAGAGCAAAATAGTTTGGTAAAATTTCAGAAATATCTTCCGGCGTATTTACCCGACCCTCTGCAATTAGTCTAGGAAAAGCCCCGCCCATAGAAAGCATATTTATGGGCCTGCCAAAATCATCTACCAAAACTGTCGGTTTCAAACCGCTTACATCGGCAATGATCTCATCTTGAAGATCAATCAACTCTTTCGCATATTTTGCGGGGTTTGTAACCGTGGTCGTCCCGAGAACGTTGTCTTGCCCAAACCCTTTTTCTTTTACTGCTCGGTTTACTGTTCTTTTTATATCGTCAGAAACAGCAGGGAGATATCCAGCAATCTTTTCTCGCGGGACATCATATCGGACAAGCCTATAGTCCGTCGGGGTGGTCATCCCAAACTTACGTTCAGTCAAAAATTTTATGTTTGAAGGAACCTTGTTTGGGTCAAGCGTGGCTGAAATTAGGCCTTCCGGTTGAAGGTCCCCATCGTTTGTTAGCTTTACTAGCCTAAACATAGGGACGGTGTCCCCATACCCCATAGTGTCTAAGGCTTGGTTTGACCTAGCTACAACATCCGGCTGAGACAACAATCGACTTGCAACCTCTGCCCGGTCTACCTTACTTGGCTCAATTACCCATGAAGTAATCAACTCTGGGGTACTTAAATCAGACAAAGCCCCAGTGCTTCCACCGCGTAAAGTCTTCGCTAACGCTTGAGCACTTTTTAAACCGGCTGCCGGTAACGCCGAAACACCCACCGTAAACGGAGCCGCCGCATAAAACGCATCCCCCGCTAAACCTAACGTCTGTATCCCAGCGTCAATATAATTGCCTTGAGCAACATTTTCAGAAAAAGAAGGCAACATCTGACCCGGATTAAACGGATCCGGCGCATACCCCAAAACATCCGCAACACCCGCACCCGGCGCAAAACTAGAACCTATCGCACCCGTAGCATACGCCGCCTCCCCCAAAGTCATGCTAGGGTCTGCGGTCGAAGAGGCTAAGAAATCGTCTTCCGGATTGTCCGCCATTAAGGGCTGCGTCATACTATCAACCAAATCGTCATGCTCCCCTCCTAATGATCCTTAATGAATCGTTGATACTCATCACGAGGGAAGTATACATCTGGACCGGTCTCCGGACTTTTAAACGATCTTTCGCCAGCGGGTCTTCCTAATATTGTATTTAACTGGTCAAGTATGGTCTTGTCTACCATTTGTGTAATTTGCGCAGGCGTCGCATTTATGCCCGCTTGCTTAAATAACGAGATGCCCACCGCGTTATTCCGCTTATCCATCGCCGCGTGTAAGCGATTAGTCCCAAGCTCATTAATGTCGCCAATTCGTTCCGCGGTCCGTGGGCCGTATTCCATCGCTGCCAAAGCTGAACCAAGCATGTGCTGCCGCGTATCACGTAGTTCTTGAGGTGTAGGAAGATCACTACGGGGGCGATCAAAGCGACGAGGACCAAAAAGAGGATCAACCCCAGCAGGATACCCATATTGCTCTGCAAGTTGGTCATAAAAGGGCGGGGCCCCTTCGGGATAAAAAACTTCTTGCAACTCTGAACCAGCTTGACCAGAGGCTCCAATAGCACTTTGTTGGTCAGCCCCAAGAGGTAGTGGTATATCTCTTTCGGGCTCCGTGATGTTGAAGTTATCCGATACAAAACGTAAGACACCTTTTTCATCATATTCTGGCGCATCTTGCAATTGCGTTGCACTTTCGTCTACGATTACTGTAGCACCACCGTCCTCCATGTAGGAGACGAAACCACCTGCTCCAAGGTTTACGGCGGTTCTGTTCATGCGCAAGCCTTTCATATTCTACATTTAATAATACGCTACCACCTTAGCATGGTTTTGTTCATCTTCCCAGTCATCAGTTGGTAGCTGGACAAAATTTCCTTGACGATAACGCATAAGTGCCTGCGTCATACTATCAACCAAATCATCATGCTCTCCGTTCGGAAACGCCGCCACTTCCTCAATCATCTCATCCGCCCAAGTCTCATCGGGGGCCCAAACCATCCCTGCCTCAAACAAAGGCGACACACTATGCACCCGGGACACTTTATCGTTGCCCCGACTCGGCGTGAAGTTCACAACAGGTATGCCCATGTTCCGTAACTCATGCGTCAATGGCATACCGCTTGCTTTCGCTTCTACAATGACCGTATCCGGCTCCCAAAACTGGTAGCTCTCCAAAGCAACCTGCTTCAACTCCGGAAAATCCCATCGGCCCTTCTTACTATCCAACAAAATTAAATTGGGCCCCGAACCACCCTCGTTGGGATAAAACACACCCCACGTCGTAATCGCACTGTAGTCCGCAGTCTCGCGTTTTGAGAACGCCGTGTCATAAGACTGAATAACATACTCTAACTGCGGAACTTTCTCGCGCTCCCAACAACGCCACCACTCGCGCTTAATAATCGCGTTCTCTTCACCCGTAGGATTTTGCTGATACTGCGCGTTCCACTTGGACGGAGGAATTGATGCGCGGACCGCGGTCAAATCTTCAATCGACCAAAATTCTGGCCAGCACGGAGTCCCATCGTCAAAAATGGCAGGCAACTCCACAACTTCCCATTGATCCGCCAACGGGTCTTTGGCCATCGCCTTCAACAACTGACCCGTCATGTCCTTCTCTGACCACCGCGTCTGAACCAAAACTATCGAACCACCCGGCTGCAAACGCTGACGAGGACCACCCGTGTACCAGTCCCAAGCATCCTCAAACCCGGAACTCGACATCGCCGTCTGCTCCGAGTGAGGATCGTCAATAATCACCAAGTCACCACCACGACCCGCCAAGTTAGAACCCACACCAACCGCGTAGTACATACCACCCTTGTTCGTGTCCCAACGTCCACTCGCCTTACTGTCCGCCGCCAGCTTGACCTCGGGGAAAATCTCCTTGAACTCGTCACTCTCAAGCAAATTCTTGGTCTTACGACCAAAATTCACCGCCAACTCGGTCGTGTGCGTCGCCTGAATGATCTTCTTCTTTGGGTCGCGGCCCATGAACCACGCAGGAAACAGGAAGGATGCAAACTCAGACTTCGTGTGCCGCGGTGCCATGTTGATGATGAGGCGCTTCAATTCGCCACGAGCAACACGCTCTAGCTTCTCGGCAATGATTCTGTGATGACGACCGGCGATGAAGTCAGGCCAAACTGTTTTCACGAAAGTTAAAAAATCATTTTGGCACTTCTCGTTCTTTTCGATCTGCGCGAGCCGCAGCTCAAGCTTCAATTTTTTTTCTTCCAAGGCCGGATTACTTGCTGCACTCATAGGGGCCCCTAGCTAATTTTTCACACGCAGTTTTAGATGTTCCACGTGGAACAATATTGGATGTTTCACGTGAAACATAGCACGGATTATATGCGATTTTAAGCACAAATATAAGACAGTTAAATATCGTCCGTTTTCACTGCTGATTATTTGCGAAAAACATGGCCCTTGCACCCGCAGGCAAAAACTGAATCGCGAGCGCTGAAAAATCGTCTACGGCCCACGGTCGACGGCGCTTGACCCGATAGCCCGGGGCCCCTTGGCGATGCCATCGGCCCGGGGCCAGTTGCCACCGATCGGCGGCCCACGGACCGCGGTTAACTTTCACCGGCCACGGTTGGAAGTTAACCGTTTAACTTCCACAGGCTTTGGAAGTTAAACGGTTAACTTCCACAGGCTGGAGTGCGGGGACCACGGCCCACGATCGGGGGCCACGGCCCACGATCGGGGAACCACGGCCAGCGGCCCGGGAACCACGGCCCACGATCGGGGACCACGGCCCACCGGCCACGGGGCGCGGCCCGTAGGTTTTGGGAAGGGTGCGCGGGGCAAGGCCCGGCGTGTTTAACTGTCAAAAACGGGCACAAAAAAAACCCCGCACGATGGCGGGGTTCTAGCGGCAGCGCTGCCGGGTTAACTGTGGGTGTATCCGTCGGGCTCAATGCCTAGCCACATGCCGCACCAATGGACTAAAACGCAATCGGGGCCGGGCTCAACAGTGGCGCGAAATTGGCGGTAAGTCATCCCCTGCGAATCGCGGGACCAAACGCGGGCCAGTGCGGCCCGCTGCGCTTTGTTTAGGTTAACCATTGAAACCCCCCCAACTGCTGGCCGACCATGGGCCATTTGTTAACGCGTCAATTTCGGCAGCGGTTAACGGGTAGCAACGGCCCACCCGGTCGAATCGCTCCCCATCTACTACAACCGATAGGCTGCCGGTATCCCCCCGGGGGTCACCATTAAACCAAACAGAATAACGCGAGCGCTTGCCGGGAATTTTTACCCCGTGGAAATAATGCGTGGCGTTCATTAGTCGAATCTCCCGATTTTAGTTTCACGGGTTTCCCGGTCGCGAATGGCCGTTATCCCGTAGTGATAAACAAAGCACTCGAAACCCTCAAAAGTGAAACACGCAAGCGGGGGCATGTCGGGGTCGTCATCATGTCCGGACTGGTACACCCCGGCATCGGTTAAGCTGCCACCGAAAGGGTAACAAAAGCCCCCGAACTGATAGGCGTCATCCATGCCCGCCGCGATGATGTCCAGCGTTAACGGTTCGGACGTGCTACAGCAAGCCGCCGCGAAAAAGTCGGGGATAATGCCGCAAGCTTCGATGATGTCCGCCGGGCGAGCGTGGCCAATGTCAGCGTCGCGAGTTGGATTTAGTACGCGATCAAGTAGCAGATCAGAAGAGCGAATATTAAAAGTTTGCATTGTTTAGTTCTCCGTAGTTTATGAAAGGCAGCTTGCCCGCTGCCTTGTGAGATTATATGCGATAATTTTTGAAAAAGTAAAGCCACAATAAAAAAGCCCGCACAATGGCGGGCTTTCTCCGGGTTGAGTTGGTGAGGTTTATGCGGCTACTTTATCCAGCAGCGCCCCGGCTTTGCGTTCCACTTCGATGCGGGCATCTTGGTGGGGGATGTCCCGGGCGATAGCGGTTATCGCTTGCGCAGCATCCCAAACGGTTTCAACCGGACGGCCTTCTTCCTCAATGTGACGCGCTGCCGCTGCCTTGGCCATCCGTCCAGATAACCCGGCACGCTTACTCAAAAAGTCTAAGCGGCTCTCATCATCGTGCGCAATCTTGGCGGCTTTCGCGGCTTGCACTCCCTCAATAAATGTTGACGTTGCACCATGCGCGAAACTTTCCAACGCCGGGCGGGCTTCATAGGCGAAACGATCGGGGGCAAATTTAGTGTGCCGGATTTTTATTTCTTGGAAGTTTTCCACGCCCCACAAATTGCGATTCATGCAAACCCCCCGAAGGTACATGGCGGCAATCCCGGCGGTTTTACTTCCCGTTTCACTGTTCCAAGCGTAAAACCCGCGAAACATCAAATCCGGCTCACCGTTCGGCAGCTTGCCGACTTCGATGGGGTTGCGGTCGTCCACTAGGAAAACGAACACGTCGCGGTCGCTGGCGAAAAGGGTAGTTGTGTCCATGCTCACCGGCACATCTGGATCATAAACGGCCAGCCCATTGGATTGCCCCACCATCATGCCGGGCACCTTCCACCGTCCGCCGGACGCGTCCACCAATTGCTTAATCGGTTCCAAAATTTCCCAATCAAAAATGCGGCCATAGTCGGGACCGGTTGCGGCTCGCAATTCTCCGCCAGCGGCTTGGCTGCCATATACCTTTACCAGTTCTTTGCCCCGGTTATAGCGCAACCCCCACTGGATACAGTCCGCCGCCAATGGTGCGGGCAAGTCGCGCAAATAACCCGACGGTGCCCCGGCCAATTGTGATAACTGGCCAAAGCTCCAGTTGGTCGGACTGTTCACGTGTTCACGGTAGTTATCGTCAGCATACTCAATTCGCAAATCCCCGCGGCTTGGGTTGTCTTGATCCAGTTCGCCAATAATTTGAATTTTGTGAGTGTCAACCGTGCGGCTAGTCATCCGCTGCGCGTCCACTTTCTTGAATGCAAGCATGTCATCAAGTGACAAGAATTTTTGATCCGCCGGACGGCTAAACCACTGCGAAGAAACAGTGCTGTTTCCGATACCGTGAGCGAAAGCGTTGGTTTGATAAGTCATAATTTTTTTCTCCGTAGTTAAAAGTAAGAGCAGCCCATTGCCCGAGCTGCCCCTATAATGTCGCATAATTTCGCATACCTTGCAAGCTTATTTTTTAAAAAGTTATTCGGCCCCGATATCCCCGGCAACATGGTGGCGGACAATGGACCCGGGCGGCAACGATTGCGCAAACCGGCGGACCTTTTCCGCGTCAGTCTCCGGTTGCTTACTGTTCGCGGTATCTTCCCACCATATTCGGCAGTGGCCCGCGTCGGCATAGCATCCGCCCCGGGTGTTCACGTCCGCGGCTTTTTTCTTGCTCGGACCATGCGCGGTAAATCCAATGATATAATCCCGATCAAGCCGGGCGCACAATGGTTCACCGTTGCCACAATCGGCGCAGCTAAACCCGTCGCGGTATTCTGCCGGGCAGCGCACGATGGTGATCCCGAACGGAGCCGATTGTGTTTTCTTGCCTTGCCAATAGTCTTCACGCAACACCACCACCGACGGCACCCCGTTGTGAATTGATGCGGCTGCCGCTGCCGGGTTTTCCGCCGAAAAGTTTATAACGGTTTTACCGGGCGAAAGCTTGCGGTCCCACCCGTATTGGCGTGGATCAAAATGCGAGTAAGTAAAAGAAACGCCTCGACGGGGCACAGCGTCCAATAATGCGTCCAGATATTCCGCGTCGATTTTTTGCGAGCCTTTGCCGCTGCAATTCATTTTGCAAGATGCCGGGCAAGTCGCGTATTTTTCTCCGCTCCCGGCGCGATAAGTTACAGCGATGCCGCGGGTTTTTGTTGCGCGGCTGTAGTCAACAGTCTTTAACATGGTTTGCCCTCCGTAGTGATATAAGACTTATCGCATACTATAGGACATAAAAAAGCCCGCAGTCAAGCGGGCAATTTTAAAAAAGTTATCTCCGACGTCTGGCCCGCGGCTGCACCCTACGCGGGATCCGCGGCTGCCTTGCCCTTCGATCCACTTCGTTAAGGGCTTCACTGCCATAGAACAAACGCGCAAGAAAACGAAATATAAACATTTGTCAATCCTCCGTTGTTAGTTGACTATGGGATTCTATGCGATTCTATAGGACAGATCAAGCTTAAGATGGTTTCCCAGTCCGGTTTGCCCTCGCACTGGTAAAGCGGCTCGACTTTCAAACCCTCGAAGCGCAAGTCCATCGCCGCGCTGCCGGGATACAAAAATATCTGTTCTGGCAATGTCTTAGTTTTAATCTTGCGAACTAAAATCCAAACGCTGGCATGTGCGTGTGTAGACATCCACGCGACTTGGTGGGGTCGCAGCTCGACGGCTTGGCCGCCGGTCGCCTTCAATTCCACAAAATGAAAATCGCCCTGCTCGTCACAAAGCAGCACGTCAGGAACGCCGGGCATCGCCCACGTTTCTAATCTAGTGGATTTCAGATTCCTCGAACTCTTCTCCATCCCAGTTTTCATCATGCGCCAAAAGTCGGCTTCGCGCTTTGTCGCGGTTCTGGGTATTGCTCGGTCCTTCGGGAGTAACGTCGATAGTGATCGGGGCATATTGGTTTTTAATCTCCTCAAGCGCTTTCAGAACATCCTCTTTGCTCATGCTGTCGATGCTACCGTGGCGGACTTCTGATTTGCTCACGTAAATGTCGCCCTGCGCTTGCCCTCGCCGGTACTCTGCTTGAACGGCTGCCGAATAGGCTCCGTTCTGTAATGCCATATCTCGAATCGTTTGAAGGTCTCGAAGATGGCGTTGGTAGTTGACCCCAAACTTTTCATCCAGCTCTGCCCTGTACGCTTGAATGGCCGCCACCACGTGCGGGCTGATGTGGGGATTGGTTAATTCGTAAGCCCGGGTATGTGCAGAAGATGCAGGATAGCCCGCATTGACTGCTGCCTCACGCATGGTGATCTGTCCATCTTTCGATACCAGCTCTTTCACAAACAATTCTTGCCTGCGGGTAAGCGGCTGCGCTTTGGTCGCTCTAGGTCGGCCCACCTTCTTTTTGGGCTCAACCGGGACCGTCTTAGAGGTATTTTTCCGGGGCATACTATTCTCCAGTTATTCAGCGATAGTCTAGCTTAAATTAGCCCCTTTCTATATATGTATCCAGAAAAATATTTTTTCAAAAAAAATTCTCAGACCCCCTTAAGGACCGAACGGCCTCTAAGGGTTACATAAACTCTGGTTACGTTACATAATTGTTTTTGTCTTATGTAACTCTGTAAGTCTATATAATAGAAAGACTTTTTGCTCAAAGTTACACGGTTACACCGGTTACGGCTATTTTGACCTTTTTTCTTTTTTCTTTTTTCTGGCTCTATATATAGAGACCGGCGTTAAAAGTGTTGCCCCGTGAGCCGCGACCCGTGAGCCGCGACCCGTGTCCCCTATGTCGCAAACAGACCCAAAAGTTACGTGAGCCGTGGCTCATGTTTTGTTAGACTGCCCCCCGGCCCGGCCTGCGTGACTCCTAAAGCGTCTACTTTTGTGGGCGGATCAGACGGCGTGGGTCGGGCCACCACCCAAACGAAAAAAGACGTTAGTTGGCTTCGGTGGTGTGTTGCCACTGGTTCCACGGGACGTAAGCGTATCGCCACTTATCGGCTTCCTTTTCCAAACGTCTTTCGATGAAGGGTGAAGCTACCCACGATATACCGTATTCGATTTCGCGTTTGTAGATTTCTGCCTCTTCGCGCCATGTTGCGGCGTCCGCGAGGCGTCCTTCAAATTCGTCTTCTTCAGCCCAGAAGTTGCAGAGGTGGTAGCAGCTTACCCCGAGCAGTGAGCCGTCAGGGGTTCTGGTGTATTTAGGTCGTTTACCGTTCATAGCCGGTCCTCATAGTCTTTGACGGCGGGGATGTCTTCGATTTCCTGCCAGACAAGGGCGATCACATAGGCCGGGTTAAATCGCACGATGGTTTTGTTGTCGAGGATGACGGACAGACCGTGTTCGTCCCAGTCCCACGATTCAACATTGTCGTAACGGATTTGCGAGCCAGCGCCCGGGTGAAGGTCGATAGTGAGTATCTTCATGTGTTGTCTCCATTGAAGCTTGCCCGCTTCATCGGTTTCGTTCTGAAGAAGCCGTCGTATTGCGGGTAGTGGTGCATGAACAATCGTGCGTAGAGCGCGATGAGATCGTTGCTGATTTTGTAATCGTCCCCGGTGGTGACGATCATGGTCTCCCACCGGATGCGATTGACGATAAGCCAAGCGGATAGGCGGCGATGCCCTTTACCAATCGCTTGGAAGGTGATGCGCGTCCTTATACCAATCGAAGACCAAGCGAAGTTGGCGACCAATTGTCCTGCCTTCACTTTTAGACATGTCTTTAATTTCTTCGTACACCTCTCGTGGTACGAGGATGCTTTTCCAACGTATGATTGACTCGGCGGGGTCGTAGTCTTTCGGAGCTTCGTCCACCTTCTCGACAGTCGCTTCGATGTCTCGGATGGGTTGCTTCAGCCATTCGGGGTCGTTGCCCTTCATGAGCCATCCCATAACTTCGGCGCGTTCCCATCGGTTGACGGTTTTTGGGCCGTAATTTGTGGGGCGCTTGGTTTTCTTAGGTTTAGGGAAGGAGCCGTTTTTAATCCGCCGATAGATGGTGGGGACAGAAACCTTCGCGATTTGTGCGACTTCTTCGATGGTGAGTAAATCTTTCATATCTTTCTCCGTGTGTACCTCACGGAGTAGTGTATGCGATTTTATCGGAAAAAGTCAACTAATGTATTTGATCGCTGGGTTGAGCAGAGATGATTGTTGCTTCGGAATGTTGTGCGGCGTTCGTGATACAGGAAGAGAGGAGCCCCATCGCAGAGGGCGTGTCGGGCGACACAGCGATTAGATGAGTAATAATTTGAGTCAGGGCTCCTCCGAGAGCCGGGCCTTTGTCCAAGCCCATAGCATCGAACTCTGCCAGCAATTCTGCTGTGCAGTCAGCGGCGTGGAAGAAATGGTCTTTTGCCTGTTCTTCAGCCATTGAGCATTCGCTGCCATGCTTTTTCAATTTCGTTAAGCCTTTCACGTTTCCGTTCTGGTTTCATCGTATCATCTTCTTCCACTTTAATCATGGCCTCGTTTACAACACGATTGATCTGTGATACGGCCCAGCTCCAGTCGATTTCGCTTACTCGCTTTTCGGCTTCCATGTATCCACCTCCGCATACCATTTACCGCTACGGCCTTCGCTGACTTGCAGGTTAAGCCACTCGCCTTCTTGATTCGTGAGCCACGCGATAAGTTCTTCGCGCTTGATACTGAGTTTACATTTCACCCAGTCGGGTGCTTTTTCGTCGGGTTGCTTGGCAAGCAAGCCATCCACAAAGACTTTCTGGTTTTCCATAGTTTTCCTCTTTTACAAAAAAATGCCCCTAGACGGGGGCAACCGAACTAGGGGCAGGGTCTAACTACGGAGAACACCACTGTTTTGGTGTTCGCAGCCATTATACGCACAAGTGTATGGGATAAGCAACACTTAATCGCATACATCATATAGATATTCTGCCCCGGGTATTTTGTCTATGATCGTTAGCCGACAGTTTTCGCACCCCAGCCTACAGGTTGCGTATCGCGCATCTGGATCATCCGCTGGTATAAGCGACCATGGGCACTGCCAAGCAGTTTCTTCTTCCTGATAGGTGGTTAGGGCGTGTTCAATCATCGTTGCCAGCGTGTAGCCTTTCCCGTGGTAAGCCGTATGTCCGAGGTCTTTAATCTCATTAAGCTTGTTGACCAGCGCATCCGCCTTCTCTATATTGACTTGTAGTTGCTCGATCTTTTTCTTGCCATCGAGCAGGTTGGCAACACACTCTCCGGCAAACTCGATAGCCGTGTCTGCATGTCCGGTGCTGAATCCGTTGTCTATGCAGAGTTTACAAAGGCGCTCCAGATCAACCTTTTCACTGTCATCACTCATTCCGGCACCCCCGCATACCTCAAGAGCACCTCGCAGGCATCTCGGATTTCTGCGTAGTCGGCGGCATCCTCGTCCAGTTCTTCGATACACTGCTTTGCGATATCTAGGTGGGTTTTGAGGAAGTGCTCAATCACCTCATCTTCAAACTCGGGTGTTATAATGTCGTATATGTGCATATCAGCTCCTGTATAAGTGCAGACGCTCAAGCTTATCGGCTGTTTTCTTTTGAAGGTGCATTTCCTGCATGATGCGCGTCCTTATACCAATCGAAGACCAAGCGAAGTTGGCCACCAATTGTCCTGCCTTCACTTTTAGACATGTCTTTAATTTCTTCATACACCTCTCGTGGTACGAGGATGCTTTTCCAACGTGTTGTATCCATTAATTTCTACTCCAGAGCCCCGGATTGTCTACGATATTATAGGAGAATATGCAAGAATGCAAGAAAAACCCCTTTGTTACACCCCATTCAAAATAAATTTACAAAAATTAATTTCCGAGTCGTGATTCTGAACAAAAAGTTCGTCAAAATGACTTTGGGGCAATCGCAAAGAGTTTGTTATTTAAAATGCACAAAAAGCACCGCGATGGAAAAATATGCGAGTTAATTCTTGAGGAGTATCTTTTCCGTAAAGGATGGTGGGTTTTTAAACCTATCGCAGAAACAAGTCCAGCCGACTTCATTGCACTATCGCCTTCGGGCGATATTTTTTTGTTTGACGCAAAGAAAGATAGTCAGCGGAAAAACCCTAACCGTAAAAAATGTCGCATCTATCGCCCTCGCAGCGACGTTCAAAAAATGTTTAATGTCCGCATGGCTTACGTGAACCTTGACACGCGGGCCGTGGTCATTGTGCCGCGATTATAAGATCACTTGGCTTCGCCCCAAGACGGACCTATTTCCACGTCGCACTTAGACGGCACTTCAAGCGGAACAGCGCTTTCCATCACCTTGGCGATTTCGTTCGCCTCGTCCACACTTTTGACTGACATGGCGATCTCATCGTGGATTTGGATCATGGGCAGTTTGCCCATCTTGTAGAGGTCCACCATCGCTTTTTTGGTCATGTCGGCAGCCGATGCTTGGATCAAGCGGTTAAGTGCTTTGTACGTGTACGCTCGCTTCAACCGGGTTGTCGCACCGTAAGTGTCGATAGCTTCTTTGTACGGCAGCGCCTTGTTCATGGCGAAGGTATCGGGCTCCCATAGATCGAAGCGGCACTTGCGTCCAAGGATGGAGCGCAGCGAACCGCCAGACGATTTCTCATTGAGCCGGTTCATAACGCCGGTCATCAATCCCTTAACGAACGGAACCCGGTCGTGGTATTGCTTCACCAGTCCCTTGGCCTCCTCCACAGGGATGTCTAGCTGCTCTGAGAGCTTGTTTACCCCCATGCCATACATCATGCCAAGGTTGATCGTTTTAGCCTGCTTACGTGGAATGCTGGCCATCTCAGCCACCATGGTGTGGAAGTCTGTGTCCGGGTCGTTGGTGTACGCGTCCACAAACTCTGCCGCGCCGTCCAGTTCGATACCTCGCATTTTCCCGTATACATGCGCATAATGGGTCAAGATGCGTGGTTCCTGCTGCGAGAAGTCAATGGCAGCCCACTGCTCCCCTTCTTCTGGGAGGAACAGGCTACGGATCATTGGACCAAGTTCTGGGTCGCGGGCCGGGATTTGTTGAAGGTTGGGGTTGGACATTGAGATGCGGCCAGAGACTGTGCCGCCATCGTCGGAGCGAATTTGATTGATATGACTGTGTATTCTGCCGTCAGCGTGGCAGTGCTTCATGATGGTGTTGATGAAGGTGCCGGATGTCTTGTTCAGATTCCGCGCTTGGACGATGAGCTGCGCGAGGGGATGATTGTTCTCTTGGAGGAAGAGCTTAGTGAAGCTCGGTGCGCCTTTTTCGGTTTGTGGATAATGGATGCCGACTTTATCGAACGCTTTAGCGAGCGACTGCGCAGCCCAGATTTCCACGTCTCCGCCAACGATATTCTTAATTTGCTTGAGGACTTCCCGCTCTCGTTTGAGCAAACTATCCCTCGTTCGCTCTACCCGGTCGGTATCGACGCGGACGCCTCGCATGGTCATGTCAACGAGACATGGGAGGAGATCAAGTTCGAGATTTGCGATAGGCCAAAGGTCTTCTTTGCTAAGGTGTGTGGAGAAGAAGTTCCAGAGTTCGAGGGTCAGTTCAGCGTCGCCTTCGCCGTAAGGTCCAACATACATGGCTGGCATCTTCCACATTTCAGCTTTCGGGTCGATACCGAACTCCCGGGCAGCCTCGACGAGCGCCTTCTCTGACTTCACCTTGTTGAGGTGGTCGTAAGCTAGGGCGTTCAGGCTGTAACTGAATCTGTTCTCGTCGAGCAGCGATGCGACAAGCATGGTGTCGATGACGCGGCCTTTGACTTCAAAGCCCATCTGCTTGATCCACCCAAGGTCGTACTGGGCGTTGTGCATGATTTTGTCTGCCGGGCACTCAAAGACTTTCTTGAGCCACCGGTTAACAATCTTCTCATCTAAGTTACCTCCGCCCATGTGACGCACGGGAAGGTAGCCGGACCAACCGTCTACTGCGACGGCATAGCCCACCACTTCCCCGTCCCCGGTTGGCCAACCCGGACCATTTGTTTTTAGGTTCGGGTCGCGTGTTTCGACGTCGATGGCAATCTTATTTGCCGACGTGATGTCCGGTAGTTCGAGCGGTGGAACCCACTCACTCTTCGGTGCGAACATCGTCATTTGTAATCCTGACACTGGCTTCTCCGCCCAGCGCAGCGTAGCCACAAATGTCTAGCCATGAGTCCTCGTGCGCTGGAGTTACTATTAATCGGGCAAGCTTAACAGCGATCATGCACTGATAAACCTGCTCGGGGGTGACGTCAGTTTCAAGAAGGACTGACCATAATTTAGCGATACGTTGATGGTTTTCGTAGGCATCGCCGTAGTCCGCGGCCCGCTCACCATTAATTATCTGCTCTGCTTTCTGTAGGATTTCTTCCGGCTGCATCCGTCTGCCTTCACAAATTCTTTGCGCTCTTTATCCCACTCAAACCGTATGCCTTCGGTTTCCTCGTCGGGAATGCTGGGGTCCGTCCATCTTGCTTTGGCTCGGTAATTAGCGAGGTCGGCTACGCCGTTCTCTTCAAACAGCTTGCGGCGCTTCTCCTCGTATTCTTTCCACTCGGTCCACGACTGTTTCATTTTCTCAATATGAGTAATCATTCTACCACCACATCATTGTATGTCTCGAACCACACCTTAGCACCACAAGACAGGGGCTTTTCAGGACTATAGACGAACGCACCTACTACATATCCACGGCTGTCAATTACCGTCGCCTTTTGGCCTTTACGGTTCTGCTTGTAGTCCTTGACAGTCAGTACTGGCTTGTCATCACCCTTGGCATTAGCCTTGATGTTGTGCTGGTTCACGTGAACAATAGTCTTTCTCATATTTACTCTCCGTCGTAGTTATAGAAAGCCGTATCGAACTGGCGTAAATTGTCACTACGCTCATCACTCATCGGTATGATGCTGATGACGTGTGTTGGCTACCCACTTTCTTGAACTGGTAGGGGTTCTCTGGGTCGCGTTCCCAGTCATCTTGTATGTGGTTGGCCGTTTCGTTGTGATACGGCTTCCAGCGGTCCACGTCTACATCATTGTCCTGCGGCATGAATGCCAGAAGCTGCTCATTAACACGGCGCATAACAATGTTGACCAGTGTGGTGTGATTAAACTCATCTTCCATATTGATAAATTCTTCGCCTTCAATTTCGTCTGAGTAGTTGTTGTAGGCGTACACCTGTTCAGTCTGACCCGGCAAGGGGCCGGTCTGGATGCGCACAACAAAACGTGCAGGATCATTCGACTTATCACCGTCGTTGAGGTGGTCCTTGGTGCCCATGTGTAGCTGCACGTTAGGATTCTCGTCTGTGTGCGTGTGGTACAGCCGGATGTTTTCGTCTGCGTTTATAGGTAAAAGCTGCTTCAAAAACATAGTAGTTCCTCTCTTTGGTTTAGTAGTTGCTCTCTTTGGTTCAGTGTACTGCTTAGGAGCTCACAGCTCCTCACTCGTCATCTATCTCCAATAACTTGGCCCTGTAGTGTACACAAAACGCTTAATCTTCATAGGTCATAACTCCTTGTTACATCTTCGGCGTCTACGATGTACAGATTACGCCGTGTTCTTGTGACGCCAACATAGAACACGCGATGCATGTCATCAGGATTGATGCGCATTTCATCGTCGGCTGCTGGGCTGAGGTCCGTGAATAACACGACGTTATCCGCCTCACCGCCCTTTGAGCCGTGGATCGTGGACGCTGTAATGCGGGGTATGCTATTGAACTTCTCGCCCCTGCGCAGCAGTGCAGTGATGTAGGCCCGGTCTGTCTCGGGCAGCTTGTCCATGGCCTCGGACCAAATCATGTCTTGGGTGGCCAGCAAGCCGTGATCGGTTACGAGGTCGCCCATTTTCACGAGGTCGGTGTCGTCGATGCCGGGCAGCTTTTTGTAACCTCTGGTAACACGGTTACCGGTGGACATGTAACTGTAAATGATCCGTGCTACTTTTCCGGACACTTCGCGGCCTTTTCGTAGCTGTTCCCAGCCGTTGATGGCCTCGCTCACCTTCTCACTGATGGACCGTTTGCCGCGGTACGTGAAGAGGTAGCCGCCGGACTTAAGGTCGTTGTACACGGGCTGAAGTTGGTAGGCGGCCTGCGACAAAATCAACCAAGACCCTTGCGTCATGTCGAGGGAGTTAATTGTGTTGATCCGCGCCACTTTCCCGGGCTCCTCACGGGGCTTGTATACCTTCGGGAATCGTCGGGAAATGCGGCGCACGACACCCTCCGCAATGTTATGCACGGACCGTGGGATGCGGTACGACTGCGACAGTGTTTCGCTACCGCCCGGTAAGTTAATGAAATGGTCTACGTCAGCACCAGCCCAGCGGTATATCGCTTGGTCATCATCGCCTGCGCAGTACATGCGCTCGGATTGCTTATCCAGAATGTGGGCGATGTCCCACTGTAGGGGGCTCAAGTCTTGTGCCTCGTCGAGGAAGCACAGGTCGAACGTGGGGCAGAACTTGTCGGCACCTTTGGCAAAGTGTTCGAGCATGTCCGTGAAGTCATATAGGCCCATCGCGTCCTTATATGCGCGTAGGCTTTTGTCCACGTAGTTGACCGTGTTCCAGTCGGGTTCGATGTTGCTCATGTTGTACTGCTCGCGCAGGGGTGCTTTGCGCAGCCGGGCTAAGTTAATTAGGCCAAGTATCGGGTCGCTGCTGGTGACAAGGGTGGGAATATCTTCATCGAAATTGGTGTTCTTGGCGCTGCCAAGGGACACGCCAATGCTTCTACTTAGCTCCCGGTAGTGTTCATCCTGCATCACCTGCTCTGGGCGTATGTCAGTCATCGTGAGAGCCAGACTGTGAAGCGTTCGGAAGAAGATAAGGTCTTTCTTAGGGTCAAGATTAAAGCGCTCTGCGGCGCGTTCCTTGGCCTCATTGGCCGCCTTACGTGTAAAGGCTAAGAAGGCGATCCGTTCTGGTGCAGTGCCTTTTTCGAGTGCGTCATCCACCATGTTGAGCAGGGTCGTAGTTTTACCCGTGCCCGGTGGGCCAAATATTCTAAACATTATGGCGCCTCTAATTTTCTGACAATCTGGCGGATGCGCTCCCGGGACAGGTTCATTCGTCTGCCTATGGCGGCGAACGTCATACCGCGCTGATACATTCTTAGAATTTGCATATTGCGGCCTGCTAACTCTACCTTGGTCAACTTGGTCAAAACGGTGCCTCCCCTTGATTACCAAACTGCGGCGGATCAAGGTCAATCTCCACGCTATCGAACGCAGGGATTTGCCAGACACGTACTGCTCGGCCTTTAATCTTCAACACTATGCTTTCACCGTTGATGTCGCGTAAACGCTGGGCGATCTTGTGCGACTTGTACTCAAAGAACTTATTCTTGCGCAGAAAGGCTTCAAAGTCTTTAAGCCGGAAGAAGGTGATGCCCTGCTCTTCATCGGTCCATGGGCGGCGTAGCAGGATTTCTTCTTTGTCTTGCGCCTGCTGTAGGTGACGGCAGAACTCTTCAAGGTAATCGTAGAACTGACCGCTGATGCTGGCGTCTTGTGCCACTTCAATGATGGCGCTTTCGTTGTCGCGCATCTCAGAGAGCAAGGTGCTGATCCTGCTTTCCCACATTGTTTTCTGCACTGACTGCGGCATGAAGTTAAGCTGCTCCATGCAAGCCTTTTGGAACATGGCTTGGTTCATCAGCGCGTCGGTATCTAGCTCCAACGGTTCGCCATTCACGTCCATAAACCAGACGGGCGGGGTGGAGTTGTATTTACGGAGGTTTGCGATGGTTGCGCCAGCTACCGCAGCGCCAACACCAAACTTGCGGGTACGACAAAGCTCTTTGTTGCAATGTGAATTGATCGGAGCGTCGCTGCATTTGTAAGCGTAATCTTTGCGGTCTAGTTGCTTGGCAACTATGTTGACCTCCGGCAGTGGTAACGGCGGAGCAAGATGCTCCATGTTGTACTTGAGGATTTCGGATTCCCAACTGTCCGGATATGCCTTGCGTAGATACACCCCGATGTTGAATAGACCATTATTTCTGCCCCCTTCGCTGATGCCAGACTTACACAGTATCTGCAAACAGGGTGGACCGTCCTTCAGTAGGTCGGTCTCGCCGCTGCCTACTATCTGTAGCTTAACTATCTCTTCAGGAGTTTGAACAAAGTTATCGTAAAGCCCGTAAAATTCTTCGAGTGTCGCGGATGTCCCATCGTCTAGGAAGGCATAGCGCAAGCCGCCCTCGTGGTCGTAGTAAGGCAGGTTTAAAAAGTTACCCACGTCACCACGGTCGAGGTGCAGTTTAATTTGCTTTGGGAATATCTCACTGTCGCCGTAGCCGAGGGCCGCGGAC
>Ga0180438_10004024_pt1 | contig 21565 bp, 14 predicted proteins | sample SS_ome_12_FD_132455 | JGI IMG/M metagenome (GOLD analysis project Ga0180438, IMG submission 132455) | Hypersaline lake sediment archaeal communities from the Salton Sea, California, USA - SS_3_D_2 metaG | ecosystem: Environmental > Aquatic > Non-marine Saline and Alkaline > Hypersaline >...
AAGGCCAAGAAGGCCAAGAAGGCCGTGAAGAAGACGGCGAAGCGGAAGAAGAAGGTGGCGAAGAAGGCCAGGCCCGCCCCGGCCGGGAAGGCCCGGCCGAAGCGGGCGGCAAAGGCTCGCAAGCGTGCCGGCGGGAAGAAGCCGGCCCCCGCCAGGAAGGCGGCGAAGAAGTCCGCCCGGAAGTCCGCGAAGAAGAAGGCCCGCAAGTAATCCCCCCCGGCGGGGCCCGCTCCGCCCGTCAAGAGAATCTCATGGTTCAGAAACCCGAGAACAAGCTGGTGTTGGGGATCCCGAAGGGCTCCTTGCAGGAGAGCACGCTCGATCTGTTCGAGCGGGCCGGGTACAGCATCTCCGTCTCCTCGAGGAGCTACTTCCCCACGATCGACGACGACCGGATCGCCGTGATCATGTTCCGCGCCCAGGAGATGAGCCGCTACGTCGAGGACGGCGTGATCGACGCCGGGCTGACCGGGTGGGACTGGGTGCGGGAGAACGGCTCGGACGTCGCCGAGATCGCCGAGCTGATCTACGCCAAGCAGAAGCTCCGCCCGGTCCGGTGGGTGCTGGCCGTGCCCGAGGAAAGCCCGGTTCAGCGCCCCGAGCAGTTGGACGGGGGCATCGTCGCGACCGAGCTGGTCGAAGTCACCCGCCGCTACTTCGCCGAGAAGGGCGTGAACGTCAAGGTGGAGTTCAGTTGGGGCGCGACGGAAGTCAAGGCCCGCCTGCTGGACGCGATCGTCGACGTGACGGAGACCGGCTCGAGCCTCCGGGCCAACAAGCTCCGCGTGATCGACACGCTGATGACCAGTTCGACGCGCCTGATTGCCAACCACGACGCGATGAAGATCGACTGGAAGCGGCAACTCGTGGAGAACATCGCCCTGCTGCTGAGAGGCGCCATCGACGCGCGGGAGAAGGTCGGGCTGAAGATGAACGTCCCCCGCGAGCAGCTCGGCGCCGTCGCCGCCCTCCTGCCGGCCGAAAAGAGCCCGACCATCTCCTCCCTCCACGACGAAGGCTGGCTGGCGCTGGAGGTGATCGTCGAGGAGAAGATCGAGCGGGAGCTGGTGCCCCAGTTGAGGCGAGCGGGCGCCACCGGCATCATCACGTACCCGCTGAACAAGGTGATCCCCTAGCCCGATCGGCCGGAGCCGTCTGTCCGGCGGCGGCGTTGAACATACCGGAGGGGGTCGGCCGCTGTGTCGCCGCCGCCCCGCCTCGCCGGGCCACCACACCGCCTGAGGAATGAGGATGACAACCGCCAGAAGCCTTCTCGCAGCAGTCGCCGCCGCCCTGGCCTGTGGGGCAGCGGCCGGACGCTGCGAGGCGCAGACCACCACCCGGTCCGCCCGGACGAAGCCGGCCCCGCCGGCCCGGGCGACCGTGCCGTTCGACCAGCTCACCCCGCCCGTGTCCAAGCCGACCGGTCGGCCCGAGGCCCGCAAGCTGTCGGCCCGGTCGAAGAAGCTGGTCGACGAGGCCCGACAGCAGTTGAGCCGGCGGAAGACCAGCGAGGCCATCCGCCAGCTCGAGCGGGCCCTCGGATACGACCCGGGCAACCCGCAGATCCTCCGGCTGCTCGGGCAGGCCTACCTCGCCCTGCCCAACCGCGGCAAGGCCGTCACCAACCTCACCGCCGCCGCCGAGGCGGCGCCCGATGACCTGGACACCCAGGTGCTGCTCGGCCAACTCGCCGCCGGGCAGAGGCGGACGGACAAGGCGATCGAGCATCTCCGCACGGCGCTGAAGTGCTCCGCCGCCAAGCCCGAGAGCGGCCGCGCCGCCGAGGCGCTGCTGACGCTGGCGTTGATCCTGGACCGGGAGCGCTACTGGACGGCCGCCCTGGAGTGCTACACGCGGCTGGGCCGGTGGATCGAGGATCACGGCCGGTCGTATGCCGAGCGGAAGTCGCTGCGGGAGTGGGTCCTTCGCTCCGAGCGGCTGCATGCTCGCCGGGGGGCGCTGCTGCTGCTGCTGGGCCAGCGGAAGCAGGCCGCCGAGCTGCTGCGGCGCGCGTACCGGCGGAACCGGACCCAGACGGGCACGGCCAAGCTGCTCGTCGAGGCCCTTCTGGGCGACGGCCAGTACGCCGAGGTCGAGAAGCTCCTGCTGGAGATGGGCAGCCAGCCGACCCAGCAGCCGAACGTCCCTGAGCTGGCCGCCGAGCTGTGCCGCCAGGCCGGCGAGCGGGAGCTTCCGCTGCGGCTGTGGAAGGCCTACTACCGCCGGCGCGCGTCGGACGTGGCGGTGGCGGGCGCGTTGGCGCGGACGGCGCAGCAGATGGGGTGGACCGACGAGGCGGCGGCGATCGTCGCGTCGATCCTGTCGGCCCGACCGACCGACGCGGAGCTGTGGCGGATCCTCGCGGGCAACTACGCCCAGCGGAAACAGACCGGCGAGCTGTTCGAGAAGATGGAGCAGACGCTGGCCGACAAGCCGGAGGCCGCCGACGCGCTGGCCGAGGGCGTCAAGGCGCTGGCCGCGGCGGGCGCCGAGGGCGTCGAGCGAGAGTTCGCCGCCCTCGCCCGCAAGAGCAAGTCCCCCGCCCGGGCGCAGTTGCTGTACCTCGGCGGGCTGCTGGCCACCGGCCGAAACAAGCACCAGTTGGCCGCCGACCTGTACCGCCGCGCGATCGACGACAAGAAGGACTTCCTGCCGGCCTACGAGGCGCTGCTGGCGGCCTATCTCGCCCAGGGCCGCCGCGACCGGATCGAGCGGCTGATGGAGAAGGTCGGCCGCCTCGAGGCCGGCAAGCACTGGCCGAGCTACCTTCGCGGCAAGGTCGCGCTGAGCCGCAAGGACCCCGCCGCCGCGGTGGAGGCCTTCGAGAAGGCCCTGTCGCAGAAGGCCGACGACCTGCCCACGATGCTGCTGCTGGCGGAGGCCTACACCCGGGCCGGCCGAACCGCCGAGGCGCTCAAGACCCTGAAGAAGGCCCACGCGGACAACCCGGGCAACATCGAGGCGACCCGCCGGCTATTCGATATCCACGTCGCCCGGGAGGAGCTGCGCGAGGCCCGCGTCCTTGCCGGGCAGGTCCTGCGCGAGCAGCGAGAGAGCATCCCGGGGCGGCTGATGCTCGCCGAGCTGGCCCTGCTGGCCGGACGCCGGACCGAGGCGAGGCAGTTGCTCGCCGAGCTGGAGAAGCGCGCCCCGCAGGACATCGGCGTGCAGCTTCTGGCCGTCCGCGCCCTGATCGGCGCGACGCCGGGGCTGGTCAGCAAGGACGATTTCGGCCGGGCCTCGCAGAAGCTCCGGGGCATCCTCCGCCTCCGCCCGGAGAACCGACCGGCTCGCAAACGCCTCGCCGAGCTGCTGGACGCCGTCGACAAGACGGCCGAGTCGGCGGGCATCTGGGCGACGCTGTTCGACGAGGCCCCCAAGGAGGCCGAGCTGGCCTACAGCTACGTCGACGCGCTGACGCGGACCGAGCAGCACCGCGTCGCGCTGACGGTGATCCGCCGGTTCCGCAAGGCCCAGCCCGACGCGCTGCGGGCCCGCCTGGCCGAGCTGAGGGTGCTGTCCAACGTGAAGCAGTATGGCGACGCGGAGAAGCTCGGCCTCGAGTGGGTCAAGCAGACCAAGGACCAGAACATCCGGACCGTTCTGTTCCAGGAGCTGCTCCGCATCTTCCGCGTCGGCGACGAGCACACGCGGGCGCTGAAGGTCGTCGACGCGTGGATCGCGGACAAGCCCGACTCGCGGCAGTTGCAGCGGCTGAGGAACAGCAAGATCCGCCTGCTGGACCTCGCCGGGCGGCGCGACGAGGCCGTACGCTACGCCGACAAGCTCGAGCAGGACGAGCCGCTCAGCCAGGCCGGGAGAATGCTCGTCTCCGCCGCCATCGAGGCCAAGCAGTACGACCGGGCCCTGCCGATGCTGGCCGAGCGGATCAAGCGGTCCGGGCGGACGGCGAAGGACATCGACGCCGTCGCCGAGAGCGTCGACGCGCTGGCGGCGAAGAAGAGCGGCGCCCGGAAGGCGTACGACGAGCGGATCAAGAAGGTCCCCTCCGCGGTTCGCGATCGGGTGGGTGAGGCCGTCGACGCCGCCCGGTACGACCGCGCCCGCATGCTCCTGGACATGTACGCCGGCGCCGTCAAGGCCAACGTCGCCGACCTGCGGATGCTCAAGGTGGCCATCTACGGCGAGCAGAAGAAGCTCGACCAGGCTCGGCGCGAGGTCAAGGCGTGGATGGCCGACGAGCCCGACGCGCTGCTGCCCCGGCAGGCGCTCGTCAGCGTGCTGGCCGACGCCGAACGGTACGACGAGGCCGACCGGCTCGTGACGGGCTGGCTGAAGAAGCTCACGCCGGCCGAGGTGACGACGAAGCCGGCGACGACAAAGCCGACCGACGCGACCCGGCTGGTCGAGACGCTCCGCTGGCTGCGAGAGACGTCCGTGCGAGTGAAGATCTCCCGCCGAAAGCACGCCGAGGCCCTCGCCGCCGCCGAGGAGCACCTCCGCCTCGACCCGACCAATGTCGAGCTGATGTCGCTGAGAAGCGCCTGCCTCGGCGAGTTGGGGCGCGGGGCCGAGGCGCTCGCTGCCCTGGAGAAGGCCCTGAAGATCAAGCCCGATGACGCCAGCCTGAACAACAACCTCGGCTACCTCTACGCCGAGCGGGGCATCGAACTCGACCGGGCCGGGCGAATGCTGGCAAAGGCCCTGCGGGCCCGGCCGGGCGAACTGGCGTTCACCGACTCGTTGGGATGGGTGCTCTACAAGCAGGGCCGGCTGCGCCAGGCCGGACGCGTCTTTCAGCGGATCGTCAAGGACCGCAAGGACGATCAGATCGAGCACGGCGTGATCCTGAACCACGCCGGCGACGTCTACTACCGGCTCGGGTGGACCGACCGGGCGGCGGACTTCTGGCGCCGGGGGCTGAAGCTGATGGAGAAGATGAAGCAGTTGACCACCGAGGACCGCGAGGCGATCGTGGGCGCGAAGGCGAAGATCGAGGCGGTCGAGAACGGTCGGCCCGCCGAGGTCGCGCCGCTCGGCCAGGGCATGAAGCCGGTCGACTGAGCTGCCCGCGGTTGGGCGGCTGACCGGACGACCGCTGCCGAGGGCATTCGGCAGAGGGCTCGAGCAAGACGGAGAGGATGCGATGTCAGGACATTCCCATTGGGCGACGATTCGGCGATCGAAGGCGGCCAACGACGCGAAGCGCGGGCGCCAATGGAGCAAGCTGGCCAGGCGGATCATCGTGGCGGCGAAGGCGGGCGGGGGCAACCCGGAGGAGAACCTCGCCCTCCGCTACGCCATCGACGACGCCAAGGGCGCCAACATGCCCAACGACACGATCAAGAAGGCGATCCTCAAGGGCACCGGCGAGCTGGGGGCCGAAAGCTACGAAGAGGCCGTCTACGAAGGCTACGGCGCCGGCGGGGTGGCGTTCCTCGTCGAGTGCCTGACCGACAACCGCAACCGGACCGCCCCGGAGATGCGGAAGGCCTTCGAGCGGGTCGGCGGGCAGCTCGGCTCGACCAACTGCGTCGCCTGGATGTTCGAGAAGAAGGGCACGTTCGTGATCTCCTCCGAAGTCGCCGACGAGGAGACGCTGATGGAGATCGCCCTCGAGGCCGGCGCCGACGACGTGACCACCGAGGGCAACCTGTTCGAGATCGTCTGCCGGCCCGGCGCGTTCTCGGAGGTCAAACAGGCCCTGGCCGACAAGGAGATCGAGACGATCACCGCCGAGATCGCCATGGTGCCCAACAGCACCGTCACCGTCGACGGCGACCAGGCCCGGAAGGTCCTCAAGCTCATGGAGGAGCTCGAAGACCACGACGACGTCCAGAACGTCTACGCCAACTTCGACATGCCCGACGAGGTGATGGCCGAGGCGCAGGGATCATAGTGCGGCGCGGCCGAAACGTGCGGGAGCGGCAGGAGTGAAGATCGGCATCGTCTCGGACACGCACGGGCAGGCGGAGCGGCTGCGCGAAGCGATGGAGCTCTTCCGCGTCCATGCCGTCGACGCCGTCGTGCACTGCGGCGACGTGGGCTCCGAGCGGTGCGTGGAGCTGTTGGGCTCGGCCGACGCGGAGGCCTGGCTGGTCGCCGGCAACGTGGACCGCAACATTCCCGCCCTCTCCGCGGCCGCCGCCAGGCACGCGGTCCACTTCGCCGGCGACGTCGTCGAGCTGCCCCTCGGCGACGGCCGGAACCTCGTGGCCACCCACGGCCACGACGCGGCGATCCTCGGCGAGCTGATCGGCGGGGCGAAGTTCCCTTACGTATGTCACGGCCACACGCACAAGCGGCGCGACGAGAGGGTCGGGGCGGTCCGCGTGATCAACCCCGGCGCGCTGTTCAACGCCCGAGTCCACACCGTCGCCGTCCTCGACACCGACGCCGACACCGTCGAGCACCTCATCGTCTCGTAGCGCGGAAGGGCCAAGCGGAAACGGGGACTGGCGCCGCAGCGCAGCGAACGTGCCTGTCCCCGTTTCGGCGCTTGAACGCGGCGCAAGCCGGCCGCGCCGGTGGCCTACCGCCGCACGAACAGCTCCGCGACCGCCTGTCCTCGTTGACGGCGGGCGATCCTCCGGCCCAGCCTCAGCAGATCGCCGTGGAGCCCCGTGTTCGGCGCGGGCGCCGTCGTCAGTTTCGGCCCGTACTTGCCGTCCCAGAAGAACAGCCCGCCCGGCGGCATCTCGTCCCACAGTTGCCGGGCGCGGGCTTCCGTGAAGACCACCTCTGTCGGCCCGTGCAGCAGCGCCGGCACGGAGTGCATTGACAGGGCCGGCCGGTCGGCGAGGCCGGCCGCATCGGCCTGCTCGACGCACTCGGCGAGCACGGCGTGCAGGTCGTCGTCGGTCAGCTTCAGCGGGCCCACGGTCGTCGCCGGCTCGAGGAGGACGAACGGCGCGGTGAGCACCAGAAGCGCCACGGCGGCGAGGCCGGCCCCGTGGCGCGTGCGCCAAGACCGCACGTAGAGCACCACGAGCAGCAAGGCCAGCACCGGCGTATGCCACCACGCCAGGTGAGCCCAGATGCCCACGCGGGCGGCCGACAGCAGGACGGCGGTGGCGGCGATGACGGCCGGCCAACGGGGGCGGGAGGCCAGCCGGCCGAGGCCCACGGCGCCGACGGCCGCGACGGGGCCCGCGGTCGGGACGAGGAATCGCGCGTAGCCGCTGGCGCCGAACCAGCCGAAGCGGTAGAGCACCGTGTGCAAGGCAACCAGTCCGGCGGGCATGGCCCACACGAGCCAGCCTCGTCGGCCGGCGGCGAGCGTCCCGGCGGCCGCCAACGCCAACACGCCCGCGCCGGCGACGTCGACCCAGACCGGCAGGTAGTGGCCCCACGTGCCGAAGCCGTACTGGCCTGTGTGCTGCCCGTGGGCGTGGGCGAAGGGGGACAGCTCATCCGGCAGGGCCACGAGCTTCGTGACCGCGAAGTACGCCACCGGTGCCCAGAGCAGCGCGGCGGCACAGCCCCACGCCCAACTCTGCCGCAGCGCCTTGGCGAGGCTGCCGCCGGCCTCGCGGGCGTCGAGCAGCACGGCGGCGGCGACGATCGGCCAGAGCGCGACGGTCTCGTATCGCGTCACGGCGAGCAGGCTCAGCACGGCGGACGCCCACACGCGATTGCCGCGCACGTACAGCCAAAGCGCCAGCGTCAGGTAGAGCATCGCCGGCGTCTCGGTGAGCGTCGTGCACGCCAGCGTCATCGCCATCGGCTGGGCCCACACGAGCACGGGCGCGGCGAGTGCCCACCGCCGCCCGCGACCGTCGCCTTCGCCCAGCCGCCGCGCGACGCCGTATGCCAGCAGCGCCGTCGCCGCCGTCTGCACCGCGCTGAACGCCCGGCAGCCGAACAGCCCGAACCAACGCGCGACGAGCATCGTCGGCAGGCTGTAGCCCGGGCGCGACCAGCCGTGCCACAGCTTGTGCGCGTCGGACCAGCCGTCACGGGCGTAGAGGTAATGCAGGGCGTCGTCGTCTTGGTGGAACCCGTCGCTGATCGCCCCCAGCACGATCGCGAGGATCAGTCCGCCCAGCGTCAGCGCGACGGCCGCCGGTCTCTGCCACCGGCCGTCGCCGGCGAGGCGGCTTGGGGCCGTCGGTTCATTCATCGGGGCGGCTCACGGGATGGTGTGGACGACGAGAGTGTTGGTGGCCCCGGGCGTGCCGATGGGCCGGCCGCTGACGACAACGATGCGGTCGCCCGCTCCCGCCACGCCGATCTCGAGGGCGAACCGCTCGGCGAGGGCGAGCACGTCTCGCGTGTGCTCGGGCGCGTCGGCTCGACGGGAGGTGACGCCGTAGTAGAGGCACATCCGCCGCACGGCCGCCAGTTCGTGCGAGAGGCCCAGCACGGGGCAGGGCAGGCGGTTCTTCGCGAGCATGCGGGCGGTCGTGCCAGTGGCGGTGAAGACGGCCACCGCGGCGATCGGCTCGGCGAGGACGACCTGCCTGACCGCCGCGGCCAGGGCGGCCGCCGTGGTCGCCGGGGCGTGGCTGACGGGCACGGGCACGGCGGTCTCGTCGTGGAACGACTGCACGTGGCGGACGATGTCGTTCATCATCCGCGCCGCGGCGACCGGGAACTCGCCGACGGCCGTCTCCCCCGAGAGCATCACCGCGTCGGCGTGGTCGAGGACGGCATTGGCCACGTCGGAGACCTCCGCCCGCGTCGGGACCGGAGCGTGCGTCATCGTCTCGAGCATCTGGGTGGCGATGATGCAGCACTTTCCGGCCTGCTGGCAGACGCGGGCGATCCGCTTCTGCGCGACGGGCACGGCGGGCAGGTCCAGCTCGACGCCGAGGTCGCCGCGCGCGACCATCACCGCGTCGGCGGCCTCGATGATCTGCTCGATGCACTCCAGCGCCTGGGGCTTCTCGATCTTCGCCACGATCCGCGCGTCGCAGCCGCCCTCGTCCAGCAGCTCCCGCAGCACGCGGACGTCGTCGGCCGACCGGACGAACGACAGCGCCACGTAGTCGAAGTCGCGCTTCGTCAGCCACGCCGCGTCGCGGCGGTCCTTCTCCGTCAACGCCGACAGCCGCAGCGGCGTGGTCGGCAGGTTCATCCCCTTGCCGCTGCCCAGCACGCCTCCGCGGACGACGCGGCAGACGATCTCGTCGGGCGGGTTGGCCTCGGCGACCTCGAGGCGGATCTTCCCGTCGTCGAGGAGGATCGCCTGCCCGACCTCGGCCGCGTCGACCAGCTCGCCCAGCGTGGTGGAGATCCGGTCGGCCTGGCCTTCGACGGGCTCGCGCTGGATGACGAGCTGCTGGCCCTCGCCGAGCAGGACGCCCCCGCCCTTGATCTGTCCGACGCGAATCTTCGGCCCGCAGAGGTCGCCCATCACGGCCAGCGGCTCGCCCAGCTCACGCTCGACCTGACGGACGTTGCGGAGGAACTGATCGTGCTGCTCCTCGTCGCCGTGGGAGAAGTTGACGCGGAAGACGTCCACGCCCGCCTCCGCCAGGTCGCGCAGGGTCGTCACGTTCCCGCTGGCCGGGCCGATCGTCGCGACGATCTTCGTTCGGATAATCATGGGGTCGCGGTCCTTGCTGCGTCCGTCGCCGCGAGCGATTCTCCCGCCGGCCCCGGCGGGTGTCAACACCCCCTGCGCGCGGGCGTCGTCCCGCCCGGTCCATGGCACCTGTGCCGGACGCGCGACCTCGAGCACGTCCGCCGGCTGTGTGAGTCCGACGAGTTCTCCAGTGCTCATGTCCCGTTTGTCTGTTTCTGGCTCCTCCCCAGAATCTGGCTCTTCCGCAGAATGTGTGGGTCGTGTGGAAACCGGACGTCAGAGGAAGACGCGGCTGTGCCGCGGGGTTTTCTGAGGCATGTCTCCGGTCTCCGATGGTGCCGCGCGCTGCGCGCCGGGACCTTGCGGGTCTCTTACGCCATCGGACACCTGAGAAATGCCTTCAAAACCCCGGGGGGTTCGGGGGGCCGGCCCCCCGGAGTCCGGGACGCAGATCGTCGGAACCCGCCGTTGCCGCCCCACGGGCAACATCAACGCCGAACCGGCCTCCAGAAAGGCCGACGGCCGCCGGACCTTCCATGCCGCCGAAATGTCCCTTCATCATCAACTTGGACACCTCCCCGAACCGAGATTGCCCCACCCATTCTGCTGGAGGAAGCCAGAATCTGGCGGTAGACGCCCGGCACGGGGTGCGGGGAAAGACCGATGGCTGGCCGCGCAGTTCGGGCGAGTCTTCGAGCCACACGGGGGGGCGGATTCCCCGGCGGCTCGAAGACACGGCCGCTCAGTCGCGTCGGCGGAGGGTGCGTCGGCAGGGCTTTTCGGCCTGGTAGAGCTTGATGCGTCGGGCGATCTGCTCGGCTTGGGACTTCTCACCGGCGGCCAGGGCGAGCTTCCGAGCCCGCCGTGCCGTGCCCGTCGCCAGCAGGAACTCGCCCACCTCCGCCTGGGCCGCCGCCAAGGCGTCGACCGCGCCGGCCTGCTTGTAGCCGGTCAGCTCGCAGGCGCGTTTGGCCAGGCGGATCGCCTCGGCGCCGTTGCGGAGGCGGTCGTCGTTGGACGTCGCGAGCGTCCAGGCCAGCCCCGCCATCGCTTCCGGCCAGGCCGACCGCATCGCCATCGCCTGGCGGTAGTGGACGACGGCCTCGCGGTCGCGCGTGCGGCGGGCGAGCAGTGTGGCGAGATTGTAGTGCCGCTGCGGCGTCGGCTGGAGGCGGACGGCGGCGGCGAAGTGCAGGATGGCCTGGTCGATCGAGCCGGTCCGCGCGAGGATGGCGGCGAAGTTGTTGTGCGCCTCGGCCCGGCCCGGGTGGGCGCGGAGGAGCTTCGTGTATTCCGCGACGGCCTCCGGCAGCTTGTTCTTCGCCACGAGCACGAACGCGAGGCGCTCCCAGGTTGCCGGGTCCCCGTTCAGCAGCCGAAGCGCCCGCCCGTAGTGAACCAGAGCCTTGTCGAGCAGCTTCAGCCGCTGATAGGCCATCGCCAGGTCGCGGTGGCCCTCACCGAGGCCGTCATCTATCGCGACCGCCTTTCGCAGCCGCTCGGCCGCCTGCTCGTACCTGCCCAACCCCAGCAGCGCCCTGCCCAACATCAGGTGCGTCGCCGCCGAATACGGCGCGAGCTCGACGGCCCGGCGGAAGTGGCCTATCGCCTCGGTGACCTTGTTCTGCGCCAGCAGCAGCGAGGCGAGGTCCAGGTGGATCGCGTAGTCCCCGCCGGCGGCGATCGCCTGCTCGTAGCACGCGACGGCCTCGTCGAGCTTGCCCTCCCCGCTCAGCAGCCGCGCCAGGTTCCGCAGCGCCCCGAGGTGCTCCCCGTCGATCTCGAGCGACTTCCTGAAGTGCTCGACGGCCCGGGCGTTCTCCCCGTTCTGCGCGAGGGCGATGGCGAGGTTCGTCTGCGCGTCGGCGTGGCGCGGGTTGGCCTCGAGAATCTCGCGGAAGATCGCCATCGCCCGGTCACGCTTGCCCTGCCACAGCAGCGCCGCGCCCAGGTTGCTCCGGGCGTTCAGGTCGCGAGGAAGGATCTCCAGCGCGGCCGAAAGCTGATCGGCCGCCTCGTCGTAGCGGCCCGCCTGGATCAGCCCCAGGCCGAAGCTCTTGTGCACCTGGGCATTGCCGGGCAGTTGCCTCAGCAGGATCTTCCACTGATCGCTGCCGGCCTCGTGGTCGCCGAACCCGAACAGCAGCAGCCCGTAGTTCGTCCGGGTCAGCACGTCGTTGGGGTCCCGGTCGAGGGCCTTTCGGTAGACGGCCGCCGCGGCGTCCTTGGCCTCAGGCAGGGCGAAGTGGCGGAGCTTCTCGACGGCGGCCTTTCCGGCGGCGCGGCGGGCGGCGTGATCGAGCTGGAAGGTGAACGGCGGGCGCGACGTGATCCGCGCCATCGACGTCGCCAGCCGGTACCGCTCCCAGCCGGTGTAGGCCAGCCGCTCGGCGCAGGCGGCCTCGTCGGGCGGCTCGATCGGCTGGGCCGCGCCGGTCAGCAGCTCGGGCGGCAGGGCCTTGACCAGTTCGCGGAAGACCGCCGCCGCGACGGCGTAGTTGCCCTCGAAGGTCATGTGCACGTGCTCGTAGAACAGCGGCGATCCGACCAGGCCGTGGGGGCTGTGGGGGCTCTGTTCGGCGGCCCGTTCGGCGTCGACGAGGCGGACGCGGTCGCCGCCGCGCGCGGCTGCGATCTCGGCGATGATCCGGTTCGTCCGCGAGTCGGCGCGGAACCGCAGCGCGTCGAGGTCGCGGGCGAGGACGTAGTGTTTCTTCGCCTCGTCGAATCGCCCGGCCGCCTCCAGCGCGGCGGCCAGGCGGAAGTGCAGATCGGCGTAGCGGTCGTCGACGGCCATCGCCTCTCGGTACTTGGCCAGCGCCCCGTCGCGGTCGCCCGCCTCGTCGCGCGCGACGGCCACGTCGTAGTGCGCCTGCCATCGCGCCTTGTCGGCCTCCGACAGGGAGGGCCGGTGGGTCGCGTGGAACGGCGCGCAGTCCTTCAGGTTCGTCGCGATGGTGCAGAGAAGCACGCGTGCGCCGCGTTCGTCAGCGACGTCGAGGATCTCCGACAGGTTCTGCCGGAAGTGCTCTCTGGTCTTCTCGAGCCGCGGATCGTCGGGGGGGACCGTGTTGGCGACGAACGTCTCCATGCCCTTCCAGATCCGCGCCTTGCCCCCGCCGGCGATGTGGGCAATCGCGTTGTGGACGAGCTGACCCGTCCGCGTGGTCCGCACCCACATGCTGGCCCGGACGGCCGACAGGCTCGGCGAATACGTCGAGAACGAATCGGAGATGCCGTAAGGCCCGACGACCTCGTTGTTGCCCATGTAGATGATGAACAGGTCGGCGTCGAGTTCCGCGGCTTCCCGGGCGATCGCGCGGGCCACGTGCGAGTTCATCGCTTCCATCGCGGCGTTGACGATCTCGAACCGCGCGTTCGGCAGTCGCTGCCTGAGCATGGTCGCGAGGATCCGCGGGAAGCTGAAGGCCGGCTCGGGCGAGCCCATCGCCGCCGAGCCGCCGAAGACGAACACGCGATAGACCCCCGAGGGCTTCTGCGGGGACAAACGGACCGGCACGGGCGGACGGGCGCCGGTCGGCGGGAAGAACCGCCAGGCGAACTTCTGGTTCGTCGTCAACAGCTCGTCGCCCTCGGAGACGGGCAGCTCGACGAAGAAGGCGGGCTCGAACCCGTAGCCGAACAGCCTCAGCCCGCCCTCCAGCAGCAGAAAAAACGCCGCCGGGATGATCGTCATCGCCGCCAGGCGGAACAGCCACTTCCGCCACCCGGTCGGCCCGGAGCGGCGCGCGGAGGCCGCCTCGCGGGGCGGCTGGTCCCCGGCGGCCTTGTCGCTCGACCCGGCCCGGCCGTCCGGACGGGCGAGGTCCGGCTGCTTCGCCTCGCCTGCGCTGTCGGTAGGTTCGTCGGTCAACGTCATCCCTGAACACTGCCTTCGCCGCCTGGATTATACCGCTGCGCGCGGGCCCTTGCATGGATCGCGCCGCCGGTCGTGCCATACGGTCTTCTCCCGGCGGGGCGAGGACCGGCGCGCTGCCGCCTGTTGCCGACAGCCCGCGGTCGCCATACGATGGCCTCCCAATGGTCCCCGGTTGCGGAAGCCCTTGTCCAGGAGGCCTGAGATGAACAGCTCGACTCTTGCCATGCTGTACTTGTCAATCTCCGTCACGGCCGCGGCGGCCGAGCCGCTCGTCCCGTTCGTGATCCCGCCCGACTTCAACGAGGACAGCCCGATCGCCATTGCGCCCGATCCGCCTGTCGGGGCGAAGTCCGAGCGGATCGTCGCGCGCGGCGGCCACTTCTATCGCGGCGAGAAGCGCGTCCGCGTCTGGGGCGTCAACACGTGCTTCGGCGCGAGCTTCCCTCGCCACGCCGACGCCGAGCGCGTCGCGCGGCGGCTGGCGGCGGCCGGCATCAACTCGGTCCGCCTGCACCACATGGACATGGCTTCCGCCCCGCGCGGCATCTGGGACCCGGCCGACCCGTGGAAGCTCTCGCCCGAGTCGATGGACAAGCTGGACTACTTCATCGACCGGCTCGCCCGCCGCGGGATCACGATCAACCTGAACCTGCACGTCTCGCGGACGCACACGCGCCACCTGGACCTGCCGAAGGAAGGCTCGACGCCGAACTTCGACAAGATCATCGGCATCTTCACCCCGCGGCTGGTCGAGGCGCAGAAGCGGTACGCCCGCGACGTCCTGACGCACGTCAACAAGTACCGCAAGGTCCGTTACGCGGACGACCCGGCCGTCGCGTTCGTCGAGATCACCAACGAGGACAGCCTGTTCATGTGGGGCTCGGAGGCCGCGCTGCGCGGGCTCCCGCCGTTCTACGCGAAGCTGCTCCGCGGGCTGTTCAACGCGTGGCTGAAGAGGCGATACGGCACGACCGGCGCGGTGCGGAAGGCCTGGTCGGTCGGGGCCCAGCCGCTCGGGAAGAACATGATCGCCGACGCGGCCTTCGCGATGAAGACGCCCGGCGACGCTTCGACGCCGCACTGGTCGCTGGAGCTGCACGCGGGCACGAAGGGGTCGGCGAAGGCCCTGGCCGGCGAGACCGGCGCCGTCCGCGTCGCGATCGAGCAGGTCGACGGGACGGACTGGCACGTTCAGTTCAAGCACCGCCACCTGCCGATCCGCAAGGGGCAGTACTACACGCTGTTGTTTCGCGCCCGGGCCGACGCGGCGCGGCGGGTGGGGATCAGTTGCGGCATGGCCCACGAGCCGTGGCAGAACCTCGGCATGAGCCGGTCGGTTGCGCTGACGACGCGATGGCGGCCGTTTCGGATCGGCTTCGTCGCCACCAAGGGCGACCCGGACGGGCGGATCAGCTTCGTCCTCGGCGCGAAAGCGGGCGGCGTGGAGCTGGCGGACGTGCGGCTGTCCGCGGGCGGGCAGGTCGGGCTGAGGGCGGACGAGTCGCTCGAGAAGGGCACCGTCGAGCTGTTCGCCGCCAGCGAGGTCGCCGCGAGGGCACTGGACCGCGTGCGGTTCCTGGCCGAGACGGAGAAGGCGTACTTCGACGACATGCGGGCGTACGTGATCGAGACGCTCGGCTGCGGAGCGTTGGTGACGGGCACGATCGTGTTCGGCCCGGCGGGGCTGTACGGCCAGGGCGGGATGGACTTCATCGACTCGCACTCGTATTGGCAGCATCCGCGGTTCCCCGGGCGCCCGTGGGATCCGAGCAACTGGCTGGTCGAGCAGCGGGTGATGACCGACGAGAAGCGCGGCGGGACGCTCGGCCCGCTGGCGGCCCGGCGGCTGGCGGGCAAGCCATACACCGTCAGCGAGTACAACCACCCGGCCCCCATGGACAGCCAGGCCGAGTGCGTGCCCATGATCGCCGCCTTCGCCGCCAGCCAGGACTGGGACGGGATCTGGCTGTTCGCCTATTGCCACCGCACCGACGATTGGGACCGGGGGAGCTTCTCGAGCTTCTTCGACATGGACACGAACCCGGGCAAGTTCGGTTTCTTCGCCGCCGGGGCGGCGATCTTCCGGCAGGGCGGGCTCGCGCCGGTCGGCCCGCACAAGACGTTCGACCTGCGCCGCGACGGCGAGGACATGCTGACGCGGATGTCGCGGCTGCACCTGCGGCACGGAATGTCGATGCGATCCGTGGCGGCCGACGAGTTCAAGGCCACCTGGCAGGACATGCTGACGCATCGGACGTACTTCTCGATGGGCATTGCCACGGAGGAGCTTCGGCGGCCGGGCCGGCCGATCGCGTGGACCTTCGACGGCAAGCGAGGGCGGTTCCGCGCGGCCGGGGAGGCGGCGATTGTCGAGACCGGCTGGGGCGGCTCGCCGGGACCGGGCAAGGACCGCTTCCGCGCGGTGACGGTGACGGCGCTGGACGGCAAGCCGCTGCGGAGCAGCGGCAGGATCCTCGTCACGGCCTGCGGCCGCTGCGAGAACACGGGGATGAAGTTCTCCGCCGACCGCCGCACGGTCGGGCGCAATTGGGGCAGGGCCCCGGTCCGCATCGAGCCGGTCGATCACGCGATCGTGCTGCCCGGGCGGGCGGGCGAGAGAGTCACGCTCCAGCCGCTGGGCCCGGACGGCAGGGCGGGCGGGGCGGGCGTGACGATCACGCTCGACGCCTCGAGGTCCGTCCGCCTCTCGCCGAAGCACAAGACGATGTGGTACCTCCTGACGCGGTAGCTCGAGCCGCGGGCGGACAGAGCTGCGGGGACCAACGCGAATGGACGCTGATGGGGAGCAGGTCGGCCGGGGGCCGGCGGCTATCTGCCGTTGCTTGCTTCGCCGTTCGTTCGTTGCTTGCCGGTGATCTGGGTGCGACGGCCGCGGGTTTTGCGGCCGTGTCTTCCTTGCAGGGCCTTTCGGCAGGCGGCGAGGGCGCCGGCGACGCGGATGTCGGCCATCGCGCCGGCCGCGACGACTTCGACGCGCCGGCCGAGCGGGCGGAAGTGGACGGGATTGGTCGGACCGAACATCGCGACGGTGGGCGTGCCGAGGGTGGCGGCGAGGTGCGAGGCGCCCGAGTCGTTTCCGACGTAGAGTTCGGCCGCCGCGAGCAGGCCCGCGACGGTGGGCAGTTCGGCGTCGGCCAGGACGGGCATGGCGGCGCGGAGGCGGTCGATGCGTCCGTCTCGCCAGCGGTCGGCCTCGACAGGCCCGAGCACGGCGGTGACGTTCAGCCCGTCGGCCCGCAGCTCGTCGGCCAGCCGGATGAACCGCTCGAGCGGCCAGCACTTCTCCTCCGACCCGGCGCCGGGGTGGATGACCGCCCGCGGCCCCTTGGCGAGGCCGCCGGCGGCGAGCGCCTGTCGGTCCGGCTGGCGCCACTCGGCCGGGATCTGCCAGCAGGGCGGGTCGGTCAGGTCAACGGGCCCCGCCCCGGCGCGCCAGGCGGGCGGCAGGCGCTGGGCCCACAGGCTCAGCAGGTGGCCCGGGAAGTTCGCCGGCGGGCGGACGGGCAGGAAGAGGGCCTCCTCGGCCCGGCAGAATGCCGTCAGCCGCCGCTCGGCCGGCCGGTCCCCGGCGAGGAAGCAACTGATCAGCCGATCGTGTCGGCCCAGCAGCGCGGGCAGGCGACAATCGCTCGTCGCCGCGGTGGCGAAGACCTCATGCATCGGCAGCGACTCGAAGCCCATCGCGGCGTCGACGACCCCCACCGCCGCCAGCAGCCTGGCCTTCCCGCCGCCGGCCAGCAGCGTCACCCGACCGGGCAGCCTGGACAGCAGATGCCCGAACAGGATCACGTCGCCCAGGGCCCCGGAATGCACGGCGAGGATGGATGGGTCGTCCTTTGGCAAGCGATGCGTCCCTCGGCGGCAATCCCGCGATGCCGTCCGGCCTCTATGCAATTATACGCCTCCGGACCCACGCGAAACCCGATACTACGTGCCCCGATCCCCCGGACCCCGAAAAGGGGAACACCATACGGTTTTTCCCGGATTCCGCGGATGGACACTACAGATGATCCACAATAGAGCGTGGTTTGACCGCATGAATACAGGGCCTTCTTGATGCCACGGACGGTGAAAGGCGGAATCGCGATGGGTGAAGCCGGCAAGAACGCTCTTCGGGTGCGTTTTGACGGGTCTCTCAAGCTGGGATTCCACGGCTCGAAAGTCACCTCGGACGCCGGGCTGCTTCCGTATCGCGAACTCGACGATGTGCTCGGACTGACGGCAATGGCCGAGGGGCTCCTCGACGATTGGCGAACCGGGCAGAACACCCGCCACACAATGGTCGGCCTGCTGCGGCAGTCGGTCTTCAGTCGCCTGGCCGGATACGAGGACACCAACGACGCCGAGCGCCTGGCGGTGGATCCCGCCATGCGGCACGTCGTGGGAGGTCGCGCCATAGCCAAGCAGGCCGCGTCCACCAGTCAGATGGGGCGCTTTGAAACGGAGGTGCTGACGCAGCCCAAAACCTGGCGGCCCTGACGGACCTGTCGGGGCGATGGATCAAAACGGTTCACCACCGGAAGCCCATGCGCCAGATCATTCCGGACATGGACAGTTCGGTCAGCGAGACCTACGGGGGGCAGGAAGGCTCGGCGTACAACGGGCACTTTGGCTGCACGTGCTACCATCCGCTGTTCTGCTTCAACCAGTTCGGCGACCTGGAGCGATGCCTGCTGCGGAAGGGCAACGTGGCCAGTGCCGACGACTGGCGTGTGGTCCTGGAGCCCATCGTCGGGCGTTACCGCGACCTGGCATCCACTGCTTCTTCCGTGGCGATGCCGCGTTCGCCCGGCCGGAGCTCTACGAGTACCTGGAGGCGGAGGGCTACCTGTATGTGATCCGCCTTTCTGCCAACGACGTGCTGTAGCGCGAGATCGAGCCCCTGTTGACGCGGCCGGTGGGCCGTCCGTCCAACATGCCGGTCGTGTGGTATCACGACTTCCTGTATCAGGCCGGCAGTTGGGAAAAGCCCCGCCGGGTGGTGGCGAAGATCGAGTGGCACAAGGGCGAGTTGTTTCCGCAAGTCGGGTTCATCGTGACGAACCTCCGCCGGCGATCCTGGCGCGTCGTAGCTTTCTACAACGGCCGCGGTACGGCGGAGCAGTGGATCAAGGAGGGCAAGAACGCGGTGAAGTGGACGCGGCTGGGTTGCCGCGACTTCGTGGACAATCAGGTCCGGCTTCAGCTCTTTGCCCTGGCGTACAATCTCGGCAACTTCCTGCGTCGGCTGGCGCTGCCGGGCTCCGTGAAGCACTGGTCGCTGACGACGTTGCGGGAGAAGTTGATCAAGATCGGGGCGAAAGTGGTGGCGCACTCCCGGCACGTGATCTTCCAGATGGCGGAGGGGGCTGTGCCCAAGCGGCTGTTCCGGGTGATCCTGGAGCGGATACGACGGCTGCGCCTGCCCGAGACGGTGCCGCGATGACGACGGACGCCGCCGAAATCACACGAAATGCGAGGGGACAAGGGAGACGATTTGCGCCCGACGAGCAGAACGCGCCCTCCCGAGCCCAAGGACGCGGGCTTCGACGCTGCCCGGGAGGGCCGACAAGGCGACGGGCCACCGGGAATCTGCTTGACGAACCGCGCAACCGGAAGGCAAAATCAGGGGAACTGCTGACGACGGTCCTCACCGGACAGTCAAATGGGGAATGTCAGTACAAGGGACTGCGGGACTGCCGCTCGGAGCAGGTCGAACGTTGGCCAGTACGTCCGAGGTACGACATGATCCGCCTGAAGGTGCTTGCGTTCCTGGTTGCCATCCTCCTTGGATCCTCAACGGCCCCCCTCCTCGCCGACGCCGAAGCAGACTTCCAGGAGGTGTTCGGCACAAGGGCCAGGAAGGTCGCGGGGACCGGCAGTACGAAGGATGACGCCGAGTTCGCCGCGGTGCTGCTCGACGCGGCCAAGGGGGTCGGCGACCGGCCGGCCCTGCAGATCCTGCTGTACGAGAAGGCTGCCGATTTCGGGGCCAAGGATCTCACCGGGTGCGAAACCGCACTCAAGGCGATCCAGTTCTTGATGGTGGCCGTGCCCGCCCGCCAGGAGGACTGGCACGAGAAGATCCTGAACGTCTACCAGCTCCGCTTTAGCCGCGGCAAGCCGAAGGAACGCGTCGGGGCGGCGAATCAATTGATGGAGCAGCTTCTCGTCGTGGCGGAAGGCGCCTTTGCCCGCGGGGAGGCGATCAAGGCAAACGGGCTGTTCCGGCGGGCTCTGTACCTTGCCAAGAGGCTCCGAAGCCCGAACCACAAGGTGATCGCCGATCGATTCAACGTCGTCGCGGCCGGGATGGCCGTGGAGAGAAGGCGGAAGTACCTGGAGCAGAGGCTGCGGGGCAAGGGGGAGGACGTGGGCGTCCGCGAGGCGCTGATCCGCCTGTACCTGCTGGAGCTCAACAGCCCTGTCAGGGCGGCGAAGCTGGTCCGTCAGGACGTCAGCGAGGAGCTGCGGACGTACGTGCCGATGGCGGCCAAGCCGGTGACGGATCTCTCCGAGGCCGCCTGCCTGGAGCTGGCTGCCTGGTACGAGAAGCTCGCCAAGGCCGCCCCGACGGCGGCCGGCGTGACGGCGCTTCAGCGTGCCGGGAGCTGCTACCAGCAGTACCTGGCCGTGCATGAGAAGGAGGACATGCCCCGCCTGAAGGCCAAGGTCGCGCTGAGCGAGGTCGAGAAAAAACTGGCGAAGGCCGGCGCGGCGCTGTTCGTCCGCGGCGGCGAGCAACTGGTCCTGGAACTTGCCGAGAACGTGCCGATGAAGCTCGTATTCATGCCGGCCGGGTCGTTCCTCATGGGAAGCCCGAAGGACGAGAAGGGCCGCGGGAAGGAAGAGGGCCCCCAGCACCTGGTGACGATCAGCAAGCCGTTCTACGTGGGCGTCACGGAGGTAACGGTGGGGCAGTTCGCGGCGTTCGTCGCCGCCACGCGCTACGTGACGGTGGCTGAGAAGGACGGCTGGGCCTCCGTGAGAGGCAGACGCGGATGGAGGCGGGGCGCCGGGGTCTCTTGGCGCAAGTGCCTGTTCGATCAGACGCCGGCGCATCCGGTGGTCTGCGTCACCTGGAACGATGCCGTGGCCTTCTGCCAGTGGCTGAGCAAGAAGACCGGGCGGACCGTCCGCCTGCCCACCGAGGCCGAGTGGGAATACGCCTGCCGCGCCGGAACGAAGAGCCGGTTCCACTTCGGCGATGATGAGAAGCAACTGGCCAGCTATGCGTGGTATGGGGCGAACAGCGGCGGGAGAACGCATCCCGTGGGACTCAAGCGTCCCAACGCGGCCGGACTCTACGACATGATGGGAAATGTGCTCGAGTGGTGCAGCGACTGGTACGGTGCCGGGTACAGCCCTCAGACGCCTGGGATCGACCCGAAAGGGCCGGCCTCCGGCGAGAATCGTGTCCGCCGCGGGATGGCTTTCCATCATGGCAGCCTCTCCCTTCGCTCGGCGGCCCGCTCCTATGCCACCCCTACCGGCCGCCAGTTTGGTCTGGGGTTCCGGGTGGTCATCTCGTCCCGACCGCCGACCGGCTCGGGCCGATGACCCCTTGCGCTCTGGCCTGGCTCGTCCGCGGTGGTTGGAAGCGGCCGCGCCGCGGCCGTCCGAACAATGCGGGCGACAATGCTCCCGGCTCGTGAGGGGCCGGCTGACAGGGACGAACCGCCTTGAGGGCTCTTTCGCAGAATGTGTAGGTCGATTCCTGCCAAATGCATCCGCCGCGCCCGGTCCGGCCAGGCCGCGCGGGGTGTCTACCCACAGATTCCGGGGAGGAACCCCATTTTTCTGGCGTACCGGCCGGTCGCGGGGTCTCCCAGTTCCCGCGCGGAGAGTTTGCGTGCGTGCATGGGGTCTTCGACCGCGCGGGGCCCGGCCGCATCTCGCGATGGCGATGTGTTCGGTTGTGCCTTCGGCACAGGGCAACAGCCTCGGCGCCCTGGGCTCGAGTTTCCGCGGCTCATCACTCAGCCCACGCGCACCCCTACCGACGCCTGCAAGGCGTCCTCGCGGACGCCCCGCCACGGCTCGGGGCCGGCTCGGGTCGCTACTGCCTTGTCGTATGGCCCTCTCATCCGCCACTCTCGGCCACGACCTTGTTCGCCGCTCGTTCCAGATCCGCCGTCTGGTGCGCCAGTGTCACCGACAGCCGTAGGCGCGCCGTTCCGGCCGGGACGGTC
>Ga0180438_10004026_pt1 | contig 21554 bp, 12 predicted proteins | sample SS_ome_12_FD_132455 | JGI IMG/M metagenome (GOLD analysis project Ga0180438, IMG submission 132455) | Hypersaline lake sediment archaeal communities from the Salton Sea, California, USA - SS_3_D_2 metaG | ecosystem: Environmental > Aquatic > Non-marine Saline and Alkaline > Hypersaline >...
CGTGAAAAGCCAAGGAATGCAATACCAGAAACTGCATGAAGATCACCAACTTCTGCTTTTCTAATACCCCGCTGCTTGCGGCGGGGTAGTTTATTTTAGCCCCCGCGCTCTGGCACGTTTTTCCCATCGCTGTCGGGCCAGACTTTGCAAATCAACTGTTTCGTCTGTTTCGTCAACAATTTCAATGCCGATGATCGTTTCTATAATATCTTCCATCGTTACGACGCCAGAAAAGGCGCCATGTTCATCCACCGTCAGAGCAATGAGTTCCCTCTGATCTAGAAACTTCTCGAACAAGCGGGGCAAGAAAACCGTTTCGGGGACTACCAGAAGTTTTCTTCCCAGTTGGAGTAATGTCTTTTCTCTCTCTTCGTGCCCAGCTGCTAGAAGAACATCATTTTTGAGAACGTAAAAGCCGATACCTTCTCCCTCCCGTGTATAGAGAGGTATCCGGGAAAAGCGTAATTTGACTTTTTTTGCCAGAATGTCTCCAATGGACATGTCTTCCGGGAGGGTAAATAGAATGGAACTGGGAGTCATAATATCTCTGGCTCTGAGTGAACTGAACCGCATGACATTTTTGAAAATTCGAGACTCGGATTCTAGGACTGCGCCTTCCTCAACTCCCAGATCTGCTAGGGCGCGGAACTCATCCCGACTAACAAGAGCAGACTTCCTACGGCCAACTAACACTTGGGTTATTTTTTGAGAAAGTAGAACCAAGGGATAAAGACCCCAAGTAAGCCAATGGATCATAAAGGTTCCAACCGGAGCGAGCTGTCGGCAGTACAATGCGCCCAGAGTTTTTGGGATAATCTCAGAGAAAACCAGAATAAGCAGTGTCAATATTGCTGAAGCGATACCGACGGACGCACTGCCAAACAACTTTGCTGCCTGGGCACCCACCCCGACAGCACCTACTGTGTGGGCAATGGTATTCAGGCTGAGAATTGCAGCAAGGGGTCTATCAATATCTCGTTTCAACCGATTAAGCCTCCGTCCCGTTCTGGGAGATTTCTTTTTTAGAGCTATTGCATAAGAATGGGTGACGGAGAGTAGCATGGATTCCAGAAGTGAACATAAGAACGAGAAGAATAGGGCAATAAGGAGATAGAATATTAGCAGTGACATTTCTTGATCAATATTTTGATCTTTCTATCGGAAATGTTTTCTCGTCCGGTTATCGCGCAAACAACATAAGATATCAGGAATCGCAAAACCATGTGGACAATCTTTGAGAAAATGATGCCCAGTTTAGGAATTTAGCGCAAGGCGATTCTAATTAAGGGCATTTTCTCAGGTCAACAACTAGAACACGGTATGAGACTCATAGAACCGAAATGATAATAGCATTTTAGTAAAGTTGATTACCAATTCCTTGCCAAGATCTTTGATTCCGGCGAAACATAGATCTCCTGCCATTACCTAGCCGGGGCTACCTTAACAGTCAAGGTTGCATTTCCTGCCCTTATGTAACTTGTAGAAAACGCTAAGGTTCGTAAAGCATATCCGAACGGTTTGTGCGTTGGGGGGCGATCTGAGACCTTTCGGGACGCCGGGCTGTCACATCAACTTCGAGTCAACCTCTGCTGTAACAATGCCCTTCTTGGGACTTTCAAAGAGAATGTTGTCGCTTACGTTTCTTTGCCGGCTCCAGGATCAAGCAAGCGTTGCAGGCTTGGGCCTCTAATCCTGAATGATGGTGACGTGTTCCAGGCACTGCTTTTCACCGCAGGCGCTGAGCGCGCAGAGAAAAGGATGGACAGACAACTTGTCATCCCTCTCCCATCTCAAAGCCGGCAGGCGCAGCCCCCGGCGCTGTTCCAGAAACCTGTTATCTATCGGCCGAACGAAGAGTTCAGCCGCCCGAGCCTAGCGAGGGTCTGACTGAAGCGACTTATTCTCTGGCGGGATTGACGCAGATACAGGTGTCAACTTGAAGACCCGCCCAAGCCTCGTTGCCGCTTCAAGGTCTCCTCTGCGCAATGCGTCACGGACATCATCGAGCTTGTAAGCATCCTCAAGCGACAGGTATGGCGACCACCCCTCATCCGTTTCAATCAAGTCTACATCAACTTCTACGACATATTCTCCTTCGTGTACCAGTTTCGTGCGATGTCTCTTCTTCACTTTTTTCTCCTTCGGAAGCCATCCACCCACCGTCCTGGATCAGGCCGATACGCTGTGACCAAAACGGCTGGTGACATCGAGCCAAGTGGAATCCCCCAAACTACATGAATGGAACGCCCCTCCCGGTCCGTTTGTATGGTCAAGACACACGGCCCCTTTGGATACTCCGGGTAGTCCTCCAAAACAGTGGCACTAAAGCTCCCAGCCACAATCTCCCTAACGGTGATACCATCCGCGGCAAGTTCATCGTAGCCGTGTTCAGAGATCCTTATGTCCCCTTTTTCTATTAATCTTGTTATCTTATCCCAAGTATTCGTCATTCAATAACCATAGCACATGACGAGATTTTCAGCAAAGCGGCTTGCCTTTGACCCAGAAAACAGATGTTATTATGACTGCGCTCTACTCCCAGTATTATAGACTTCTATGTATTACAATATCACCCGAAAACCATCCCGGCCTTACAGCAAAACAATACCAGTGTTGATAGCCTGCCACTCACAATCTTGCGAAATGGTAAAATATCAGAACCATATCAAACCCACAATATCTCCGTTGCACTGAACTGGTTCTTTGGCTTCAGGCTTTGCCATCTGAGCTGAGAGTCTCTTGATCTCTTCGAATCGATGAACCCGGGTGGCATCTTTCTCCCACTCGGAACTTCCACCGTGGTCGTTGGATGAGTTGTGCACTTACCCTGCGAGGCACGGCTTTCTGGCCGCTGTTACCTCATCCAGTCGCTTCACCTTACAGGTTTTCGGGGCCTCGTGGAGAACGTCCGGATTCTCTCTGGCCTCCTCGGCAATGGCCTTGAAGGCATCAATGAACTGATCCAGGTCCTCTTTGCACTCCGTCTCAGTCGGTTCCACCATGATCGCACCGTGCACGACCAGGGGGAAGTAAACAGTGGGGGGATGAAAGCCATAGTCCATGAGCCGTTTGGCCATATCCAGCGTAGCAATTTTCTTTGCCTCTTGGTTTTTGTCAGAGAAGACACATTCGTGCATACAGGGTCTATCATAAGGAAGATGTAGGGTCCCTTTCAGCTTTTCCTTGACGTAGTTGGCGTTTAGGACCGCAAGCTGGCTCGCCTTTTTCAGGTTCTTCGGTCCCATGGTGCGGATATAGCTATAGGCCTTTACCATGACACCAAAAGCGCCATGAAAGGCCTGCACCTTGCCTATGGATTCAGGATAGTCTTCGGAAAGGATGTAGGAACCCTGTTCCTCTATCACCCGAGGAACAGGCAAAAACGGTTCAAGGTGCTTCTTGACGCACACCGGCCCAGAGCCGGGACCTCCCCCACCGTGGGGCGTGGAAAAGGTCTTGTGCAAGTTCAACTGCATCACGTCAACCCCGATCTCTCCCATCTTCACCACGCCCATAACGGCGTTTAAGTTGGCCCCGTCGCAGTAGACCTGCCCGCCTTTGCCGTGGACGATGTCGGCGACTGCTCTGATGTTCTCTTCAAAAAGCCCCAGGGTATTCGGGTTGGTCACCATAATGCCGGCGGTGTCTTCATCCATGACCTCGGAAATGGCCTCCAGAGAAAGGATTCCCTGGTCATTTGATGCTACGGGCACTGGTCGATAACCGCAAAGGGCGGCAGAGGCGGGATTTGTACCGTGGGCCGTGTCCGGCACGATGATTTTGGAACGGGCACCGCCCCCCTTTTCGTGAAAGGCGTGCATCAGCAGCATGCCCGTAAGCTCTCCGTGTGCCCCTGCCGCAGGTTGAAGGGTGGTGGCATCCATACCGGTGATCTCGGCAAGATACTGCCCAAGTTCAAACATCATCTGAAGGGCCCCTTGGGACAGCCTGGCCGGCATGAGGGGATGGGCCCCGGCGAAGCCCGGAAGGCTTGCCTGTCTTTCGTTCGTCTTGGGATTGTACTTCATGGTGCAAGACCCCAGAGGGTACATGCCCGTATCCACCCCGAAATTCCACTGGGCCAGCCTAGTGTAATGACGCACCACATCCACCTCGCTTAAATCCGGGAAATCAGGCCCTTCGCCCGTGAACTTCTCGTCCAGAGGGAAGGAATCAACGTCCCGCCTGGGAAGGGAGAAACCCGATCTTCCCTTCTTTCCCTTTTCCCACAAGAGGGGCTCATTGAGTATCAAACCTGAAGCACCCAAGGATTCCTTCATCGTTGCACCTCCCTGACCAGGGCATCCATCTCCTCCTTGGTCCTGGTTTCCGTCACGCATAAAAGCAAGTGGTTGGCAAGTTCAGGATAGTAGGCACCCAGAGGAAGACCTGCCACTATCTTTTTCTCCAGAAGGCGTTCGAACACCCCATCTAAGGCACCAGGAAATTCAACAACGAATTCGTTGAAGGTGGCACTCTCAAAGGGGATGTTACATCCCTTTTTCTTGAGTTCTTCTTTAAGATACTCGGCCTTGTCGTGGTTGAGCCGGGCAAGCTCCCTTATCCCCGTGCCGCCTACGGAGGCCATATACATGGCAGCCGCCAGGGCACAGAGGCTGTTGTTGGTGCAAATATTTGACGTCGCCTTTTCCCGTCGGATGTGTTGCTCTCTCGTTGCCAGGGTCAGCACAAAGCCCCTCTTGCCATCCAAGTCCTTGGTCAGGCCGACGAGACGGCCAGGCAGGCTGCGCATGTACTTCTTGCTGCTCGCCAGCATACCCAGGGCCGGCCCTCCAAAGGAGCGGGGAATGCCCAGGCTCTGCCCTTCTCCGGCCACGATGTCCGCGCCTTGACTCCCCGGGCTTTTTAAGAGCCCGTAAGAAAGGGCCTCTGTAAAGGAAGCGACAAAAAGGGCCTTTTTCTCATGGGCCTTTTCACCAATGGCCTTGAGGTCTTCAATGCATCCAAAAAAATTAGGCGACTGGACGGCCACGGCTGCAAGGTCATCCATGTCGTCCAAGCCAGCAAGATCGGTCGTGCCGTTTTGGAGATAGCCCAGTTCCGTTACTTCATAACCGGTGGGCTCAAAATAGGTTCTAACGACGCGGCGATAAAGGGGATGAATGAGACTGGACAAGGCGACCCTTTTTTTCTTGGTCACGCGGACGGCCATGAGCAATGCTTCCGCCAAGGCCGCGGCCCCGTCATAATGGGACGCCGTTGCCACTTCCATACCCAGAAGCCTGGCGGCAAGACTCTGATACTCATAAATCGCCTGGAGGGTCCCCTGGCTCATTTCCGGCTGGTAGGGGGTATAGGATGTGACAAACTCTGATCGGCCCAAAAGATAAGACACGGACGCTGGGACGAAGTGCTCGTAACTCCCCGCCCCCATGAATATCTTGTATGCCGGGGAGACCGCAATATCTTTGGAAAGCCCTTCCATGTGGTCGTTTAGCTCCCATTCTGTCAAGGCCTCCGGCAGATCGAGACGCCTCTTAAAACGGCAATCCTCAGGGATCGTCGAAAAAAGGTCGTCAAGGTCGTCAGCGCCCACAACCTTCAGCATAGAGGCCATGTCTTCGCTGGTATGGGGCAAGTAACGCATCTACTCCGCTCCTTTCAGCTTTTCAAGGCAGTCCACATTTGACATGAGGCTGTCCATTTCAGACGTATCGTCAGGTTTGACATCCACAAACCACCCATCGCCGTATGGGTCTTTGTTTACCAACTCAGGCGCCTCTTCAAGGGCCGTGTTCACCGCCGTGATCTCCCCGCTCACAGGCAAATAACATTCGCAAACAGCCTTGACAGATTCCACCGTTGCAAACTCCTCACCCTTCTTGAACTTGTGGCCCACCTGGGGCAACTCCACAAAAACGATGTCGCCCAACTGATCTTGGGCGTAGTCGTCAAGACCGACCCTTACCTTACCGTCCTCGAGTCTGGCCCATTCATGATCTTCTGCATAGCGAAGGTCTGCCGGCAGATTCAATTCACTGATTTCCTTCATGACCATTCCTCTCCTTTCAATATGGCTTCCTCAAAGAAAGTCCCCTGGTACGATGGCGCCGAATTCCCCATATGACCATAGCCCCTGTTAAAGACAAACACCGGATGCTCGATAGGTGCTTCAAGTTGGATTACCCGCAGCAAGCGTATCCAGAAACCAGTGTCCGAAACCTTTTCGGACTTGGAAGCGCCGGGGTTCTCCAATTGAGCAGGAAAGCATACCACGACTGCGAAGTTTAGCGATTATCATACAGCACGTGTAAATGTAAATACCACATCATCATTTGTCGGAGAAAGGGACCGACATCTTGAGTTGACGAAAACCCTTAAGCCTGATACCAGAATCCGAGCCCTTCACAAGGAAAGGAGAAACTGTATGAGCGAGCTGCTTCGAACTGTTTTCTATGACCAGCACGTGGCCCTGGGTGCCAAGATAGTAGAATTTGTAGGCTGGGAAATGCCCATCTTCTATCCCACCGGCATCATTGAGGAACATCTTGCCACTCGCAAGAGAGCAGGGCTTTTTGACGTTTCCCACATGGGCCGATTCATCGTCCGCGGGGGTGGGGCCCTGAGGTTTCTTCAACACGTCCTAGCCAATAATGCCGAAGCCCTCGACATCAGGGAGACGGGCGCTCAGTATACCATGATTCCGAACGAAACCGGCGGCGCTGTGGACGATGCCTACCTTTATCGCTTTGTGGAGGACGAATATCTTCTGGTGGTAAACGGCTCCAACCGTGCGAAGGCCTGGAACCACTTCCAGCCACTCTTAAAGGAATTCGACGACGTGGAACTGATTGATCGCACAAAGGAGATCGCCATGCTGGCATTCCAGGGGCCCATGTCCCGTCACGTGATGGAAGAGATTGTGGACTCCGGCCAACTGCCGGAGCCCATGCGAAACACCGTGGGCATGGTGACCATCGCAGGTGCCACGGTGAAGGTCTCCCGCACCGGCTATACAGGGGAGCCTATCTGCTTTGAGCTCTTCGCCGACCGAGCAGACGGCCCCATGCTGTGGGACCTGATCCTGTCAAAAGGGGCTACTCCCATCGGACTGGGTGCCAGAGACACGCTGAGGCTAGAGGCGGCCCTTCCGCTTTACGGACATGAATTGGGTGAAGACCCGGAAGGAACAGAAATCCCTATCTTTTCCTGTCCTTTGGCCAAGTTTGCTGTAAGTCTCTCCCCCCTTAAGGGAGACTTTCTGGGCCGCAAAGAACTCACCAGGCAGCACGAAGCCTTCAAAAAGATCATGCGGCGCGACTATTCCCTCATTCAAGACCTGCCCCGCGTCAGCCAGGCTATTGCCGTGTCAGGCCGAGGGATCGCCCGTGAAGGCGCCAAGGTCTTTAAGGACGACAAGCACGTCGGTTACGTGACCAGCGGTACCATGGTCCCCATGTGGACTGTGGAGGGCGAGGGACTTGAATCAGTGCAGACAGACCAACGCCAGCTCCGTTCCATCTGTCTGGGATACTTAGACAGTGACATTATCGAAGACGATAAGCTCACCATAGAAATCAGGGGCAAGTCGGTGGACGCCGTGGTGGTGCCCTTTCACATGCGTGGAGATGCGCCGCCCTATGTCCGGCCCATCGTCTTCGACTTCGATCTCCCTGCCAAGGAGCTGCCCACAGGTGATGCATCTGCCAAAGTGGAAAGGCTGCTGGAGAAGACCTTGGGAAACACCCTCTGGAGACAAGGAGAGTGTATCAATCTCATCCCCTCAGAGATGACGCCTTCTCCTATGGCGCGGCTACTCTCCGTCATGGACCCGGCCTTTCGTTATGCCGAGCACAAAAAGGCCAAGGCGTTCTATGATGCCGAAATCTTCTATTACCAGGGGACCGGTTTCATCGACGAGGTGGAGCGGATGTTGGAGCAGGAGATGCTGGCATACTTGGGCTGCGAGAATGTGGAATTGCGCCTCGTGAGCGGGCAGATGGCCAACACGGCCGTCTTCAGCGCCATGGTGGACTATATCAATCGTACGGACCGAAAGGTGGAGCCGCGGCGTATCCGCCACGTCATGAACAGTCACATCGGCAAGGGGGGACACCTGAGTGCTCAGCCCATGGGCGCCCTCAAGGACTTTGTGGCCCGCGATCCCCACACGGAGCGTCCGGCCGTAGTGAAGTTTCCTGTATTGCCCGATAACCCCTTTAAAACCGATGTCCCAGCCACACTGGAATTGATAGAGGAGTACCGACCGGAGTTGATCATATTCGGCAAAAGCATGGTCCTTCACAAGGAGCCGGTGGCAGAGATTCGCCAGTTACTGGACAGGGAAGGCATCCGTGCCATGGTCATGTACGACATGGCCCATGTGCTGGGGCTCGTTGGCCCCCACTTCCAGGAACCCTTTGTGGATGGTGCTGATCTGGTCACTGGATCGACCCACAAAACCTTTTTCGGGACCCAACGTGGTATCGTCGGCAGCCGATTCAAGGAGAACGAGGAACGATTTGAACTCTGGGAATCCTTGCTTCGCCGTGCCTTCCCCGGATCTGTCTCCAACCACCACTTGGGCACCGTCGTAGGGCTTCTCATGGCCGCCTACGAGATGAATCACTTTAAGGACCAATACCAGCCCCAGGTCATTGCCAATGCCAAGGCCTTTGCCCGGACCCTAAAGGACATAGGGCTGGATGTGGCAGGCGATCCAGCCATAAACTTCACGGAGACCCACCAAGTAGTGATCGACGTAGGTTACAGTCACGGACCGGAAATCGCAAGGCGCCTTGAAGGCAACAACATCATCTGCAACTATCAAGCGAACACAGATGAAGAGGGGTTTACCGCCTCCGGGGCCCTGAGGATGGGCGTGTCGGAAATGACGCGATTCGGTATGAAAGAAGATGACTTTCGCACCCTGGCCGTGCTGATCCATGACGTGGTCATAAACAATGCCAAGGTCGCCGACAAGGTCAAGAGTCTTCGTGAAGAATTCTCTGAATTGCAGTTCTGCTTCCGCGGGGACGAATATGAAGAGGTGTTGCAGAAGTTACACGCCCTCCTCTAGACTGAGTCATCATGGACCAATCAGAATGTGGCATGAGACGGCTTGTTGATGGCATCAGAAACGCAATCCCTGTCACCACGAGCTGATAACAAAAAGTATCTTTTCATTTTCCGGCTGAGGAAAGGGCTACGACAAGGATTGTCCGGCGTCTCACTCTTTTTTTGTCTCCATGGAACGGTAAAATGCCTTTTCTGCTGCTCGAACGTCTTTCATCCGTTCAGGATCAAGGAACACCTTATAGATCGGGTCGTGCTCGGGTGCATATCTGTCAACCAGTTTCTTCTCTAGGTGAGAGAGGGCTTCGATCGATTTGTCACAGACGGGGTAGCCCCTGTCATCGAGGCTGACGACAGCATCCAAGGAGACCTTGGAGATGTTGTTGATATCCACAAGCTTAATATCCCCTTTGAGCGTCACAATCAGGTTCCCTATTCCGGCAAGATCCGGTACGTGATGGACCTCGGTGATCATCTGTTTGAGCTTCTGTACAAGGCTTGCTGCCTTTGCCCGCACCAAATGGGCCCATTGGTCGCCTTCTCTGCCTGCATTGCCGGCCCCATCACAGCCCATGTCATTTAGAATGGACACCAAATGGTCCCTATTCAAAAGGCTCCAAGGATCCAGTATCTCACCCCGTACATATTCCTGGAGACCGCAAAGGAGGATCTCCCCTTTGCCAAATGGCGAATAATCGACGAGGAATTCCTCAGGCCTTCCCATATGATCAGGGGCAAGGTAGGCCGTTATGAGTTTAACCCTTGTTAACTCTTCTTTAGCATCTTTGAAACTCTTAAACCTGGCTCTAAATAACCTTAACACCTTAAAGGGCTCGGCCTTTGGATATCGCCTCGATCCGTCCACCATGACCCCCCTGTCTTCGTTTTCCACAGCCCGGGGGCTCAAGATCTCCATGATGTGGGAGCGTAATCCCTGGCGGTAATGTCTCCTGTACACGTAGACTCCAGGGTCTCTGATGAAGTTGAGGTCCAGGATATCGTTGTGACCAATGTATGGTTCGTCTCTTATGTCCGCTGGCATGTGAAGAAATAGTTGGCTACTCGGCCCTGTGTATGTTGGCACCGACTCTAATAGCCACGTCTTGGAAATTACTGATAAATTTTAGCCTTGTCGGGCCGGAGGCCTACAGATCAGTTTCATCCTCTTTCAACAAGACATACAGGGGTACTTCAGCTCCTTCAGAGGTCAGCCCGTACTGGCTCTTAGTGTAGCGGATCAGTTTCCCCTCGTCCTTATACATGAGCTGATGGCCCCGCGTGAAACTGCTGGGCGGGACGATCTTAAAACCGTCGGCCTTCAACACATGTTCCGGCACGAACGCAATGTCCCGTTTGAAAAAGTTCTTTGCTGAACGCAAATCCTTGTCCAGATCCTTTCTAGGACCAACGATGGACCAGCCCGAGTCTATGATCTCATTGAGGTAATTTTCGCTGGATATGGCTCTGATTTCTTCCGCATCCATGGCCAGGGGCTCCCTCCTTTTGCACTGATTTGACAATCGGCATCAGGCCAAATCACCTTTAGGCCCTCTTTGCGACCCAGTATCATAACATGTTTAGAAGTCCCTTGAAATCCCTGTGTTGGCAACTTGTCACCATTTATGATAGCAGAGAGCAGACATTCACGGCCAACTGACGCAGGCCTGTGATCTGATTGATATGACTTCTGGAGACGCTTCGTGTCTAATACACTCCTGTTTGGCTTGAGCTCCTTTGCTGTGTTGCTCACATCCGGAAGCATTCTCCGGGTTTCGCCCCTGGCAAATGCACTTCTTGTCTTGTTCTCTCTCCTGGCAGCGGCAGTCACCACTGCCAGCCAGAAGGACAAAGAGGCCCCACACCAAAGACTCTCCTGGCTATTCATTGTCTTGTCTTTCTTGTTCGTCTTGTCTCGGCTTGAACCACAAACCAAGCCTATTGTGGCTCAGGCATGTGTTCTCGCACTACTCACCTTGATCCTTTCCATCCCAAGGGCTGCCCCGAGACATAGAAGTGTTCGCCTAGCCATCATGTGGACGTTGCTTACCTATTTCGTATTGAGACTTGCCGCAGAATTGTCTCCAACCGCCTGGTTCTTGATGGAAGGATATGCAAGGAAGGTTTCCTGCCTTCTGGGCAGGATTTTTGGCCTCTCTTTGACATTGGGCCCCACGGCCATGGGCCTGTGGGGATTAATGCTCTGCATCGTCTATACGTGGTTTCGCATTTCCCCTTGGCTCCGGCGATTGTGGAAAGGAGGGGTGATTGTCAGTCTTTCGCTTCTCTTTGTAAACCACCTTGGGGCCCTATTCCTGGCATGGTTGGCCCATGTGATGACGCAGCGAACCTCGGCGGCCATGTCGTGGGACCTGATCGCCGAACAGGGGTTCACCGCCCTGGATTTTACACCCATACTCTTTGTTGTGGAGTGTTTGATTATCCATCTTTTTCTTCATGGCACATCAAGACCTGACGTAAGGCAGGCAGTGGCATTCCACAAAGCGCGCAAAAACATCATCATTGGAACGGCAGCCCTCTGGGTCTTCTTGGTTTCCGTTGCCTATCTGACATCTCAGTGGCCGGCCGGAGACTATAGTGGTCGCGTGGTCCTCTATCAAGGAGGCATCACAACCTGGAACAAGCCGGACTTTGAACACCTTGGTTCTTCAAACAGACCGGGGCTCTTCTGCGTCCTTCCCGATTACCTTGAGAGTTTCGGATTTCGCGTCGAACTGTCAAAGGACAGATCAAAGGAAGTGTTAACGAATCCGGATGTCTTTGTTGTCATAAACTTTAACGAGCAATGGAAGCAAGAGGACTACTCTATTCTAAATGACTACGTGAGACAAGGCGGCACGCTTATGGTGTTTGCCGATCATACCGACATGTCCGGCTTGATGAAGGGATCCAATGATTTGCTTTCAGAGGTTCCCATCCGCATTAACTTCGATTCTGCTCATTTCCTGAACAACTACTGGAACGATGCCTTCGTGACCCGCCCGCACCCCGTAAACAGAAAAGACTGGGACAAAGATGGCATAGGGGTATCGGTAGGGGCATCCTTGCGCCTTTTGAATCAGAGGGCGACGCCCTTTCTTATTGCCAGATACGGCTTTTCAGACAACGGGGACAGAGCCAATGCCTCATCAGAAAACTATCTCGGTGATCGAATATATGACCTGGACGAACCCCTTGGCGATATTGTCTTGGCAGCAGAGTGTAAACTGGATGACGGTAAAGTCATTGTTTTTGGAGATACGGCCTTGCTGCAGATGGGCTCCCTGCCCTATTGCCAACGCTATGTCTCGGATCTTTTCAGGTGGGCTGTTCACGGAAAAACCATTGGCCCTCCCTGGGGCCTGGTGCTCGTCTTGTTTTTGGGTCTTACGCTGTGGGTGTACCAATCGAAAGAACAATCTCTTGTCATGGTCACTGTCGTGATCTTGTCGGTCAGTGCAGCGATCATCATGGCGGAATGGACATTGCAGTCATGGCACAAAGATCACAACTACACCGGGTCTATCGCATACCTCGACCATGCCCATATGTCGCTTTGCGATCATGAAGGCTATGCCAAGGATGACGGAGACACATATTTGGTGGACAGCCTCATACGCAACGGCTTTGTCCCCATGGCCTGGAAGAGATTTAACAGGGAAGCTCTTGAAAAATCCGCCTTAATGACAAGCATGGCGGCGACAAAACCATACTCCAAGAACGAATGCCGTATTCTTGATGAATTCATGAAAAGAGGGTCACAGCTTGTCATGTCGTCAGGTGACCGCTGTACTCGCGGGTCAAAGGATTTCCTCAAATCATATGGAGTGGAAATACTATCAACACCACTGGGGGCCGTTCCTCCTGAGGACAATAGTGAAGGGGTTTTCATGTACAATGCCAATCCAATGGCAGTAGATGACCCCCAAGAGGCAGAGATCCTTTGCACTGCATTTGGGGGGAAATACCCTGTTGTCGTGGAGCGCAAGGTTGGCAAAGGCAAATTGACGGCCATTTCAGACTACGGCCTGTTTTTCAATGGTCGACTGGAAAAACTGGATTGGGCGAGTCCGGCCAACATTCACTTCCTAAAAAAACTTCTTGGAACATCACACGGAGATCAAGGGGGCGATGAGACAGACCAGTAAAGGAAATCTGTTGAACAATGTCCTCCTGTGGATTGGAGTGGTCTGCACGGGCTGTGCCTGGACCACCTGGTCCGGCGTGTATGTCAGTACATATAGGCTTGCCACGTATGAATCCTGGTTTGGCTATGTGTTGGCCGCTGCCGGCCTGTTTGTCTTGACACTGTGTCTGCGCAAGATCCGGTTAAGCGTGTCCTCGAGCTACTACTGGCTCTTGGCACCATTAGTACTTTGTGGCCTATTCGTGCCATATCCCTATTGCCTTGGCCCCTGGGTCCTTGTCTCTGGGTTGGCCCTTTCCCTCTTCGGCCGGAACAGCATTCTTTTTCGATTCACAGTACCAGGAATGCTACTCTTTGGCCTGTTGCTCACTGTGGAAAGCCTCCTGGTTCCCCTTTGGTATTACTTGGGCTGTCATGACCGGGGTCTCCCATGGCTTGCCTCCTTGGCTGCCACCGTTTTTACTTTCCTGGGCACGACTTGTTCTGTTAACGGCCATACGCTTCTTGCCAAGTACACGGGGGATTACCGAATCATACAGGTCACATCGGATGCCCTGGGGCTCTTGCCAGGTCTTTTCATTTTGATGGGTGTCACTGTATGCTGGTTGCTCACGGATCAAGAAAAGTCCTGGAAGGGATGGCTGAGGATTTTCTTTTTGTGGGCTGGCTATCTGTTGGCACGATACATTGTGTTGCTATGGGTTTTTCTCGGTTGGGCAGACCAGGCCACTATTACCATGATGTGGAATGCCGTTTATGGCGTACTGAGTTTTGTCCCCTTGGCAGTCGTTCTGGCATTGTCAATAGGGCGGGCCAGCTGGGCTGGACAGGTGCGTCTACGCTGGGCGGGCCTCTCGAAACGCGTGCTTGGCTGGACCATCTTGGCCTCCATGGCCATCATGGCAGGGATCGTGGGATCATCACTCACGGACCCCGGAACGAAGAACGCCGGCAGGGTGCTCATTGACGAGAGTCACAGTGAGTGGGAAGACACCATGCGGGCCTTTGACACCAACTGGTATGGCATGGCTTCCACCTACAACTACTACTGCTTGCGAAAATTTCTTGAGCACTACTATCAGATAAAAGTGAACACAGAAGACATCACCCCGGACCTCTTGGCGAATCAGGATGTCGTCATACTCAAGTGCCCTACCCGTATGTATGCAGAAAAAGAGTTAGAGGCGTTAGAAGCCTTCGTACATGACGGTGGAGGGCTGTTTCTCATCGGAGATCACACGGATGTGTTCGGAACGTCGACCAACCTCAACCCTCTTGCTCAACGCTTTGGCTTGTCCTTTAACAAAAATGGCCAGTGGGATATTTACGGTCAGTTTTCAGTTTATAGGCAGCCTAAAACCTTGGGCCATCCCGTAGGCAAGTACACCCCAGAATTCCTGTTCGCCACGGGATGCACGCTCAGCGCACGTGTCTGGCATGAGAAACCTGTTATAGGCTATGGCATGATGACACGACTAGCAGACTACAAGAACAAGCATTTCTTCCCTGACGAGGCCCATTACGAGGACCGAGAGTTTGGTCTCTTTCTTCAAATGGCCGGAGCGTTTGAAGGCAAGGGCCGGGTCCTTTGTTTCACAGACAGCACCGTATGGTCCAATTTCAGCATGTTTTATCAGGGCAAGCCTGAACTGCTTCTGGACAGCCTCATGTGGCTGAATCGCTCTAACACATGGTGGGCCCATGTGAAACCGTGTGTTTTACTTTTGTCTCTTTTCCTTGCTATTTCAGCGGTGTTTCTGAGTCCTTCTTCTGAAGACCTTAAAAAGCATCATAGCAGTGTTATTGCATGCCTTATGATGACAGTCATCGTATCATCTTACTCCGTGGACCTGGCTCATCGATGGTCCTACAAACAACCCCAGGCCCTCAAAGATTTCCAGAAGATTACCTTTGATTGTCAGCACTCCGATATCTTTCTGGCAAACCGTTTTTGGTTCCCGGAAGAAAGCAATACCCCTACCCTCCATTACGGTGCATTTTTCGTCTCTGCCCAAAGACTTGGAATCGTACCGCAAGTGAGACACTCCTTTGTTCAGGCCCTTGAAAAAGACAAGGATCCTGTCATCATTGTCAACGCCCATAAGAGATTCTCTGAAAAGGAACTGGCTCTTTTTCGCGACTACATCTCACAGGGCGGCAAGGCCATCATCCTCGATTCGTCGAACAGGGCTGAAACCTCATTTTCCTGGCAGCTCCTTGAGCCCTTGTCTGTCGAGATCGTCTACGACAATTCAGGAGGCAACGGCAACGCAGATCGTGCCACATACTTCTTTTCCGAGGAGAAAAATAGCGGGCGGAGTGTCGCCTTCCCTGCCACCGACATCTGTGAGGTGAGGGGTGGAGAACCTCAATTATGGTACGCGCCAGCAAAAGACCATGGGCCTGCCCATGAGACAGACTGGGCCCCGTGCCTCACGGAAGTCTCTTTTGGTGAAGGGAAGGTATGGGTTTGCACCTTGTCTGAGGCATTTTCAGGGGTTGGCCTAGGAAACGCAAGCTCTATCCCGAACAGGCACCAGCAGAACAGGTATAGGCTCGTCTTCAAGATTCTAAGCGATCTTGTGGGCGAATAAGACCGCAGACGGCCCTCCGTGGGCGTTGACGACAACCCGTGTCATCCCTTTGTACAGGATGACGGCGCCAGAAGCCCCTCCCATCACGGACGGGGTTCCGCAAGACCTTGAGAGCCTGATGCCGTCCGGTCATTGAGAGTCAAGGTGCCCACCAAGGCAGCCAGCCCGAAGCTCTTCTTGGAATCCCAGTTTCCCAATATAATCTAATGATCTCAATGAATTAATTTGCAGGCTCGGCGGCGGCAACGCCGGCGGACCTCGCCCCTTGTCCGACGAGCGGCCCGAGCCAGCTTGCCCCCCTGTAATAAACTTTCAAAACAGCTTGACATAGGCACTTAACTATATTAAAGTGAATATAATTATATTAACTTTAATGTTATTTTTAATGGTCTTAGCATTGTTGCCCTGAAGCAAGCACAACATCAATACCGAGGAGGAAGAGAAAATGAAAAAGGGCTTGAGATCGTTTCTTGTCGTTTGGCTCGTAGCGGTTACGGGCCTCCTTGTTTTTTCAGCTCCATCTGTTGGAGCGGGGGAGGCAAGCGATGCGGATTCTTCGTCGCCTCTTTTTCTTGCATCGCTGGACAAGAGTCTATCCGACTTAAGCAGCTCAAGAATCGCCCTGGACGGGCAGGTTTACGACCCGCAGGGTGCCTATATCAACGAGGATGCCCTCAACGCCAGCCCTAAAGAAGTCATAGAGCTTGCTGACGCAGAGCTTCATCCCGGCTGGGAACAGTTCCCCACCACAGCCGTAACCTGCGCCAACAGCGGCGGCGCCACCTGCCGCGGCACTGCCACGTGCGCTGGCAGTGAAACCTGTTTTGGCAATATTACCTGCGGCGCCACCTGTGCCGGTAGCGGCGGCGCCACCTGTGCCGGCACCGTAACCTGCGGGGAACACACCTGCAGCGGCCGCATCTGTAGAGAGATGAGCCCATACAGGTAAAAGAAGGAAAGAAGAAAGACGAAGGCTGTCTGCGCCCAAGCGGCCGCGGTCATTGAGTATATGGCTGCGCTAACAGGGTGCCTTTGTCTTCTGGCACCTCCCATTGCACATAGAAGCTGGCCTGCCCTCTGGCACCAGTGTTGCCCAGATCTCTTTTGTCTCAGTTCTGGCCGTTTCGATTTGGGAAACAGCCTGTTCAGCCCTTAACCAAAAAAACCACTCGCCAAGCGGGTGGTTTTTTTGGTTATCCAAAGTCGATGGAATCGTAAAGGGACGCCAGTGTCTGCAAAAGACTTCTTGCGACGCCGTCAGCGGTCCTGTGCGGCTCTGCTCTTTTTGTAGTCAAGGGCTGCTCGAATGAATGACGCGAAAAGAGGATGGGGATCCATGGGCCTGGACTTAAACTCAGGGTGGAACTGGCATCCGAGAAACCACGGATGATCTTTGATTTCTACAATTTCAACCAGTTGTCCGTCTGGAGACGCGCCGCTCACGGCCAGGCCTGCCTGTTCAAGTCCTTCTCTGAATTCGTTGTTGAATTCATATCTGTGACGATGTCTTTCTGAGATTTCCCCCTTCCGGTACGCCCGGTAGGCCAAGGACCCCTCTTGAAGGATGCACGGATAGGCCCCCAGCCGCATGGTCCCTCCCTTGTCCGAGCTTATGTCCCTCTTCTGGACCGTCTCGGTCTTGTAATCAAACCACTCTGTCATGAGATATATGACCGGAAAGGGGGAATTCTTGTCAAACTCTTCGCTGTGCGCCCCGTTCATTTTTCCAACGTGGCGGGCGAATTCAACCACGGCCATCTGCATACCAAGGCAGATGCCAAAAAACGGAATCTTCTCTTCTCTGGCCAACTGAATAGCGCTTATCTTCCCCTCAATCCCCCGTGCACCAAAGCCGCCGGGCACCAGGACCCCATCAGCTGTCGACAGCCGCTGCCGACAACTTGCCTCGTCAATGGTCTCTGAGTCCACAAAGTCCAGATCCACCTTGCAATCGTTTGCGATCCCACCGTGGCACAAGGCCTCGTTGAGGCTCTTGTATGATTCCCGCAGGTGAATGTATTTGCCCACAATGGCAATGTTCACGGAGTCTTTGGGGTTCTTGATGCAATCTACAAGGTGCTGCCAATTCTCTAACTTGGGCGAACGGGTCCAAATGTTGAGCATCTCCACAATCTTGTCGTCCAGATGCTCCTGGTGGAAAACCAAGGGAACTTCATAGATAGTCTCAACGTCCTTTGCCGTGATCACCTGATCCACGTCGACACTGCAGAACAAGGCAATTTTTGACTTGAGTTCTTTGGACAGAAATCGGTCCGTGCGACATAGCAAAATGTCGGGCTGAATACCGATGCTGCGAAGTTCTTTTACACTGTGTTGCGTCGGCTTGGTCTTGGCCTCGCCGGCAGCAGATATGTACGGAACAAAGGTGAGGTGGACATAGAGTACGTTCTCTTTTCCCACGTCCGACCTGAACTGCCGGATGGCCTCTTGAAAGGGCAGACTCTCAATATCCCCTATCGTTCCCCCTATCTCAACAATGACCACATCCACATCTTTGGCCACCGACCGGATGCTCTGCTTGATCTCATCGGTGATGTGGGGAATGACCTGAACCGTACCACCCAAGTATTCCCCCTTCCTCTCTTTCGTGATAACCGAGTCGTAGATCTTACCTGTCGTGAAGTTGTTTTGACGCCCCAGCTTGGCACGGGTAAACCGCTCATAGTGGCCAAGATCTAGGTCCGTTTCTGCTCCGTCATCAGTCACAAAGACCTCGCCATGCTGAAACGGGTTCATGGTGCCCGGGTCCACATTGATGTAAGGATCCAGTTTCTGAAGTGTGATGGTCAGTCCTCGACTCTCAAGGAGTGCCCCAATGGCCGCAGAAGCAAGCCCCTTGCCCAAAGACGAGAGAACCCCGCCCGTCACGAAAATGTACTTGGTAGGAAAAGGCATGAAAAAGGAATCCTCCTATTGAATGAAGTAACGCTCATGGGTTCGCAAAAGACCTTTTGCCCTTTGTCCGTGCTGAACAGGACAACTGTCCGAGCCCTGACAAAGGGGCCTGCAATATGTGCAAACCCGGCTACGATATTTCTGTGTTATTCAAGCTCGAGACAATCGCCTCTCCAATCTTCTCGGCAGACATCCCAAAAAGCTGCTCCACGTCAAGTAATTCCAAGAACTGGTCTTTCCAGGCAAAGCTTGTTTCTTCTACGATATTTCGTATGTGGTGATATTTGCCCCCTAAGGCATCCACCTTCTTCTGAAGCTCAACCTGTGCCTTAAATGCAACATTGAATAACAAAAGGTGATCAACCTTGGTTCCCGTTGACATGACCGGGACGGCAAGAATGCTCCGTCCGTCCATTCTTCCCTTGCCGATAAAAATATTTCCGTTCTTGACAATAATCCGCTTGGTACCCCGTAGCCTCTTGTCGGTCTCCACTCTCGAGACAAGGGCAGCGGCACTGCCATCTTTCTTTAACAGGTGTATGGTCGAATCTTCAACCGGTTCTCCCAAAATATTAAGCCCTGCTATCCTGTATAGGGTGGTCCCCTCTATTTCGCTGAGGACCTCTTGTAAACGTCTCAACACCAAGACATTACTCGTTGTAATCTGATTCTTGCTGAAGCCTTGATTCTCAAGGGCTTCGAAGAGAAGGCCCTCCACCTTTTCTGAAATCCGGCTTGTCCCCACGGTGACGGTCTTGGCCTGGTGCTTGATAGCATCAATAGGTCGCACCAGTTCGTTGATGATCTTTCCTATACACTCAAAAAAGGTCCTCAACATATTAGGTGCCGTCCCTTTGGTTCCAAAGTCAAACTCAAAATCTGAAATGGGGAGTCTTCCCGCCAGGTACTTCAGCAACAGTGTAAGATCCGATGCCGTGCGTATGGCCATGGCCGTGGCGTAACGATTCTCCCTTATCCGCTCTTTGAACACCGTGTAAAACTTAGCCGCTTTCTCTCTGAAACCTTTGTCCAGCACAATTTCATAGACATCCAGACCCTTTACCGCAGCGGCCTGAATATGTTCACGAATCTCTTCACGGAAATGCACCAGATACCGAGATTCTTTATTAATCGCCAGGGCCGCATAGTATCCCCAGAGGTGACCTGCCAAGGTGTTTATGATGGGAGCAAATCGCCTCTCTGTCTCAGGCACGTGGATCACCGCATCGGCGTACGGATCAAATCGGTGTTCACCTTTTGTGGCCACCACAATGGGCACTGCTTGGTGGGCTTTAAAGATCGCCGTGTCCTTGACGATATCACTGACCACATCATCACGGTTGCCGGCTGCACAGACAAAAATCAGGGGTTCGGAAGACAGATCGATGTGTTTCTTGTCTTCAACAACGTCTGAAGAAATGGTCTTGTAACAAAGTTCACTCAGCTTTATCCTGATCTCATCTGCAGAGACCTTGTTGGGACCGCTACCAACAATGGCCCAGTATGTCTTTGTAACGGCAAACTTCTCTGCTGACTCGCTGATGTCGGTGTGTCTTTCCAGTACCTTCCTCATGGATGAAGGCAATTTCCAAAGGTGTTCTATCTCTGCCAGAATGAACTCTTCCCTCAGACTCCCCGCCAACTGGCCGAGTCTCAGGCCCAAAATGCTGCCAGCCACAATCTGGGAATAGTATGCCTTGGTGGAGGCTACTGACATTTCAATGTCTCGGCCGCTACTTGTATAAAGCACACCGTCAACCTTAAAGGTAATGTCAGAATCCCGCCTGTTTACGATAGCCAACGTGCAGGCCCCGCGCTCTCTGGCCATGTCAATGGCACGATTCGTATCGGTGGTTGTTCCCGATTGTGTGATGGCCACTACAAGGGCATCATCAAAACGATCTTCCAGGACAAAGGCACTGAATTCAGAGGCCTTAAAGGAGGCCACCCGAATCTCCGTTTGGCTCAAATACTCTCTCAAAAGTACTGCACAGGCTGAAGCGGCCACTCCGGCCGTGCCCTGGCCCATAAAAAACACTCTGCGGATCTTATGCTCCCTGAAATCCGATTCTAGACGAGCCGGTATGACTGTGGTGTCCAGCAATATCTGTGGCTGTTGCCTACCGCCTTCTTCTAAGATGGCCACGCGCCCCTCAATGGTCTGCTCCACCGACAGGGGGGATTCTGACACCTCCTTCAAGAAATAGTGGGGATACTGCTGACGGTCAATATCTCTGGAGGTGATTTCCGTTTCTTTGACGTCATCTTCAGAAAGCGCAATGGGCGTCCCGTCATAATACATGGCCTTTAAGCCCTTGAGCCCCCCTTCAGAATCCCCATCCAGGACGAATATCTGGCCCCGGGTCTTCCCAGATAGCCCTTCCACCACTTTCTCGCCATCCATCTTCACATAACGAGAGGTCTCCTCAACCAACCCATATATCTCAGAAGCTGGCACATAATGACTTTCCCCCAAACCCACGAATATGGCCTGCCCGCTCCCCCTCTGGGCCAGAAAAATCTGGCCGGGAGCCAGATCGCTCTGCATAGCTATGGCATGGGAACCCTCAAAATCGCTGACAGCAAGGCGAAAGGATTCCTCAAGGGTCTCTTCTTTGTTGAGATACTTTTCAATTTGAAGAGGAATAATCTTCGTGTCCGTAGTGATCTCTTCGGGAATAAACTTGCCAGATTCTCTCTCAAACGCTTGCCTCAGGCTCTGGTAGTTGTCAATATCTCCATTGAGGCAAACGTGAATGGTCCGAGGCGAATCGCTGGGACGGCCGTCAACGGGGTGGCAATTCGCCTCGCTGATTTCACCAACCGAGGCCCAACGGGTGTGGGCCACGGCACTATGATGAATA
>Ga0180438_10004028_pt1 | contig 21542 bp, 16 predicted proteins | sample SS_ome_12_FD_132455 | JGI IMG/M metagenome (GOLD analysis project Ga0180438, IMG submission 132455) | Hypersaline lake sediment archaeal communities from the Salton Sea, California, USA - SS_3_D_2 metaG | ecosystem: Environmental > Aquatic > Non-marine Saline and Alkaline > Hypersaline >...
CCGTAGACCACCAGCGAACCATCCGGAGCCTCCAACCATCCCTCGATCCGGTATTGATCGGCCTGGCTCACCTCCACCTCGACGTCAACGATCAGTTGGTCGTACAGACCATCCCCGTCCAGATCCACACCCCGGTCATCGAACACCTGCGTCGGCGTGATGTGCTCGCCCATTGGACGGATGCCATCAGGTGCGAGTTGGAGAGCACGACCAGCCAGTGTAACAGGTCCCCCATCAATCCAACTATCCAAGCCAGCGATGGTATAGGCCTCCTGATGGCGGGAATCGAGCAGGGGACCACGCGCGTCAAACAACCGCAGCTCGACCAGCGTATACGGCGGCGTGGTCCTCCCCAACCTGAACACCAGCTCTGCGGACGAATCAGAACCGATCCAGGACGCGCGGCCCACGAACTTGCCCTCGCCGTCGTAGAGCTTACCCTCGACCCGGTACCTCCCCTCCTGGATGATATCCAAGGAGACATCGACCACGACAGCCTCGTACCGCCCATCGCCATCCTCGTCTACCCCACGGTGGCTGTACTCATCCGACAAGGAAGCCGCCCATACCTCGAACTGCTCCGCTGCGTAACCCGCCGTGGTGTAGTCAGGTTGCCGAGCGTCCAGCACCTGATCCCACGGTCCGAGGCGGGGATCGAAAGCCTCGCCCACGGCGACCCACAGATCGCTCACCTGGTAGGGCCCGCTGACGCCCGCATTGCCGATGGCCAATCCGTCGAAGGAGAGCTGGACCGTCTGCGTCCCTGGATGCAAGTAGGCACGGACGGTTTCAGCGTACACACTGCCGTGAGGGACAAAGGCGCCCGGCAGAGCCAGCTTCCCACCGAGGGTGTAGTACCCAGGTCGTGAGGCCACCACCTCTGCTTCCACGACCAGCTCGTCGAAGCGACCGTTGCCGTCCGTATCGACGCCATAGTCACCCACCACGGACCCGAAGCGGACAGGGTTCGACTGTGAGGATTCATTCCGTGCGATGAAGGGCAGGTAGATCTGGGCCGAACGGACCGGCACCGCCGCTCGTGTCTCGAGAGCACCCAGCCCACCGTCTCCAGCGGGCGGAGCCGAGGCGGCCATCATACCCCCACCGCCAGACACCTGGTATCCAAAGTCGGCGTCGGTGTAGGAATCCTCAGCCGATATGGTCACCGTCACCGGGTCATTGTCGGTGGTGAGAATCGCGCCAGGTGGAAGCGTGCCTTCGTCCACCGTGAGCTCATAAGTGCCAGCCGGCAGCGCGCTAAAGCCGTAGGCCCCATTGCCCGCGGTGGTGTCCGTGTAGATGATGTGGGGATAGAACAGCGTCATACTGACCACCACGCCGCCGATACCAGGCTCACCACCGTCCTGGTTGCCGTCGCCGTCGGTATCGTTCCAGACGCGGTCGCCGATCAGGTTGGGATAGGGGCAGTTTCCCGAATACTCGGGAGCGCACACCAGGGGCACGGGCTCGTAGGGCCAGTTCTCGTTGGGATTGTCCGGGATCGGTAGGCCATTCGGCAGCAGGTACGCGGTCGGCCAATCGGAAGGCGTCCAGCCATCTCCCTGCCAGACGCTGATGTTCAGCGTGTCCACGTAGGGACTTGTCCCCAACTCCAGCGGTGCACGGCTATTCCACCGATAATCCCACTTTGTGTATACGTCGAGATCCTCGTCCCAATCATAAGGAAAGTGAGTGCCGACCATCGCCCAGTCCCAGCCCTCGTTCGTCGTCGCGACCAAGTCGCCGACCCTGTCTGGATACCACCCCGCGAGGTTGGCGTGGCCGGTATTCCTATCGAGCTCGAAGTAGGTGGGAGGCTCGTAGTACACGAGATGGAGTTCCTGCCCGCCATAGCTCCGCGAGACCATCCACTTGTCGTTGAGCCAGACCTCGACAGACGTGTCGTACCAGCCGCCTGAAGTTCCCTCCCCGTGCCCTGGCGTCCTGTTCCAATCCACGATGAAGGGCCGGGCAACGATGCCGGCCGAACGGAGAAACGTCGTCAGCGCACCGGCCTGGGTCTCACATCCGCCACCAGAATTGGTCCAGCCTGTCCCATCCCACCACCTGTTTAGAGCATCGCGCGTATTGTTGAATATCCAGCTATAGTTGACCCTGACCTCGCGGTCTGCCCGGTCGGACAGGGCGTCGGTCGCGGCTACCTGATCGGTCTTGCCGTGGATGGTTGGCACCACCTGGTTAAGGAACACGAACTCCTTGTACTGTTCGGTCCAATAGGCCTGCGCAAAACCATAGGTGTAGTGATACTTATCGGGAGAGCACGGAGGACTGTACTGGTCACACGTGCGATAGTATGACCACTCCTGTGTCATCCAAATGACGGCCGTCTCATCCCTCTTGTCGAAGGGATCGTCATTGTAGAGAAATGCCTCTGTCTCTGCCTGAGTGAGCCCAGACGCAGGGATTTCAAAGATGACATAGATCGGCATCTCCGCCTGCCATCCGCCCGAAGAGACCGTGGCCGTGAACACGCCGACCCGCCCATTCGCCGGCACGCTGACGGTCCACCCACCGCCATAGAGATCATACTCTCCGACGATAGTGGGGATCAGGGTCGTATAGCCGTTGCCGTCTATCGAAAGAGTCGCACCGGTGGGGCCGCCGATGTGGAACGTCGTCCCCCGGCGCACGACCATTGCCTCGGTCATCAGGTACTTGTCGCCCGCCTGCCTGACAGCCAGGTAGTCCGGATCTGTGACGCTGAAGTACTCCTTGGTCTGGAAATCATCCTCGTATCTGACATAGACGCCAGGACTCTCGTCATCCTGGGGATGGGTGCCGTAGAGCTTCTCCTCGCCGTCGGTCAGGCCGTCGTCGTCGCTGTCGGCATCCTGGGGATCGGTGAAGAAACGTCCCCCAGCCTGGTTGTACCACCCGTTCGTCTCCAGATCGTTGAGCAGACCATCACCGTCGAGGTCTGACGAAAGGTCCGACCAGTCCTGGGCAAAGGTTGGAGACACAGAGGTTAAGAAAAAAGAAAGCACCCAGAGTACTACGATGGATAGGGACGTCAGGCGCTTGTTCATAATCAACTATCTCCTTGCCGTGGTCAAAACATAACCAATATGCCCACCACGCAACAGATTGTACAGGTCACCACGCCTGATGTTTCTATGGCACACGCATGAGAAGCAAGCAGAAGCAACCAATCCAAGGATTATGGCTGCTGATATGGACAAACAACACCGGCGCAATGGACCTATCTAACCAGTATACGGGGATCGAGTAATAAACAGGTTAACAAAGACCAAGAATAATACTAGCAAAGCCAAACGGCACGAGAATTGGTCGGATTTGCAAAGTAGCAAAGCGGCCTGCGGGCCCACAGGAGACCAGAAGACCTTGCTGAACATACAAGCAAGATGGTCAATGCGTGTAGTCCCTCTGTACGACGCTAAGAGTCTTCATCTTCCTCAAAGATGTCTCGTAACGCCTCCTCCCAGACATTGCTCAGAGGGACAAAGGGATTCTCTGTAAAGTCCGTGTTCACTTTCTCCAAATAGTCTTCTACCTTCAAGTGTGGCATTGCTCCCGCCAAGTGATCCACCTTCTCCTGCCACTGCGTGATCAGTTCCTCGCTCCGCCCTTTCAGATCTGACAAATCGACATCCAGATCGAACATATGATCGAGCCTTCTCATGAGGTCATACCATGCCTTATAGTCCTCTTCCATCGCCATTGTCTGGGTGACTATCGGATGTGATGAGAAGTCGTAGGATGGGACAAATGCATAGAAAGTGAAGAACTCGACCCCCCTTGGCTCTGCCTTGTGGGCAAGATATGTGCTTATCGTGGCGCCGCCTTCGTAGTTGGAAAACCTGACTGCATACTGAGAAAGCTCGCTTTTCATCCCCGGCAGGCTGTACACGCAAGAGATGTCTCTGTCCCTGTCATAAGGCACTGGGCCATACACGCCCGCGACTGCAGCGACTCTCTCGACGCCCAAATCCTCTACCGCATCGAGGAACGCCGTGGCATACTGTTCTTCCCTCTGATGAGGCTCTTCACCCAGAAAGATCAGAAAACCTCTCCTATCGTCATCCGCGTGGTAAAACTCGTTTCTTCTCTGTTGTAACGCTTCTCTGTAGCCTTCGTTGAGCTTCACCACTGGCCTAAGAAGATGATGAGCCCCGGGAATCTGGAACAGATAGAATTCATCAGGCTTTATTCTCCCGATCTTTCTCGCCTGTGTCTGTTCTATGAGATACAGGGGAAGACCTGAGGAAATGGACCCTGCATCCGCCCACTGATGCCAGCCCGCGATCATACACCTTCCTGAAGCCGTTCTTTCCCACAGTTCAACTAGTTCGTTCATAACACCCTTCTCACTCAAGCTATCTGTCGGGTCATGGCCAGATCCTCGTACGCCTTGACGCCCTTGGCACCCAGGCGGGTGATGAACTCCCGAGGGTCAAGGCAGGCCTCTGGGGCATACACACCGCCCTCCTCGGTTAGAAGTTCCCCTCGGGCGAGCATCAATGCACCGATTGACAGGGAGAGGCCGGTGGCCTCCCGCATCTGACCGATGCCGCACGCGATGTGGTGGACCTCTTTCCCAGCAATATCGCCCCACACGTCGATGCGCACGGCCCCCACTTCTGGCTCCCCGGTAGAGGTCAAGCGCTCGATAAGACCAATGATGCGGGCAAACCTGTGCCTTATGACAAACATAATTATACCCCACATGAGGAAAGCGTGGAAGAGTGCTTCCCGAATAGCGCTGTGCGAACCCATATGGGCGGCAAGTAGGCCCGATGACGGGCGGCATAGTTCCTGGTGATGAGGGGTGGATAGACGGTGAAGGGCTCGATCGCCGTCGGCAAGCGCCGCGCCTGGCGGCAGGAGCAGAATCAAGGCCAGTACAGCAGACGAAGCAGCCAGGCAGGCGGAAAGGTTGTGGCTTTACGCATAAGAGCCCTCCGAGTCCGTGGAAGTAAGGGACGAATAGTCTACGGTTGTTCGACGACATCTGCCAAGGAGACTATGCATCTCCAAAGACAAACAGATCTCCGATAGACTGTCGTAGATAGTTGCGGCGAATGGCCTCACCAAAAACGTGGGCGACAGAGAGCACGTGCAGTTTGGGATGGTGTTTCTCTGGAGGGATATTGACTGTGTCCGTCGTTACAATGTCTGTGATTTGAGGAACCGCGGCTATCCTTTCAAGCCCTCCCCTCACAAATACACCGTGAGTGCAGACTACCCAAATCTCTTGAATACCTTGCTCGATCAAGAGCCTGCCGATCTCGAGGATGGAGCCACCGGTGGCGATCTCATCATCATAGACTAAGGCCCGCCGGCAGCCACGGATTTGGTGACCCACGATTCCGCTGATATGAACTTCCATATCGGAGACCCGTTCCTTGTTACCTGCTGCAACAGGTAAGTCGAGATCTCTGGCGAAGCGAGCGGCTGACTTGGCGTGTCCCATATCCGGTGTAACCACAATTGTGCTCGACAGGTCGCGCTGCTGGAAGTAACGGTTGAAGACAGGTCGGCTACTCAGTGGATCGGCCGGTATGCCGAAAAAACCGTGTACCTGGGGCGAGTGCAACATCATGGTCATTATCTGCGTAGCCCCCGCCGTCTGCAGTAGGTCGGCGACCAGCCGAGCGGTGATGGAGATGCGCGGGGCGTCCTTCTTGTCGGAACGGGCAAAGGAGAAGTAGGGGACGATGGCGTGAATCTCATTGGCTGACGCCCCCCGAGCGATGTCGAGCATCATAAGCAGCTCCATCAGATGGTCGTTTACAGGGGGAGAAAGCGACTGAACGATGAACACCGTGCGCGAACGCACACTCGCCCCAAGCTGTATGTACAGGTTATCATTGCTAAACCGGCTGATGTCGGTCGTTTCAAGCGGTACGTTCAAGTGGCTGGCGATATCGGCGGCCAGTTGGGGGTGGGAACTGCCACTAAAAAAGCGAACTTCGCCTGGGTCAATCGCCTCTTGATCTCTTCTTTTTTTCATAATCTCCTCAAACGGGGGCGGGTCTGACTCTAGGTCGGGCTAGACGGGAGATATCCTCAGCGGCGATGGATGCCACTCATGTATCACAGTGCCACCATCACATCCATGATTTCCTGCGGGCTGAGGCCCTGGTCGCTCGGGAACAGTTCACGCACGAACTGGCCGTCTTGGAGAAAAACCACCCGGTCGGCGTAGGAGGCAGCGCGCGGATCGTGCGTCACCATGACCACCGTCACGTTCAGCTCTTTGCACATCCTTTGCAGCATTTCGAGTACACCTGTGCCAGACCTGGAGTCAAGATTGCCAGTGGGCTCATCGGCCAGGACGATTTTGGGGTTGGTCACAAAGGCACGGGCAATTGCCACACGCTGCTGCTCTCCGCCCGACAGTTGGTCGGGTCGGTGGTGCCTGCGGTCAGCCAAGCCCACTAGGTCGAGCAACTCATCAACGCGCCCCCTGTAGTCCTCGCTGCGCTTGCCGTCAATCAGCAGTGGCAGGGCGACGTTCTCGGCGGCGCTCAGTGTAGGCAGCAGGTTGAAGAACTGAAAGACAAAGCCCACCTGCCGTCGTCGCACGATGGTGATCTCATCGTCGCTCAGATGGGCCAGACGCTCGCCACCCAGAACGACGTCACCGTCGGTGGGGGCATCAAGGCCGCCTATCAGATGCAGCAATGTGGACTTGCCGGAACCCGATGGCCCCATCACAGCCACGAACTCCCCTTGTTGGACGAAAGTCCACGCTCCCCAGCGCGTCAACCGTCAGCTCGCCCATCCGATACCGTTTGCAGAGGCCCTTTATTCGTAATGCTTCTGTCACTGGGTTCACCACCTCGATGGTCCCCGTATTTCACAGATGTACAAGGCCCGTTGCGTAGCGTGCGGATACTTGCCTGCGGCACAGTATTAGACAGAGGACAACGCTACTGTCACAAGCAAATGAGGCACCCTCGCGAAGCGCACATGAAGGTGCCATCAATGGCGTGATGTCTTTCTACTGGTCGGCTAGCTTCTGCTTCAGCTCTGCGGGTGTCGAAGCCGTGATGGACTCGTACTTGATGCCGGGATAGTACTGGTTATAGAAATCCCTCAAGCTCTGAGATCCAGGCCAATCCTGTGGATTGACCGCGATCACGCGCCGCACGTCTAGGTCTCCTATGCCCGCGTCATCCGCGCTGCTGCCGATGGTGTAGCGCTTGTCGTCCCAGGTGCTCTCCACCACGGCGCGCGCCCAGGTCGCATCTGCGCCGGGGGGTAGCAGCACGTAGGCACGTTCGTATTGAACGCGGGGAAGTCCACGAGCCTCGCCATCCCCTGTTGCTGGTTCCAATGGCTCTACCGGTTCGCCAGCCCCACCATAGACGAATGGCTTGGCTGGATCTTCCTTCGTATAGGCAACCAGTTTCTGGGCCACCTCCGTCCCACCCACATCAAAGTTTGACCACGGCTTTCCAAAGCTGCCCCAGGTGAAGATAGTGGCACCGATGACATAGTCGTCCTTCTGCAGCTCTTTGTCGTACCACACCAATTGCCGGAAGTAGTAGTCGGCCTTATCGTTTTCCTTGTCGTGTCGTGACCAAAAGCTGCCTAGCTGTTTCCACGTACCGCCCCCGCCCACTTCCGGAGGCTTGGGATTTACCAGCGGGTCGATGCCGCATTCGGTGATCGCCAACGGCACGTCGCCCACCCCGTTGGGGATCAGATGCTGGCGATAGACCTTGCGGTAGCGCAACGTCGTCCAGCCCTCATCTCCTTCATCGGCGTCGGGATCCACTTGGTGTTTCCCCGTCATCCACCACATCCAGGGACAACTGTACTCATGGAGACCAAGGATGGCCTGATACTGTTTGGCGGCCCGTAAGGCCGGCAGGAAGGCGGGCCAGAGCCGAAGAGCGGGATTGCCCGCGGCAAAGTTACCGATCACGCATTTGAGTCCGTGGTCTGCCATCAGCCGCATCCGCTCTACCTCGAACTGGGCATACCAGCCCATTTCCTCATCGGTGTTCCACACCGGTTCGTTGTGTCCCTCCCAGTAGATGATGTGAGGATTGGATTTATACGTGGGCAGTTGGTCACCAACGAACTGCTGCGCCGCTTCGAGGGGCGTCTTCCCGGTGTTCCTCTGAAGTTGAGCGTCGTAGTCTCCTTCAAACTTGCGACCAATCACCAGAACGCTCTTTGGCATACCCTTCGCCATTCCCCAATCGCCCACGAACTTGACTACTGCCGGGCCAGCCTGGATATAATCACCCAACTCCGCGACACTCCGCAGGACATGAGCACCAAGTTTAGTAGGCATTGACCTCCTCCCTTCTTGCTGTGCGCAAACCGCTGACACCCGATCACCAGCTATTGATCTAGAGTGTACTACGAAATGAATTTGCGTGCAAGGTTGGCACACTTCCGGCTCATAGTATAATGCTTTCGACACTGCTGACTCTACCATATCTCAAGCTTGGGATACATAACAGGTTCTGTATGTCTATCCTGACTGCCAGCAATCTAGCCAAGTCATACGGCCCTCAGGATGTCTTCAGTGATGTCTCGTTCGAGATCCCCCACGGGGCCAAGATTGCCTTGGTGGGACCCAACGGATCAGGCAAGACAACCCTGCTACACCTGATCGCCGGCTTCGAACAACCCACGAGCGGCGCCATTCATCGGGCCAAGGATCTACGCTCTGCCTACCTCCCTCAACAGGCCGAGCGATCTTTGTATTCGTCCTTCTCCGACCCTTGCACCCTCTGGGAGGCGATGCAGGAAGTCTTCACTGACTTGCGGAAGCAAGCTGCTGAGCTACGTCGCCTGGAAAGAGCCATAGCCAATCCCGAGACCCGCGAGGAGGCACTGCAGCGGTATGGCCCCACCTTAGAAGCCTTTGAGCTGGCCGGCGGCTACACGTACGAGCAACGCATCAGTCAGGTGCTTTCCGGCTTGGGGTTCGATGGAGAGGACTTTCAGCGTCCCGTGGCGCAACTCAGCGGCGGCCAGAAGACGCGCGCGCTATTGGCTCGCCTTCTGCTGGGGGAGCCCGACCTTTTGCTTCTGGACGAGCCAACCAACTACCTTGACCTGGCAGGCATCGAGTGGCTGGAGAACTACCTCAAGGCGTGGAAGGGCGCTGTGATCGTCGTGGCCCACGACCGGGCTTTCCTCGATGCAGTCGTCGAGGGGGTTTGGGAGATGGCGTGGGGTCGGTTGGAGCGATATCGCGGCAACTACAGCGCCTACACCGCTCAGAAAGCCGAACGAACGGCGCTGCAGCGGACCGAGTATGAGCGGCAGCAGCAGTTTATCGAGCGGACTGAGGATTTCATCCGCCGTAACATCGTCGGCCAGCGCACCCGTGAGGCGCAAGGTCGACGAAAACGTCTGGCACGAATCGAGCGGATCGAGCGGCCGAGGGAATACCACCGGTTGAATCTTGCCCTGGGCGATGTGGCCCGCAGTGGCGACCTAGTACTGGGTCTGTATGACCTAGCCGTAGGTTATGCTCCCTCGGACCCTCTCTTCACCGCCAAGGAGTTCGAACTGCGGCGCGGACAGCGGGTGGCGCTGCTAGGGCCGAATGGCTCCGGCAAGACCACGCTTGTGCGCACTATTCTGGGCCACATCCCGGCGCTCGCTGGGCGCATACGTATTGGGGCGAGTGTCTACCTGGGTTACTTTGCACAGGGACATACCGATCTTGACCCCGGAAAAACGGTGCTTGAGACCATTCTGGATGCAAATGAACTGAGAATCAGCCAAGCACGAGATTGGCTGGGCCGTTATCAGTTCTCTGGGGATGACGTTTTTAAGCTTGTTGGTGACCTTTCGGGGGGCGAGCAGGCCCGCGTCGCGTTGGCTGTCTTGGCTCTCCAGGGCGCCAATGTCTTGATCCTCGACGAGCCGACCAATCACCTCGACATTCCCTCTCAGGAAGTGCTTCAGACAGTGCTTGCCGGATTTGGTGGAACGTTGTTGATCGTGACCCACGACCGATTCTTGATTCGCAGGCTAGCCACTCACGTCTGGGCGATTGAGGGCGGGCAGTTGTGGGAATTTAAGGAGGGGTACGAGGAGTACCGTGATTGGACAAGAGAGCAGCGTCAGCAGAGGGAGCTTTCGCTGTCCGAGATCCAGCGAGAAACGGAGAGCAAGACGGAGAGGGAGCGTGCGCGGGAGGCCCGCAGGGCTGCCGAACGGGAGGAAGTTCAGCAGGCCCGCCGCAAGGCCGAACTTGAACACATGATCCAGGAGTTGGAGGTGCGGCGGGCGCAATTGGAGGCGCAATTGGCCATCGCCAGCCAGCAACAGGAGGTCGACCGGGTGCGGCAGTTGGGCGCGGAGTATGCCGGGGTCGAGGCGGAGCTGGAAACACTGCTCGCCGCGTGGGCGGACGGGACTTGAACGGTCATCATCCGCGGCGCACCGTCATTGGTCTCACGGGCAACATCGGCACGGGGAAGTCCACTGTCGCTGAGATGCTGGCCGAGCTAGGGGCCGAAGTGATCGATGCGGACAAGGTGGCCCACGAGATGATGCGGCCTGGTACACCTGTCCACGCCGCAGTGGTGGAGGCTTTTGGCCCGGAGGTGCTGTCCCCTGATGGGAAGATTGATCGCCGGCTGCTAGGCACCCTGGTCTTCACTGATCCGGCAGCACTCGCTCGACTGGAGGCCATCACCCATCCCGCTACTATCGAAGCGATTAGCCGTCGCATCAGCGTGACCTTTGCCAGAGTTGTCGCGGTCGAGGCCATCAAGTTGTTCGAGGCGGGAATGGCCGATGCTTACGACAGTGTGTGGGTGACAACCTGCAGACCGGAGCAGCAAATAGAGCGTGTTGTGGCTGAACGGGGCCTAAGCCGAGCCGAAGCCAAGCAGCGCCTTTGGGCACAGCCGCCGCAGGAGGACAAAGTCGCCCGCGCTGACGTCGTCATCGACAACTCTGGCTCACTTTCGCAGACGCGGGAGCAGGTAGAGGCCGCGTGGAAACGGTTGATTGGAGAGAACGGTGAGGTGCTCTAGCTTGGAAGTGCAGGGCATTCAGAGTATAATTGTGGGCACTGGAGGCGGGCTTTGCGTTCTGCTTTGTGCGGTATGTGATCTTGCGCTCTCGAAAGTACGAGGGAGACGCAAAGCCAGGAAGTAGGGGGAGAAACATGGAACAGCAGCAAGAGATTACGGTGCGGCGGGCCAAGCCCAGTGATGCGGATAGAATCGCCTCATTTGTCAATAACGCCTGGCAAGGACAGCAGAAGGTCGATGAGATGGCGGTCGCCGAGCGCTTTGGCAGTGTGGGATTCCTGATCGCTGAGCGGGATGGCGCACTCGTTGGAATGCTCGGCTGGCAGGCTGAGAATCTCGTAGTCGGAGTGACAGACTTTCTGATTGGATCAGTATCCGAGCGGCTTGATGTCAGTCAAGCGTTGCTCGCTGAGATGGAGCGGGCGGCAGGTGAATTGCAGTGTGAAGTATCGTTACTATTCTTCCCGCGTCCGGCTCTACCCGCTTTGGTCGAATTCTGTGAGACACTCGGGTACGAACCTCAGCTCGTCGCCGACCTACCGAAGGCATGGAAAGAAGCTGCTCGCGAAGGGCAGCTAGAAGATGGCGATATGATATGGTTGAAGAAGCTGCGCGAGAAACGCGTGCTCCGCCCAATGTGATGGGATGTGCAAACACAGGTTCCGTTAGCAAAGTGAATCGGAGGTGAACATGTCTGCTGTGAAGCAGTTTGTCAGTAAGCACCCGCGCCTCACAGCCTGGCTGGTACTGGCTATTGGTATGGTGATTATCCTCATCTGGTCCGCTCGCGACGTGGGCCTTTTGCCGGGACAGTGGGTTGCCTTAATCGTGGCCACCATTGGTCTGGCTGGCCTATGTGTATGGATCATTGGGTGGGAAGACGAAGGGGAGGCAGAAGAGGGGGTAGAGTAAGCGTACAAGAGCAAGGGCAGATTACAGCCCTCCAGGGGATCCAACACGGTCTTTGGCAAGATCGGAAGGCGGTGACCTAAAGAACACCGTTAAACAAAACCCCGGCTTTCGCTAGAAGTCGGGGTTCTTTGTACTTGTTCACAAACAACTCCGTACTCCTGTGGCCGTTTCGCGGCTGATTTCTGTGCCAGAGTGCGAAGTTACTAATGAACAAGTGCTTTGATTGCGTTCCGTCTCGTTTCGGGTACAATAGACCCAAGTGAGTGAAATGGTTCGATTGAAGCAACTACTCGCACTGGCCCTCGTGGTCACCATATTGATACCTCTCGGACCGTCCGCGTCTACCTATGCGCAAGTGGAAGACCAGGCCCGGCGGCTGATGGCGCTCATGTCCGACGAGGCCAAGGTTGGTCAACTCTTCTTGCTTGCATTTCCCGGAGTCGAGGTCGCCGAGGGTACCGTCATTGCAGAGCTGATCCGCGATTATCACATCGGCGGGGTAGTGCTTCTGCCTGAGAACGGCAACATCATCAACGAAGGGAACACACCAGCGCAGGTAACCGAATTGGTCGGTCAACTTCAGAAAGTTGCCTGGGCAGCCACACGTCCTGTCACGGAGACTCAAGTTGAGGGAGAAGGAGAGGTAGGAGAAGAAAGCGCCCCACCAGGACCCTACATTCCTCTCTTCGTCGCCGTGAGCCACGAGGGCAACGGTATGCCTTTCACCAGCATCGTCAGCGGGACAACACCCCTTCCCTCTCAGATGGCGATAGGGGCCACCTGGGACCCGACCTATGCCGAAACTGTGGGCCAGATTGTGGGGCAGGAACTGCGCGCGCTGGGCATCAATATGCTGTTGGGACCATCGCTAGATGTGCTTGAAAACCCTCGTCCTGAAAGTACCGGCGACTTGGGTGTCAGGGTCTTTGGAGGCAACCCATTCTGGGTGGGGCAGATGGGACAGGCCTACATTCGGGGTGTCCACGCTGGAGCAGAGGGACAGGTAGCGGTCATAGCGAAGTACTTCCCAGGCATAGGTGCCTCCGACCGCTCGCTTGATGAGGAGGTCTCCACGGTGCAGCGCACCCTGGAGAAGTTGAGGGAGACCGACCTGGCCCCCTTTTCCGCCGCAGCACAGGCCGAGGATCCAATGGCGCGTCCAGACGGAGTACTAGTATCTCACATTCGCTTCCGGGGGTTGGAAGGCACCCGTCCAGTCAGTGTGGACAGTCAGGTGCTTCAAAAGCTGTTGGCGTTGCCTGAGTTAATCACCTGGCGCGAGCAGGGTGGTGTGACCGTCTCCGACGAGTTGGGTGTGCGCGCGCTGCGGCGGTTCTACGATCCCAGCGGGGAGAGTTTCAACAGTCGGCACATCGCGCGGGATGCATTCCTCGCTGGCAACGATCTCCTGCTTGTTTCCCAATTCGGGCTCAGCGACGATTGGGATGTCCAGATTGCCGATGTCAAATCTGCAATCACCTTTTTCCGCGAGCGTTACAAGAGTGATCCTTCGTTCCAGACCGCTGTGAACGCGGCTGTGCTACGTATACTGCAGCTGAAGCTCGCACTCTATGATGGCATACCTGAACTCGCGCTTGGCCAGTCGGGCGCGGAGATAACCGACGAGCGAAGGACGCTTCACCGTGAGGCACTGTCGACCATTGGCCATGACGCTGTCACACTGCTCTTCCCTCCCTCGCCGGATCAGGTTCCTCCACCCCCCAACCTGGACGATGCTATCGTCATTTTCACCGACAGCCGGGAGGGGCTGCCATGTGCTTTGTGTGCTCCCGTGCCTTACATCGACCCTCTTGCGCTGCGCGACACAATTCTGCGGCTCTACGGCCCCGGTGCAACCAGACAAATCAATCCCTCATTGGTGAGCAGCTTCACCTTTGGCCAACTGGAGGATTACCTGAACGCACCGCTTCCAGTTCCAACGCCGCCCTCCACAGGCGAGCCAACTCCCACGGATGAGGAGGAACCCACACCGATTCCCCCCCATCCCATCGAACAGGCGCTGGGAGATGCTGACTGGATCGTCTTTGCTATGCTTAACCCAACGGGCGTCCCACCTCAGTCGGCGGTCGTGCGGCGCTTTCTCGCCGAGCGAGCCGACGCACTGCGCGGTCCACACCTGGTCGTGCTGGCTTACGACGCCCCCTACTACCTGGACGCGACCGAAATCAGCAAACTGAGTGCTTACTACGGAGTGTACAGCCGAACAGATCCTTTCATCGAGGCATCGGTGCGGGCACTGTTCAGTGAGTTCGCGCCGGTGGGGGTTCCACCCGTCAGTGTGCGTGGCATCAACTACGACCTCCAGGTGCGGATCTCCCCGGACCCCGCACAGACGCTCACCCTCTATTACAGCATTCTCCAGCCATTGGAAGAGGGTGAGCCCACGCCGGAGCCGCTCGAGGAAGATCAGCCAACACCTCACGCAGCGCCCCCGCAACCGCAGATCGGTGATGAGTTAGAGCTGCACACAGGAATTATCCTGGACCATAATGGCCATCCGGTGCCCGATGGTACTCCCGTTCAGTTTATCTTTACCTACCCACGAGAGGGACTGGAGCACTCTAAGATAGAAAGGACCCGAGGCGGTGTGGCCGACACGACTGTTATGCTGGACCGTACAGGCCAGATCGAGATATCTGTTCAGGCCGACCCCGTTCCACGCACAATCGTTCTGCAGATCACGATCCCCGAAGATGAGCCCGCTATGATCTTTACACCCACCCCGCTGCCCACCCCCATCCCCACCCCCACCCCCACGCCCACATCCACACCGGAGCCGGAACCGTTGCCTGAGGAGACGCCAACCTCCACACCTAATCCGGTCCAGGTGGAAGATTCGCCGCCTGTGGCAAGGGAGATCGGCGTGTTGGATCTACTACTCGCCCTGGCTGGTGTTCTGATCAGCGGTGGCATAGGCTACTACGTCGTACGTCTAAACAATAGGCCGGTCAGCCAGGCACTGCGCCTTGCACTGTGGTGTGTGATAGGGGGATTGGCACTGTACCTGGCCTACGTGCTACATCTGCCAGGAGCCGTTTGGTTACAGGAGCGGTGTGGCCTTTGGGCTGCAGGATGGACAGCGATGCTCGGCAGCCTAGTGCCTTTGGTCATCGCGTGGGTTGCTCGCCGCAATAGGCACTCGGTGTGAAGCCTGTCGATCAGTCGCTCGCCGCTAGCGGCTGACGAAAGTGACTAAACGAAGGTTGCCATCATAGCAAGGATGAGCATCACCCCGGCAACTACCAGCAATACGCGGTTTTCACTCACCGCTCGACGCCACTCCCCTTCTGCAGGCACTAGGGTAAACAGAGTTGGGGGAAGCGAGGTGGCGTGCAGCAGTTCGCGGAAGGCCGCCACATTTGGGGGACGCGGATCCGGATGCATGGCGATGGCTGTCAGGATAGCACGCTCTGTGGTGGGAGACAGACGCGAGTTGATTGCTCGGGGGAACACCAGCGCGTTGGGGTTCAGGAAACGCTGCTTGGCATTTGCTGGAGGCTGATTGGTCAACAGATGATAGAGCGTGGCGCCGAGCGAGTAGATGTCGGACCGAACATCGGTGTGACCGGTATCTCCGCCATACTGCTCCAGCGGGGTATAGGCGACCGTACCCCGCCCTTGCAACACCGTGACCGTGCTCGAGTCATCCGCTGCCAGCAGTTTGACCAGCCCGAAATCAACCAGCTTGATGAACCCGCCAGGGGCCAACTTGATGTTGGCTGGCTTGATGTCACGGTGGAGTACGGGGGAATCCTGGCTGTGGAGATACTCCAGTGCATCGCACAACTGATCAGCCCATCGGAGCACCTGCTGCTCCTCAAGGAACTCTCCGCGCCGACGTTTTTCCTCCATCAGTTGACGCAGATCACGTCCAGCGACAAAGTCCATCACCAGGTATTGCCGCCCACGTTCAACGAACACATCGGAGACCTTGGGGAGATTGGGGTGATCCAGACGCGCCAGGATGGAGGCTTCGCGGTGGAACTGCTCCTGTGCCTGAGTCAGCGCCTCGGGTGCGGCATCGGGGTCAGGACGGACCTCCTTGACCGCACAGATGCGGCCCTCCAGACGCAGATCCTCGGCACGGTACACCGCGCCCATACCCCCCTGTCCAACAGGCGCAATGATTTTATACCGTCTCCGCAAGACGGCACCAGTTTCAAGCAAACGAGCCACAGTTTTTCCTCTTCTCCGTTACGGCGATACGGTTGTTTTCATCATAAGTGAGAAGGACGATTCTGTCAAGCGATGGTGGCGGACAGTAGACTGTGAGAGGAAAGCTCCTATCTGCTGGCTACTGTCTGATCTACTTTCAAGGAGGTAGTAGAATGATGCGACAAGACATGCCAATGCTAATCGTTTACGAGGGAGAACTGGAAGGACAACGATGGATTTTGGACCAGGATCAGATGACCATCGGACGGGGTACAGATTGCGAAATCGTGCTGCCGGAGCGGCTGGTTTCCCGTCAACACGCCCAAATTGAACGGCATGGAGGAAACTATTGGCTGCATGATCTAGGCAGCAAGAACCGAACATACGTCAACGGCCAGGAACTGGGTGATAAATCGTATCAGCTGAAGGATGGGGATGAGATACAGATCGCGCTGTGCGTTAGGATGGGCTTTGTGGGTGCCGACGCGACGTTGCCATTGGCGCTGGAGGGTCCCAATAGGGGGTTACGCATTGACCGGGCGGCCAGAAAGGTCTTCATTGGAGGACACGAGTTGACCCCACCACTCTCCCTGGCTCAGTATCGGCTATTGGAGTTGCTACTTGATAACGAAGGGCAGGTCGTCTCGCGGGATGCTATTGTAGCGACCGTGTGGTCGGAGGAAGAGTCAATGGGCGTCTCTGAACAGGCGATTGATGCGCTGATACGCCGCCTGCGCGACCGCATCTCGGGGGTAGACCCTGACCACGCCTACATCGTTACTGTGCGGGGACACGGGTTCCGGCTAGAGAATCGATAGAGCGCAAACTATTGCCCAGCCACTCGATAGACAAAGCGGGCGAAGAGCAGTGCAGCACTGAGCCGACCGACACCTGAGATGGCAAAGACGGCTCGATACCCCAATCCGTCAGCGATGACCCCGCCTACAGCGGCCCCACCGGCCAGGGCTGCCATCACGACGACCTGGTAGAGCGCAGAGTAACGCGGCCGGCGATCCTCTGGGGTAAGGGTAAGAAGAAAGTTGAAACTGGAGAGGCCATAGCCCGCCCATAGGAAGCCACCCGCCAGGTTGATCGGCACCGCGTGCCAAGGTGAGCGAGTCAACGCCCAGCCGAACGGGAGCAAGGGGATTAGCAGGCCAGTGATGAGCTGTACCCGGTGTGCCCCCCAACGGTCGCTTAACGGGCCGAACAACCGCTGACCAGGCAGTGCCGCCAGGCTGCTGACCACGCTGAGCATCCCCACGACGCCAGCGCTGGCTTTCAGGTCCTCAACGAGGTAGACACTGAAAAACGGCCCTGCTACGTTTAGAGAAAAGCTCCACAGGGCGGCTGTGGCACACAAGGCCAGGAAATCAGGGTGCGCGCGCAAGTGTGGGAGAAGGGACGAATAAGAAGACCGATCTGCTGTCCGTGATGGGTCCGAGCCAGCAGGCTCCTCGATGCGAGTGAAGCTGAACGTTGCAGCTACCCCGAGGATAAAAGCCAATCCCATTGCCAACTGATAGCCGGTGGGAGCGCCGACGTGGGTGATAAGCTGTCCAACGAGAAAGGTGGCCACCATCCCGACCACGCTCATAGCCATGTTGCGAGCCGAGAAATAGCGGCCGCGCCAAGACAGGGGCACGATATCGGCAGTGAGTGACATCCACGCCGGAACCCCCAGGTTAGCGAAAGTGCTCCGGGCTATGGCTAATACAATAACCAGCGAGACGGCCGTCGGACCAACAAACACCAGGGGCACCAACGCCAACAAGAGCAATCCAACACGTGCAGCACCGCCGCCGCTGAACACCACGACCTGCTTGCGATGGCCCCATCGCTCAACAAGGATGGCTCCGGGCAGTAGAAGCAAAGCACCGCTCAAACTGGAAAGCGAGCTCATCAGGCCAATTTGAGCGCGGGTGGCGCCTAACGCCAGCACGAACAGTGAGAGGTAGGCAACCACGACGGATTCACTGGCCTGGGAAAACACCCCGTCGAACCAGAACCAGCGTAGGTTCTGCCTGACCGAGGCCTGCAGTCGGTCCGTCCACCGACCACCCGCGGCGAAGCGCGAGGCGCGTCTCCACCAATGATCCCAGAACAGGCGCGCGGCGCTGCGGCGACCCGGCATCACTGTGTCTGACTGGGGCTCAGATTTGCTCAAAGTGAGGGGCATCTACGACAAAGATGGTAGCGCGATGTTGTCCAGGTTCGCGAGGAGGGCTGCACGTGTCTCGAAGTATATCAATGACGGACTGGACGTGCGGCTCTTCCACGCCGATGAGTAGTGTGACGTTTCCCCGGCGCAGGAAGCCACCGGTGCTGGCGACGCGAGTCACGCGGTGATTCTGGGTCACCAGTTGTTCAACAACTGGTCCAGCATCTACGTCCCAGACGATGGCAATGACCAATTTCACTCTTTCCATTTGGCCTCACTCCCAGTTGTTGGACCAGCCATCACAGTTGCTCAAACCGCTCGACGTCAAGCACGTAGACGGTTGCGCCCCCCATCTCCGCTTCGATCATCATCGGCTGAATCTCGAGCAGTGGAGCCTCGACGTGAGCTGGGATAAATCGCCGGTAGGTGGGACAGCACTCGTGGACGTGTTCCAGCAGGCTTGGTAAGCGCTCCTGATCAAGGTCGACGAGCAGTGAGACTGTCGCCTCGCGCAGGATACCGCCGCTCGAGTCTAACTGGGTGACGTAGAAACCATCACGGACCAACATGTCCGTCAATACACCAGCCTGAGCACCAGCGACAGTGGCGATGACCAGTTGATTGACAGCGTTGGATGGTGACATCTCTCCTCCACACCCCCATTGTACCAGATTTCGCGAGCGGATGCAATACGCACGAACGACGACGCCAGTCTACCGACCTAACAGCCCGTACCATACGTCGGCCATGCCCATTTTGACCAGTTTCGGCAGGTTGAAGGCGGTGGCACCGAAGGGTAGATCCAGTTCAGTCTTTTCACACACGGTAGACGTGTTGGCACGGTCGATCTGGGGCTTTAGGGCCAGCAGCTCCATCTCCAGTTCCTCTGATGTGCAGCGCTCGATCATGCGGTCAATTTGGGCCATCAGCGATACCGCACGATCTATGCGCTCCTCGGTCTCGACGGCCATCTCCGGGCTTACCAGGCCAAAGCGGGCCTTCAGCGCGTTGAGCCGGCGACCGGCTTCGTAGGTCGCTTGCGCGATGTCATCTCGGCTCATCCAGCGCGTCTCATAGTTCAAGATGTGCTTCCAAGTGGGAGCCAGCAGCGCCTGCCTGTGCTCCTCCAGCGTATGGCACTGGATTGTATAGCCGTACCTGTCAGGGTGCTCGTAGAACGGACCGCCTGGGTCCACGAACGGTGCTAGCGGCCCGATGAAGGGGATGAAACGTCCGTCGCCAAAGCGCGTCAACAGGTGCTCACAGTACGCTACTGACCCCAACACGGATTCCTTCGTCTGCTGTGGCAGGCCGGTCATAAAGAACAGATCGAAGCGCCGGCAACCGACATCGAGACACGCCGCGATAGTCTCTTCGATCTCGTCGTTGGAATAGTTCTTGTGTATCGCACGGCGTACGGCCGGGGCATGCGATTCGGGCGAGAACTCGATGACAAAGTTGGGCAGCGCGTCGGCCATCTTTTGTGCGAACCCCCGGTCTACCGGCGTGAAAATCTCCAGCATGCCCTGGCCAGGATATCCCTTGATGGCGTCGAGAAAACGGCTGGCGTGGTCCATTCCGGCCTGTCGAATGTCGCCCAGGACAAAGGCCGGGCCTCGGCTGATGTCATACATGCGGCGCATGTCGTCAGCCAGTCGCTCAGGGGAACGGTAGGCTGGCGCTGTGCGCCCGGAGATGATGCGAGAGGCAGAGGCGGCCCCTCCGCAGTAGGCGCAGTTGTGCCTGCAGCCGCGAACGGTGATCACGGCCATCGTCGGGTAATCAATCCAGTGACTGAAAGGTACATAGTTCAGGAAATCCGCATCACGTATAACAGAGCGCACCATCTGGCGATAGTCCATATCCAGATGATCCAGGTCAGACGGGACGTACGTCAGCGGATTGACATGAATCTCGCCAGAGGAATCCTTCCAAGTCAGGTTGGGAATCCCAGCCAGACTGGCTGGGTCTATGTCGGTGGGAGAGGACGCGCTGACGATACATGCGACCAACTGACGCAGCGGCTCTTCGGTCGAATCGCCTCGCAGAACATAGTCCACCTGGGGATAGCGCACCAGTTCGGTGTGGAAATAGGACGATGAAAAGCCGCCAAAGACGACCGGGATGTCTGGATGATGACGCTTGACCAGGCTGGCAACCGCCAGAGACCCGTGGGCGTGAGGAAGCCAATGCAGGTCTATCCCAAAGACGCGCGCCTTCATCCGGGCGATCAGCCGCTCGGCGTCAAAACGCTCGGAGCGCACCATGCGCGCGGCCAGGTTGGCGATGCGCGTGCGAAAGCCAGCCCGCTCCAGGTAAGCCGCCATAGTGGCGAAGCCGACTGGGTACATATCAAAGACAGGTTCAGAGGGAACAAGGTCGCTGATCGGACCCCACAGGGTCGCCCGCTGACGAAAGTCATAGACGGTGGGAGCGTGTAGGAGGATCAAGTCCGCAGATGGCATAAGGTTTTGGGTCTCCAGGTTTCTGTTGTATTGACTCTCTGAGCAAGAGAGCTTGGGGATTTTAGCACGGCCCGACTGTCCGCACAAGTGCAGCGTGCGCGAACCAGATTGCCTACAAGCAAGCGCGGGGCTTCTGTCCCAGGCAGAGAGACGCGAAGGGACCGGCTTTCGCCCTTGGGATGATCAGGGGGGATAAAGCCGACCTTGAGACTTTGCTGGCATGGTAGGCGCGTACCCTGGGAATACGTTATCCACAGGTGCTAGAGGGTCCGTAGGAAATGTGACAGTCGTGCTTCAAGCGTACACGCCCCGATACTCCTCCGGCAGCAGTTCAGCGATGCGCCGCATGATGAGGTCGGTATACTCGCGCAGCCTTGGACCTCGCACTCGTCCGTTTTCAAGCAGGCGGAAGGGCTTACCCACGACGACCCGCAAGTGAGTTCGGCGCAACCGAGGTAGATTGCGCTTGATCTTCTCGGTGCCAGTGATCCCCAGCGGCACGATGAGCACAGTGGCACGCGTGGCCAGGTAGGCTGCGCCGACTTTTCCCTTTTGAAGTGCGTAGGGACCGCGAGCGCGCGTGCCCTCGGGTGCCATGCCCAGCACCTCCCCACGCTCCAGAACCTCCATCGCCTCCCGCAGCGCCTGGCGGTCTATCTCTCCACGCCGCACCCAGATAGAGCCCATCACCGTCAACAACAGAGCATAGAATGGGTTCCGCTTGTGCTTGGCCGCGGCGAATGCCCGAGCCCTGTGTGGGCAGACGGTCAGCACGACAGGTGTATCAAAGACCGCTAGATGGTTGGTCACCAGGATGTACGGAGG
>Ga0180438_10004029_pt1 | contig 21542 bp, 18 predicted proteins | sample SS_ome_12_FD_132455 | JGI IMG/M metagenome (GOLD analysis project Ga0180438, IMG submission 132455) | Hypersaline lake sediment archaeal communities from the Salton Sea, California, USA - SS_3_D_2 metaG | ecosystem: Environmental > Aquatic > Non-marine Saline and Alkaline > Hypersaline >...
ACCCCACCCCTCGATACGAGATGACTCGTAACGAGAGGGTGGGCTGTGACCCGAAGAAAGAACTTCATAGGTCGGACCAATGAAGGCTTCGTCTGCGAGCATTGCGGCGCGCGCGTGGCTCCCCTGGCGGGCGGCGGCTTCCGCAACCACTGTCCTCGATGCCTCTGGAGCAAACACGTGGACCGCGTCCCAGGTGATCGTGGAGCCGCCTGTAAGGGTCTCATGCAACCATTGTGCATCGAGCCGGATGCAAAACGCGGATGGATGATCCTCCACCGGTGTGTTCGCTGTGGCATCGCCCGCCGCAACCGCGCGGCGTTGGACGACCCGCGCGAGCCGGACGACTTCGAGGCGATCCTGGCGGTTGCGCGCAGTACTGCCCTGTGATAGTCTCGCATGGCAAGAGCTCACCTCCTGCCCCGAAAGCGGCGGGCATGCAGAGACATGCCCGCCCTACAGGAGACGAGCGGGGATGAGGCAGGCCATGATCTACGTGGGCACATCGGGGTTCAAGTTCGACGACTGGAAGGGCACCTTCTACCCGGAGGACCTCAAGCCCAAAGAGTGGCTCAACTACTACGGCTCCCAGTTCAACTGCCTCGAGGTCAACGCAACCTACTACCGGTTGCTCCACCCAGCGACTTTCTTCCACATGGCAAACAAGGTCCCGGACGGCTTCCAGTTTACCGTCAAAGCCTACCGCACCCTCACCCACGAGCCCGGCTCCGACAACGAGGCCGACTTCGCCACCTTCATCGACTCGGTCCAGCCCCTCATCGAAGCCGACAAGTTCGGCTGCCTGCTGGCCCAGTTCCCCACCTCATTCCACAACACTCCCGGCAACCGCCGCTACCTCGCGCACCTCTGCGACCGCTTCGCGGACTACCCCCTCGTCGTCGAGTTCCGCAATCGCCAATGGGCGAAAGACGAGGTCTTCGACTTCCTGCGCGAGCGGCAGGCCGGCTGGTGCGCGGTGGACGAGCCCCAGTTCCGCTCCCTCATGCCGCCCATCGCACTCGCCACCTCGCCCCTCGGCTACGTCCGCTTCCACGGCCGCAACTACAAGAAGTGGTGGAGTGGAGACAGCAAACAGCGCTACGACTACCTCTACAGCCGGGAAGAACTCCAGGAGTGGGTTCCCAAGATCCGCGGCCTCGAGCAGGAAACCGACCGCGTCTACATCTTCATGAACAACTGCTTCCAGGCCCAGGCGGCCAAGAATGCTGTAGAGATGCAGAGTCTCCTGACGGAGCCCTGAGACTTCGGCTCCCGGAGCGCATCGATCACACACCATCACGCGCCGGCGATCACACACCATCACGCGCCGGCGATCACCACTCTGCCAATCGCCTCGCCGCCCTCTCCAGCGCAGAAGCCAACAGCAAGAACGGCAGTACCGCGCATGCGAGCACCTTCGGCAGCACAGTCCCCAGCCCCGGTGGCAGGCAGCTCGGCTCCCCGTCGCAGAATAGAGTCCGCCACATGAACAGCGCCGCCGCTCCCAGCCCAGACGACCAGATGAGCCCATTGGCCCACCGCGGCGAGCGCTGCGTCAGGTCCCGGCCTCCGGCCATTCTTCCCACTCCTCAGGAAGAGAAATCGCCGGGGCAATCGCTGAAAAGGGCTGCCCCGCAGCCACGAAATACCTCGCGCGGGACAGCCATTCTCATCGTCGCATTCCCGTCACCTAGTCTGCGAGCGCCTCTCGTTCTCGCTCGTGCGCTTCTCTCCGCACCTCTCGATAGAGCCGGTCGGCAATCTCCTCGATCGGCGCCCGGTCGTCCGTCAGGGGCGCGCCCAGACCCGCCATCACCGACATATGTGGAGGTCCGGCGCCCGCCACCTCTTCCGCAATCGCCATCAGGCCCTCATGCCCCACCATCTCTGCATTGCCGACGATGTTCTCGAGCGAGGCGTCCTCTCCGGCGGCGAGCAGCACCGCCCCCGATCCCGGCGAGACCTCCGTCACCACGTATACCGACGGAAAGACCGTCTCCACCGTCGCAACCACTCGCCGCAGCAGCTCCGCATCGTCCGGACGCCACCACGCCACATTAACCGAGACCACGCCTCCCGGCCTCATGTGCTCTCGCAGCGTCTCGAAGAACTCCCGCGTCACGAGGTGAAACGGGATATCCGACCCCTGGTAGGCATCGACCGCCACCCAGTCGTACTGCCGCTTCGAGCCGGCCAGAAACGCACGCCCGTCGGTCACGTGTACCTGGAGGTTCGGTTCATCCATGTCGAAAAACCGCCGCCCCAGCTCCACGATCGCCGGATCTATCTCCACCCCGTCGATCATCACCCGCCCGTATGACTGCGTGATCTGCTTCGACACCGTGCCTGCCCCGAGGCCTATGATCAGCACGCTGCGAAGCCACTCCCCGGGCGGCCTCGCTCGCAGCAGCGGTCCCAGCAGCAGATAGTCGAAGTACTCGTGCGTCCGGAACTCGCCCGGTGCATAACACGAGAAAGCGCCCCAGTCCACCACCAGCACCCGCGCATGCCCCGTGTCCACGACCTGCAGGTAGTTGTACGCCGACTCCTCCCTCGCAATCGCTCCCTCCGCCAAGGCAATCGGCGGAAGGGGCACCGCCAGCACCAGTCCGGCCAGCACAGCCACCGGCAGGAATCGCAGCCTCCCCAGCAGCAGCGTCGCCGCCACCACCAGCAGGATCCCGAACACCATGATCGACCGCCTCACCCCCACCGTCGGGATCGTCACCAAGGCCGGCAGAAATGTCCCCACAACGCTCCCAATCGCCGACACCGCGTAGATCCGCGCCGACACCCGTCCCGTTCGTCCCAGGTCCGCGATGCTCAGCTTCATGGCGTACGGACACACGCACCCCAGCAGCACGGTCGGAATCGAGAAGAGCGCAAAGGTCCCGAGAAGAGATGCGAACAGCAGACCCGCCCTCGGCGTCAGGCTCCAGGCCGCCTCCAGGATCGGCTTGCTGGCCACGGGCACCAGCAGCGTCACCACCCCCGCCGCCATCACCAGGCCGCCCAACAAGTGCACGGAGGCGTAGCGGTCGGCGAGCCCCCCACCCACGTAGTAGCCAGCCGTCAGGAAGATCAACACAAGACCGATGAGGCTGGTCCACACCGACAGCGTGCTCCCGAAATAGGGCGCGATCAGCCGCGACGCAGACATCTCCAGCCCCATCACGGCCACGCCGCTCGAGAAGACCAGCCAGATCAGAGCCGCCCTCAGAAAGCGATCTCCAACCCGACGCCTGCTCGCCTCGCCCTCTCCTCGCGGATGCACAGCACGGGCCCCCTCTGCCCGCCCGGCACTACAGCGCCCTCCCGGGCCGAGCAGTCGAATTTCGGTTGAGCCGCATATGGAATCGCCCGACCCCGGCGATCCCGGCCGGGCGAAAAGGTCTCTTACTCGACCGTCACACTCTTCGCGAGGTTTCGAGGCTGGTCGATCTCCCGGTTCCACAGGTCCGCAACGTAGTACGCATAGAGCTGCATCGGGATGCCCGCCAACACCGGCGACAGCACCTCCTCGGTCTTCGGGATCTGTATCACGTCGTCGGCGTACTTGACGATCTCCTCGTCGTCCTCGTTCGCCACCACGATCACCTTGCCGCCTCGCGCGCGGATCTCCTGAAGGTTCCCCAGCGCCTTATCGTAGTGCGAACCCTCCACCACTGCCGACAGCACGGCGACCTCTTCGGTCACCAACGCCAGCGGACCGTGCTTCATCTCCCCCGCCGCATATCCCTCCGCGTCGAGATAGGCGATCTCTTTGATCTTCAGAGCGCCCTCCATAGCGGAGCAGTAGTGCGCACCGCGGCCCAGGTAGAGATACCGCATGATGTGCTTGTACTTCCTGGCGAGCTTCTTGATGTGGTCTGCCTGCTCCAGCGTCCGCTCCGCCAGCTCCGGCAGCTCCTTGATTCCTCTCAACAGGCGCCTCGCCGCGCGCGGTGTGATCGTCTCTCGCACCTGGCCCAGGTGAACGCAGAACAGCAGCACCGCCAGAATCTGGCTTGTGTACGCCTTCGTCGAAGCCACCCCGATCTCCGGCCCGGCGTGGATGTACAGCAGTCCGTCCGACTCTCGCGCCACCGAGCTTCCGATCACGTTCGTGATCGCGAGCAGCTTCGCCCCCTGCCGGTGCGCCATCCGCATCGCCTGGAGCGTGTCCGCCGTCTCTCCCGACTGGCTGATCGCCACTCCCAGCGTGGCCTTGTCGAACACGCACTCGCGGTGCTGAAGCTCCGACGCCACGTCCACGATCACCGGCACGCCGCACACCTTCTCGATCGCGTACTGCCCCGCCATCCCCGCGTAGGATGCCGTCCCGCAGGCGACAACGGCGACCTTCTTGACCCGGCGCAGATACGAATCGCTCAGGCCCAGCCCATCCAGGTTCAACACCATCTCGCGTCCCACGATCCGGTCCCCGATCGTCTCGCGCAGTGCATGCGGCTGCTCGAAGATCTCTTTGATCATGAAGTGCTTGTGCCCGCCCTTCTCCGCCATCTCCGCGTTCCACTCGATCTGGAACACCGGCTTTTTCACGGGCTTGCCGGAGAGGGTCTTCACCGCCACGCCGTCGGCCGTCAGCACCACCATCTCTCCGTTGTCGATCAAGTAGGCCTTCCGCGTATATGCGAGAATCGCCGAGGGGTCGGAGGCCACGAAGTTCTCGCCCTTCTTCTCCCCAAGGCCAACGATCAGCGGGCTGTACTGTCGCGCCGCAACCAGAAGGCCGGGCTCGCGGTCCGACATCGCCACCACCGCGTACGAGCCCTTCACCTCCTTCAGCCCCCGGCGCACCGCCTTCTCTAGATCGCCGTCGTAGTACTTCTCGAACAGATGCGCCAGCGTCTCCGTGTCCGTCTCCGAGCGAAACGTGTGGCCCTCGGTCTCGAGCTGCTCCCGGAGCTCCAGGTAGTTCTCGATGATACCGTTGTGTACCACTGCGATGTGCCCTTCGCAGTCCGGGTGCGGATGCGCGTTCTTCGTCGACGGCGGGCCGTGCGTCGCCCACCTTGTATGTGCGATGCCCGATGGCCCCTCGGGCTTATCCCCCTCCAGCAAAGCCGCCAGCTCCGCGATCTTCCCCTTCGACTTCACCAGCTCGATCTTCCCATCCACCGACACGGCCACTCCGGCCGAGTCGTACCCTCGGTACTCCAGCCGCCGCAGCCCCTCCAGCAGCACATCCACCGTGTCGCGGCTGCCGACATACGCCATAATCCCACACATGAATTCGAGACCTCCTGCAGGCCGGTGATTCCCGTCGCACCCCGCCCCCGCGCGAGCTTAGACAACTCTCTCGTACACCTCCACCACGCGCGCCGCCATGCGGCCCGCGGAGAAATGTTCGGCACGCGCTTGCGCTCGACCTGCCAGGCGCGCGCGCAATTCACCCGATTCCAACACTCGCACCAGGCCCTCGGCCAGCGACTCCGCGTTCGGCTCCACCAGCAACCCATCCGCGTCGTCCTCTATCACGTCATCCACCGCGCCCGACCGCACCGCCACCGGAGGACACCCCAACGCCATTGCCTCCAGCACCGCCACTCCCTGCGTGTCCGTCAGCGAGGCAAACGCGAACACGTCCGCCTCCGCCAGACAGTCGAAGACCTGCTCCCGCTCCACATATCCGGTGACGTGGACCCGCTCGCCGACGCCCAGAGAGTCCGCCAGCTCGCGGCACGGCTCGTACCACGGGCCCCCTCCGATCAGCAGCAGATGCGCCTCCCGCTGCCGCGACGACACTCGCACCAGGGCCTCGATCAACACATCGATGCTCTTTTCCCGCGCGATCCGGCCCGAGTACGCGATCAACGGCACGTCCCGCGGCACGCCGAACTTCTCGCGCGCAGGCCGCCGCTCCCGCCTGCGGATCAGATCCAGGTCGATCCCCGTCGGAATTGCCTCCATGGGCCGGCGCACCCCGTAGCTGCGCAGCACCTCCGCAATCGCCCGCGTCGGCACAATCACGTAATCCGCCGAGTTCGAGAAATCCCGGCTCACCCATACCGCCGCGGCCCGCACCAGCGGCCGCGGCAGGGGCACGTAGTGCGCGTAAGAGCGGATCAAGGTGTGGTATGTAAATACTAGGGGGCATTGGAGCCGCCGCGCCCAGCGGCGCCCCTCGCGCCCGGTGATGAAGGGGTGCTGGACGTGGATGACGCCCGGCGGGTCGGCGGCGAAGACGCTCCTCAAGCGTCTGCTGCTGAACGGGAGGGCAATCGGATAACGGGGACGGGTCGGCGGACAGACCGAGGGCAGCCGATGCACGTTGGGCTCCGACTCCCGGTGGCCGGGAAAGGCCGGCGCGACTATGAGCACGTCGTGGCCTTGCTTGGTCAGTTCCCCAGCCAGTGTCGACACCGAGACCACGACGCCGTTCACGATCGGCCGGTAGCACTCGGTGAACACAGCGATCCGCATCAATGCGCCTGCTGCCGGCGCTCTGTGTGAAGGCCACAACCCGACCGGCGGCGGTAGGGTAACACGGAGCAACCAGCCCAGTCAACCGTCGTGAGCCGTCCGCGAGGCGTATAGGGAGGGTCAGCAATATGTCCGGCGTTCGCCAACCTGCGGTTGCCGGCCGCTTCTATGAGGGAACACGGGAAACACTGGCCAGGTCTCTCCGCGAGTGCTTCCTCCACCCCCCGGGGCCCGGCTCCCTTCCCGAGGCCGACCCCGAAGGCCCCGGCCTCATCGACGCGGTCGTGTCCCCTCACGCCGGTCATATGTTCTCCGGCCCCGCAGCCGCCCACGGCTTCGCAGCGCTCGCAGCCGACGGAGTTCCCGACATCGCCATCATCCTCGGCCCCAGCCACTACGCGGCCGAGCGCAGTGCCGCCGTCTCCGGCGCCGACGCCTGGCTCACCCCGCTCGGTCAGGTCCCCGTAGACGCGGAGCTCTGCCGGGAGCTCGTCGCCGCCTCGCCCCTGCTCGAGGCCGACGACCACGCCCACCGCCTCGAGCACTCCCTGGAAGTCCAGGTTCCTTTCCTCCAGTTCATCTACCCCGACCGCGTTCCGCCGCTCTGTCCCATCTGCCTGCGCTCTCATCCCATGAGCAACGTCGATCAAGTCGTTGAGGACGCGCGCGATCTCGGCCGCACCATCGCCCAGGCCGTGGGCTCTCGGCGCGCCGTCGTCGTCGCCAGCACGGACTTTTCCCATCAGATCCCCGACGACGTCGCCCGGCGCCAGGACCGGCTCGCGCTCGACGCCATCCTCGCCCAGGACCCGGAGCGGCTGCTGCGAACCGTCTACGAGAACGAGATTTCCATGTGCGGTCCCGTCCCCGTCGCGGCCGCGCTCTCATTCTGCCTCGCCCGGGGCCCACACGAAGCCAAGCTTCTTACTTACTACACCTCTGGCGACATCATCGGCGACCGCCGCGCTGTCGTCGGCTATGCTTCGCTCGTGATCAAGAGAACCGGAGGTGACGCCCCATGACCTGGTTCGACGTCGTCGTCGTTCTTCTCGTCGTTGTCATCGCCTGGCTCGAGAGCATCCGGGGGTTCGGCAGGGCGCTGTTCGACTTCGTCGGCACCCTCATCTCCGTCAAGATCGCCATTTTCCTCGGGCCGCGCCTCGCCGAGGCCGCACCGATACTGGCCTCCCCCGCGAGTGCCGAGGCCGCCTGGACCGTTCTCACCTTCGTCACACTGGCCGCCCTCACTGTCATTGCGACCAAGTTCATCTACGACACGACCCTCCTCTCGCTCGACGTGCTCGATCCCGTCGTCGGGGGGATCCTGGGCGTGAGCGCCGGCCTCCTCGTGTCCCACATCTTCCTGCGCGTCCTGCTCACAGCCTATGGCGCCACAGACTTGGCCAACGTGGTCAACAACAGCTTTACCGGACAGGAGCTGATCCACCTACGCACCTACCACCGCGTCGTTGCCGGGCTCCAGGGCATCGGCAAGTGGTAGCAATCAGCCGTCGCAGAGGCCCTTGATTCGGTCGATCAGCTCGCTCGTTGACACGCCGGCCACGCGCTCCCCCAGCGCCACCCGCCCCCCATAGCCCTCGACGAACGCTCGCTCCTCCTGGTTGAGCGTCGCCAGGCTCCAGTCGCCGCCCTTCACCCACACATCCGGCCGCACTGTCTCCAGCACCTTCAGCGATGTCACCTCAGGAAAGATCACCACAAGGTCCACACATGCCAGCGCCGCCACCAGCTCCGCCCGCTCCCTCTCCCCGAGAATCGGCCTGCCCTCGCCCTTGAGTTGCCGCACCGACTCGTCGGCGTTCACGCCCACGATCAGCACCTCCCCCTTCTCTCGCGCCGACTCCAGCGTCCGCACGTGGCCCCCGTGCAGAAGATCGAAACACCCGTTGGTGTACACCACCGTCTTGCCCTCGGCCCGCCACTCCTCCGCGCGCGACCGCGCCTCCTCGCGCGACACGATCTTCCCCGCCGTCGGCTCGAACTCAGCGCCCGATCCCACGCGCCGCCTTCCTCACTGGCCTCCGCCCCCGCCCGGACCACTTGTTCCCGTAGGCACGGGCGCCTCCACGCTCGCCGCTTGCTGGGCTGCCGGTTCCGCTGCATCCGCGCTCAGCCTGCCCTCAGCGCCGAGCCCCCGCGCCCACCCGACCAGTTCCTCCGTTGCCCTCCCCACCGTATAGTCCGGGCACGGCTCCACCCGGAGCCGGCCCTCCCGCCACCGGTCATAGACCCGCTCCAACACCACCTCGATACCGGCCACATCGTCGGCCTCCGCGCTGTAATGACCCCTCGCGCGCAGCAGCTCCGCCAGCTCGGCATTGCGGAACGTCAGCCCGAGCACCGCCCTGCCGCTCACCAGATAGTCGTATGTCTTCGAGGGAATCGTCTCCTCTGAGACCCTGCCCTGATGCTGCACGACAAGGAGCAGGTCAGCGCTTGACACAAGCCTCATCGCCTCCCGCCGCGACACCTTCCCGGTGAGCCGCACGATGTCCGGGTGCCGAAAACGTTTCACCATCGCCCGGCACCGCCGGTCCACGTTCCCTACCAGCGACAGCCGCACCTCCCGCACAATCGCAGGCCGCCGCTCCGCAACCCGTCGCAGCGCCTCCAGCAGCGCGCCCGGGTTGCGCTTCCCCGCCAATGTTCCCACGTGCACCAGTTCCATCCGGTCGTTCCGCTTCACATGCCGGCCGACTGCCGGCGGCTCCGCGCCCGGGCGGATCACCAAGCAGGGCGCCCGTCCCTTCGTTCGCAGCGTCGCGCGCCGCGCAGCCGCCTTCGTCACGTACACGACCGCGGTCGCCTGCGAGTGCACCAGCCTCTCCACCCAGCGCGCCACCTGCCGCGAGAAGTGGCTGTGCCCGAACCCCTGGTAGACGATCGGGTCCTGCATCTCGGCAATCCACGGCAGCCGCCGCACCCGCGCCACCAGCGCCGCAGCAACGTGCGCGCTCATCTCGCCGCCCGTCGAGTAGATCAGCCCATGCCTACCGTTCCGCGTCGACCACAACCCCGCCGCCGCCGCCGAGATGCACCACCCGAACGTGCTGTGAAGTCGCGCAACATGCTTTTCCATCGAGTACATGGGCAGCACCGGCAACGTCAGCAGCAACCGCGCAAGACGCCGCCACGGCTTCCGCATCGGTCGCGTGAGCTGGCGCACCTCGAACTGGTAACCCGTCGCCGTCACCGACGGAACCCGATGCCACCTTCCCGCCCATCCCCTCGGCCGCGGGCCGCAGGCCCCCGTGATGACCTCCGGCTCCACCCCCAGCCGCCGGAGGTGCTTCAGCCGGTCGTCGATGTGGTGCGAGCAGGCCATACCATCCACGTTGGCCCAGTAGCTCAGCACCAACCAGTGCTCTCTCGACGCCAACTGCAGCTCACCCCGCGCCGATCCGCTCGCCGCTGAATGCTCCCTCGTCGCCACCTCGCCCGGCAACTGTCTCCCTCCGAAGAGATGCTCTAAGCCCGATACCGTGCGCGACGCACGACAGCACTAACCGCGCTCCACCCTCATCCCCGACCCCCGGGACCCTGAAGCTCCCAGACACGCACGTCCTTCGCCGCAGCATAGACCGCGGTCAGCAGACACACCACCAGCCCGTGCGCGCCATCCAGGAACCCTCCCTGGATCAGATACGCCTTCAAGAACCGCAGCCCCGGGTGCACCATCATATAGGCCGGCGATGCTCTCGCCCCCCGCCGCCGCGCTTCCTGCGCGTTCCACTCGGCGTACCGCCGCAGCTTCCGCCAGTAGTCGTCGAGCGACCGATACGGGTGATGGATCAGCCGCCCCCGCAGCCTCCCGACAGGCCCATCGACTTCGAGCCGCTCGTGGATCCGCCGCTCCCGGTAGCGGCCCCGATCCCGCCGGAACAACCGCAACACCCAGTCGTTCTGCCACCCCGAATAGCGAACCTCCTTTCCCAGGAAGAAGTTCCGCCTCTTCACCTCGTAACCGTTGCGCGCGTCCGGGGCCGCGATCCTCCTCCGTATCTCCTCCGCCGCCTCCTCCGTCACCCACTCATCCGCATCCACGATCAGCACCCACTCGTGCCGCGCCTGCGGGATCGCCCAGTTCTTCTGCGCAGCCGGCGACTCATATTCGTGCTGCAAGACGCGCGCCCCGCATTCCCGCGCGATGTCCGCGGTACCGTCGCTGCTGAACGAATCCACAACCAGCACTTCGTCCGCGAACATCAGGCGGCGCACGCACTCCGCGATCTGCCCCTCCTCGTTCAACGCCGTGACGATCGCGGTCACCCCGCTCACGGCCGTCCTCCCCCCAATACCTCCTCGTACACGACGAGCACCCGCTCCACCACCCGCGGCCTGTCGAACACCTCCAGCGCCCTCTTGCGGCCGGCACTTCCCATCCGCCGTGCCCGCTCCGAATCTCTCAGCAGCTCCGTCAGCCCGCCCGCCAGCGCCTCCGCGTCGCCGGCCGGTACCACCAGCCCCGTCTCACCGTGCACCACCGACTCCGGCAGCCCACCGGCATCGCTCACCACCGCGGGCTTGCCCATCGCCATCGCCTCCAACACGGCCACCCCCAAGCCCTCCGACAGCGACGGCATTGCGAACACGTCCGCCGCCGAAAGCACCGTCCTCACGTCTGGCACGAATCCCGCGAACTCCACGCTCCCCGACAGCCCCGCCGTCTCCACCTGTTCCCGCAGTGCCGCCTCCTGCTCCCCCTTTCCTGAGATCACCAACCGCGCCCGAGGCACCTCGGCGACCACCTCCTGCATCGCCTGCAACAGCACCCGGTGTCCCTTCTCGCGCGCCAACCGGCCGACCGTCGCGACGGTCGGCCGAACTCCCGCCGCCGGGCCCGGGTCCCTGGGAACGAAGTGCCGGCAGTCCACGAAGTCCGGGATCACTGTGAGCCGTTCTTCCGAGAGCCCCGCCTCCAGGCACCGCCGCCGCACCGCCTGCGACACGCAGATCAACCTATCGCACCATAGCTCGTATTTTGCCCGCCCCGCCCATCCTCCGCGCAGCGGAAAGTCCGTGCGCCGCGTCGCCACCACTTTCGGGCCCCCGGCCAGCCGCGCCGCCAGCCCGGCCGCACCGTGACTCGCAGAGTCGTGAATGTGCACGACTTGCGAGTTCAGCTCCCGCAGCCGCCGCACCAGCCGCGGCGCCGACCATGCCCCCCGCACCCCGCGCAGGTCCATCTCCTCCCACGAAAGGTAGGTCCCGTGCAGCCGTTCCGCCAGCGCCCCCCCCTGCTGTGCGATGAACGCCGTCTCTTCTCCCCGCGCCGCCAGCGCCAGCGCCAAGCCCAGCGCCTGCCCCTGCCCACCGCCCCACCCCCGGTTCCCATCTATGTGCACCGTTGAAGGCACCGCCTGCTCCTGCGCCTAGCTCTCCTCGCCCACCCCGGCCCTCGCTCTGCTCCGCGCGAGGATCCGCCGCGCCGCCCCCAGGACCTCCTCCACCGTGATCGCCGCCATGCACCTGCGATCCGTGCAGTGCGGCGTCACCGGGTGGATACACGGCCGCCAGCACGGCTGCCGATGAAAGATCACCTCGTGCCCTGCGCCCATCGGACCGGTCAAGCGCGGATCGGTCGGCCCGAACAGGGCCGCCACGGGCCGCCCCATCGCCGCCGCCACGTGCATCGGCCCCGAGTCGATCCCGATGAGCAGCTCGCACTCTGCCAGCACCGCCGCCAGCTCGGCCGGCGTCGTCCGTCCGGCCAGATTGTGGCCGCGCGCCCCCAGCCCCGCCACCACCTCGTCGCCCAGCTCCCGGTCGGCCGGCCCGCCGACCACCACCAACCGCGCCCCCTCCTCTCCCGCGAGTGCCGCGCCCACCTGCCGGAATCTCTCCGTGCTCCACGACTTGTATGGCCGGGCCCCCGCCTCCCCGGGGGCGAGCGCAATGACCGGCCCATCCCCTTCCAGCTCGCCCTCCGCGAGCAGCCTCCTCCCAGTTGCTTCGTCCTCCGGCGACAGCCTCACCAGCCCCACATAATCCGCCTTCTCCGGCTCCAGCCCCAGCCCGCGCACCAGGCGCAGCACCTTCTCGGGCGACGGGATCCCCCGCACCTGGATGCGATGGTTCAGCATCCACGCGAGGTCCGAGTCCAGGTATCCGACGCGGTGCCGCGCGCCCGAGAGCCGTGCGCACAGCATCATCGTCGCCGACTGCGAAAAGCCTACCGCCAGATCCGGGCCCGTCTCCCGCAGCTGCAGCCCCAGCCCCACCGCCGCCGATGCCCGCCCCGACGGCCGGAGCAGGATCTCGTCCACCAACCCGCTGTGCTCCAGCAGACCCGCGAGATGCGGCCTCATCACACTCGTGATGTGCGCATCCGAGAACTCATCCCGCAGGCTCTTCAGCGCCGGCAGCGCGAACATCAGATCGCCGATCTGGTTGAGGTGGAAGATCAGCAGTCGCTTCACCCCGGCCCGGTCGCACAGCAGCTCGCGGTAGATCCCCTCCACCTCTCCCGCCAGCTGTGGCGCGCTGTATCGAGACTCCGCTTCCCGCCGGCCGAAGGCGCCGACCCGCGCCGCCTCCTCCCGGTCGCCCAGCAGCCGCATGAGGTCGGCCGCAAGCAGCTCGGGCCTGATCTTCTCATATGCCTTGTGATCCGCGAAGCATGACTCCTCTGCTCGGCCGAGGTTTCCCGGCCCCACGATGCCGAAGTATCCCCCCTTCCCCGCCCCCACCACGGGCTTCCCGCACGCCATCGCCTCCAGAGCCACCGACGCGGTGCCCACGACCACATCCGCCAGTGACAGCAGTCGCGGAATATCGGTTCGGCCTCCGAGGAAGAACACCGCGCGTCGACCGAGATGCTCATTCATCCACTCGGCCGCCCTCGCAACTTTGCGCTCCTCCGGCCCCTCGCCCACCAGCACCAGCTCCACCCCCGGCACCCGCTTGTCCAGCTCCTCCATCGCCGCGGCCGCCGCCCGCGCCACCGGAGCCTTGCTGTGGCTGAAACGGCTCACGTGCACCACGCGCGGCGCCCCCCGCCTCATCCCCAGTTCTTCCTCCAGCGCAAGATCGCGGCTCTCCGGCCTGAATCGCACACAGTCCACCCCGATCATGCTGCGCACCACCCGCTCCGCGGGCAATCCGAACCCCTCGGTGAGGTTGCGCCGGCTCGCCTCGCTCACCACCACCACCTTCTTGCTCCAGTAGAACACCCCGTACCGGTTCACCGCGCGCCGCGTCCCATGGATCGTCAGAACGTATGGCACGCCCGCGCGCCGGCACGCAAGGTGCGACACCATCCCCGCCCGCCAGTTGTGGGCATTCACAACATCCGCATGCTCGCGCTCCAACAGCCGCCTCAGCGCCACCGCTCCCGGAAGCGCGCGCACCCCCGTGAAGTCTATCTTGAAGTGCTCGATCCCCGAGGCCTCCAGCTCGGGCACCAGGTGTCCGCCGCTCGAGACCACGATCACGCGGTGTCCCCGCTCGCGCAGCCCCCGCGCCAGCCGGATGGCATACCGCTCCACCCCGCCGTAGTTCAGCCACGACAGGACCTGCACCACCGTCAGCCCGCGGTCGCCCTCATGAGCCGCCATGCACCCCGCTCCGCTCGCGATCCTTCAACAGGCCCCCCACCGCCTCCACTACCCGCTCCACTGCGATGGACTCCATACATCGCAGCGGCACGCACCGCCGGTTCCGGCACGGCGCGCACTCCACCTCCGTCACCACCTTCGCGTGTCCCTCCCCATACGGCCCCAGCCGACGCGGATCGGTCGGGCCGAACAATGCCACCGTCGGCGTTCCCATCGCCGCGCATAGGTACAGCGGCCCCGTGTCATTTCCCACCGTCACCCGGCACCGCCGGAACACCTCTGCCGCCTGCTTCAGGCTCGTCTTCCCCGTAAGGTCCAGCACCCGCGACCGCGCGGCCGCGACGATCGCGCGCCCGAGCTCCGCGTCCCCCGGCCCGCCCACCACCGTCGCCCTGAGGCCGAACTCCTCTGCCACGGCATCGGCGGTCGCCGCGAATCGCTCGATCGGCCAGCGCTTCGAGTCCCACCGTGCCCCCGGGATCAACGCAGCGAGATCGCCGCCCCCCTCCACCAGCGCGTCCACAGCCCGACAGTCCCCCTCCGAAACCGCTATCGTGAACTCCACCGGCTCTCGTCGCGCGCCCAGCGCCTCCGCGAAGTCCAAATACACCTCCACCGCATGCACCCCCGGCCGATCGCGCACCGGCCACCTGTTGTAGAACAGAAAAGCTCCCTCCTGCAGGCTGCGAAACCCCACTCGCTCCCTCGCCCCGCTGAGATACGCGATGAGCCCGCTCTTGAACAGCCCCTGAAGGTCGAGCGCAAGATCGAACCTCCTCTCCCGCAGCGCCCGCCGCAGCCGCATCGGCGCCGTTATCGGCGGCACGGACTCGACCCCAGGCCCATCTTCCCCACTCCCCCCCACCGCCAGCACTTCGCTCAGGTGCGGGTTCCCGGCCACGGCCTCGGCCGCCGCCGGCCCCACCGCCCACGCAATATGGGCCTCCGGAAACCGGCGCTTCAGCGCCGCCGCCACCGGCAGCGACTGCACGACATCGCCGATGGAGCTCAGCTTCACCACCAGGATCCTCTTCCCGCCTCCTTCTCTCACGCCGCGGCACCCCGTTCCCGCGGCGGCCGCGCCTTCCACCGCTTGTGCAGCCAGAACCACTGGTCCGGGTGCGCCCGGATCGCCTCCTCGATGATCTTCGTGTACCGCGCCGTGTTCGCCACGATGTCCCGCTGCAGCTCCCCGGTCCGCACCAGCGGCACCGGCTCGCCGATCTCGATCCTGTGCCTCTCTTCGGGCGTCCGCCACCCGAATGTCGGCAGCACGGCCGCCCCTGTCCGCAGCGCGAACGCCGCCGCCCCCGGAGCGGTCGATGCCTCGTGCCCGAAGAAGTCTACGAACACCCCGTCGTCTCCCGCGTTCTGGTCCAGCAGAATGCCCACCAGCCGATTCCGCCGCAGCGCCCGCAGCGACTCCCGAACCGCCGTCTCGCGATGGAACACGTGCATCCCCGCCACCTCACGCGTCCGCCGCAGATACTCCGTTATCCGGCTATCCCGCTGCGCCCGCGTAATGACGTTCAGAGGGTACCCCTCCGCGGCGATTCGCGAGCCCACCATCTCCCAGTTCCCGAGGTGCGCGGTCAGCAGGATCGTTCCCTTCCCCTCTGCCAGGGCCGCGTCGATGTGCTCCCGGCCGCGAAGCTCGGTCACCCCGCGCATGTACTCCGCCGTCATCGCGGGAAGCCGGATGAACTCCATCATACACTTGCCCAGATGCCGATAGCACTCCGCGGCGATCTTCGAGCGCTCCTTCTCGCTCTTCTCCTCGCCGAATGCAAGCCGCAGGTTCGCCATCACGATGCGGTGGTGACGCGGCGAGAGCACCCTCATCGCGGTCCCGATCGCGGCACCCAGCCGATGCCCCATCCGCTCCGGCATCCTCTGCCAGCGCCGCGCCATCCACAGCACCACCGCGTTCCCGGCCCGCGTCTGCATGCGCCGGTGCCACTCCTGCAGCCGCGACCGTCGCTCCGGCCCATACATTCGTCTCAGATCTTCTCGTTCTCCCCCAGCAGACAACTCAGCTCCTCCGACAGCGTCGGCCTTCCCCCCCTGCCCGCCAGCTTCACCTCCAACCACCACGCCGGGCGATCGAAGCCGCCCTCCGGCAGCCGCACCGCGTCCTTCTCCGTCGTCACGACCCACTCCACGATTGCTCCCTCGCCCCGCGCCGCCTCCCGCAGCTCCTCGACCCGGTACTCGTGATGGTCCGGGAACCGGGCCCTGCCCACCAACACCGCCCCCAGCCTCTGGAGCGTTCGCTCGAATGCCGTGGGATTGCCCACGCTCGACAGCGCAAACACCCGCCGGCCGCGCACTGCCTCCGCCGGCGCTTCCCCCTCACCACCCAAGCTCCTCAGCCCGACCGGCGCATGCACCGCCTCCCACACCCGCGCCCCGGGCGCGGCCTCCCCCACCCGCCTCTTCACCTGCCCCAGATCCTTCTCTCGCACCAGATCCGAGTGCGTGATCCACACCGCATCCGCGCGCGCCAGGTGCCGCACTGGCTCCCGCAGACGGCCGCGCGGCACCAGAGAATCATACCCGAACGGCTCCAGTGCGTCCACCAGCACCACCTCGACGTCCTTCACCAGCCGCTGGTACTGAAACCCGTCATCCAGCACCAGCACCTCCGCTCCGAACTCCTCCACCGCGCGTCGGCCCGTCCGTCGCCGATCCTTACCGGCCAACACGAACACTCCCGGCAGCGCCCTCGCCATCAAGTACGGCTCATCTCCCGACTCCTCGGGCCCGACCAGCGGTCCGAAACCCTCCGACACGACCACCGCTCCCTTCTCGCCCGCGCCGCGGTACCCGCGACTCAGGATCGCCACCCGCCGCCCCCGCTCCACGAGCCACTGCGCTATCGCGGTCGTCGCCGTGGTCTTCCCCGTCCCTCCCAATGTGAGATTGCCGATGCTGATCACTCTCGCCGACAGCCGCGTTCGCTTCGCCAGCCCATACCGATATCCCGCCAGATGCGCCTGCAGCGCCGCGCCGTACAACACCGAGAGGCCGCACAGCCCGGCCTGCGCGAGCCGTTCCCAGACCCCGGCCGCCTTCCCTTGTACCAGGCGCTCCCACCCGCCCCGCACCGGGCCTCTCACGCGCCCCCTCCCTCGGCCAGGAGCGCCCGCGCCGCGGCAGCACACCGCGTCGAGGCGCCGCGTTGCGCCTCGATCAGTGCGCGCGCCCGGCATGCGACCCGCCCCCGCAGCTCGCCGTCCCGCGCGATCCTCAGGAACCGCTCCGCCAGCTCCGCCGCGTCCCCAATCCGAAAGCCCACGCCCTCTTCAACCACGAGATCGGCCACATCTGCGCAGTTCGCCGTATGCGGCCCGAAAAGCACCGCCCGCTCCGACGCAACCGGCTCCAGCAAGTTGTGGCCCCCGACCGGCACCAGCGTGCCTCCCACGAATCCCGCCGTCGCAAACCCATACGCTGCCCGTAGCTCCCCCATTGTGTCCAGCAGCACCACCGCCTCCGAGCGCGCGGCCCCGCCTTCGCTCCGCCGCGCCACCTCCAGTCCCCGCCCGCGCACCATCTCCCACACCGCTCCCGCCCGCTCGAGGTGCCGCGGCGCCAGCAGCAGCCGCGCCGATGGCAGCTCCTGCCGAATCCGGCGGAACGCCTCCACCACCTCCTCCTCTTCTCTCGGGTGTGTGCTCCCCGCCACCAGCCACACTTCCTCTCCCCCGACCCCCAGCTCTTCCGCCAGGCGCGCCTCCGCCTCCTCATCCCGATTCGCCAGTGTGTCCACCTTGGTGTTGCCGGCGGTCACGATTCGTCTCCCGCTCACCTCCAGCCGCCGCAGCCGCGCCGCGTCCTCCTCCGACTGCACACACAGCAGATCCGGCAGCTCGTACAGCCACCGCACCAAGCCCCACCCATACCTCGCCCGCCCCACCATCCGGTCCGACACCCGCCCGTTCACCACCAGCACCCGCGCCCCGCTCATCCGCGCCAGCCCCAGCAGGTTCGGCCACAGCTCCTTCTCGACCACCACCACCAGATCGGGCCGGAGCCGCCACAGCGCCAGCCCCATGCAATCGGGGGAGTCGAACGGCAGGTAGAAGAGCGCATCGGCGCCCGGACACCCCCTCCTCGCCACGGCCATCCCCGTGTCCGTGTGGGTGGACACCCCGATGGCGGCGCCCGGAAGGGCCTCCCGCAGCGCCGCCACCACCGGCCGCGCCGCTGCCATCTCGCCTGCTGACACCGCATGCACCCAGATCCGCGGCCGCCTCTCCGAGCCAAGCCGCGGCACCAACCCGAAGCGATGCCCCCAATCTCCGATCTGCTTCCCCTTCACCAGCAGCCGCCACCCAAGCCACACCACGACGACCGGCATCGCCGCCATCAGCAGCAGATTGTAGCCGAACAGCGCGAGTGTCAGCCTCACCGCGTCGCGCCGCGCCCCGCCCCCAGTCTCAGGCCGCCTCCCCTCCCCGGTCATGGCGACCTCGCCGCCTCCTCTCCCGGCGGCGCGAGCTGCGCCTCATACAGCCGCCGATAGACGCCGCCCTGACTGAATAGCTCCGCGTGCGTGCCGTCCTCCACGATGAGCCCGCCCTCCAGCACCAGGATCCGGTCGGCCCGCTGAATCGTCGACAGCCGGTGCGCGATGATCAGCGTCGTCCGGCCCTCCATCAGCCGCTCCACCGCGTCCTGCACCAGTGCCTCCGATTCCGCGTCGAGCGCGCTCGTGGCCTCGTCCAGGATCAGCACTCGCGGATCCCGCAGCACGGCTCTGGCGATGGCAAGCCGCTGCCTCTGCCCACCGGACAGCTTCGCTCCGCGCTCCCCAACCGGCGCGTCGAACCCCTCCGGCAGCTCCGCGACGAACTCCGCCGCGTTCGCCGCGCGCGCCGCCGCCTCCACCTCCTCCAAGCCGGCCTCCGGTTTCCCGTACGCTATGTTCTCTCGCACCGAGCCCCCGAACAGCACCGGCTCCTGCGGCACGATCCCGATCTGGGACCGCAGCGACCGCAGCGTCACCTCCGCCACATCGATCCCGTCTATCGCGATCCAGCCCCCGGTCGGATCGTAGAAGCGCGGAATCAGATTCACCAGACTCGTCTTCCCCGCGCCGCTCGCCCCCACCAGCGCTACCACCTGTCCCGCCTCGATCTCGACTTCCACATCCCGCAGCACCGTCTCCCCATCCCCGTACCGGAACTCGACGTGATGAAAGCCAATCCGTCCCTCCACCCGCGGGAGCTCGCTCGCATCGGCCCGCTCCGGCACCTCCTCCCGCGCGTCCAGCATCTCGAACACCCGGTCGCCCGCCGCGGCCGCCTGCTGGCCCGACAGCCAGATCTTCCCCAGCAGGCCCAGCTTGCTTCCCAGCCGCTGCCCCACGTACGCGAACGCGATCAGCGTCGCCACTTCAAGCGGCACCTTGATCGTCAAGTAGCCGGCCACATAGATCAGCACCAGCATCCCAAACCCGCTGATCAGCTCCACCAGCGGCAGCAGCACCGACGTCACCCGCGCCACCCGCATGTTCGCCCGGTAGTTGCGCTCGTTGATCTCCCGGAACCGCTCCGCCTCCCACCCCTCCATGCCGAAGATCTGCACCGTTTCGATCCCCACCAGCCGCTCCTGCACGTACGCGTTCAGCCTCCCCAGCCGGCGCTGCACCTCCCGCGTCAGCACTCGCAGCCGCTCCCCCGAGTGCGCAATCGCCAGCGATACCCCCGGCACGCACGCCAGTGCGAACAGCGTCAGCCGCCACTCCAGCGAGGCCATGAAACCCACCGCAATCACGATCGTCAGCGGCGACCGCGCCGCCTCCAGCAAGTCTGTGCTCAGCGCACGCTGGAGCACCATCACATCGTTGCTCACCCGCGACAGCAAGTCCCCCGTCGCCCGCGACCGGTGGAACCCCAGTGACTGCTTCATGAGGTGATCGTTCAGCCGCTCCCGCACCTCCCGGATCAAGCCCTGCGCAAACCGCTGCGACAGATACCGGTTCCCGAACCCGAACACACACTTCACCAGCCACGCCGCCAGCGTCAGCGCGGCGAACACCAGCAGGCTCCGCAGCCGCTCCGGCGGGCTGCCCACCTCCACCCAGTCCAGCCGCTGAATCCAGTCCACAGCGCCGCGCGGGGCCTGCCCGGTCAACGCCTCGGGCGAGGGAGCGATGGCTAGAAACATCAGCAGGAGCAGCACCGGGATCACAACCGTGTCGACCACCGCCTCCCCCAACACACACCCGAGCGCAGCCCACGCCGACCACACCCCGGCGCGCGCCTCCGCCACCAGGCGTCCCAAGACGCGCACCGCCCGCACCCCTCCCGAGCCCCCCTTGTCCCCCATCGTCTCACTCACTCCGATGCTCCCCTTCCACCAGCTCCAACACCAGCTCCGCCGTCCGCTCCGAAGCGCCCGCCGGGCCCAAGCTTTCGACCACCTCCCGCAAGTCCTCCTTCATGCGCTCCCGCCGCGCACCATCCCGAAGCAGCGAATCCAGCTCCCGCGCCACCGCCTCCGGCTTCGCATACCGCCGCAGCAGCTCCGGCACCACATCCCGGTCCGCAATGATGTTCGGCATCGCCGCCCGCCGCTGCCCGCCCAACATCCCGCGCAGCAGCACGAACTGCACCGTCGTCGCCGCGCTCGCCCGATACACCACCACCATCGGAATCCCCAAACACGCCAGCTCCAGGGTCGCCGTCCCCGAGCACACCGCCGCCGCTCGCGCGAGCTGCAGCGCGTCGTAGTCCATCCCGCCAAGCAGCGTCACCTTCATCCCGTGCCCCGCGAAGCACTCCACCACACGCTGCTCACACGCTGAGTTCGCCGCCGGCACCACGAACTGCAGTCCCTCCCATCTCTGCGCCAGCAGCGCCGCCGCCTTCGCCAGCAGCGGCAGCACATGCTGCATCTCCTGCTCTCGGCTCCCCGGCGCCAGCGCCACCACCGGCCTCTCTCGGTCCAGCCCGTACCGCTCCCACGCCTCCTCCGCCTCCAGGGCCGGCCGCGCCGCCTCCACCACCGGGTGGCCCACCCACTCCACCCTCGCCCGGCCGCCCTCCAGCAGATCGCGCGACCAGGAAAACGGCGTCGCGACGACGTCCACCGCCTCCCGCACCTTCGCGTTGCCCAGCCTCCGCCGCCACGACCCCGGCGGCAGGTAGTATAGCATCCGAAATCCCTGCCTCCTCACCATGCGCGCCAGCCTCAGGTTCACCGCGCCGCAGTCGATCAGCACCAGCGCCGACGGCCGCTCCCTCACCAGCCGATCCCGAACCCGGTGAACCGCACCCCATATCCGCGGCACCTGCCCGAGCGCCTCCAACACCCCGATCGCCCCCCACCTCGAGCTGTCCTCCCACAGCTCCACCCCCGCGCCGGCCATTCGCCGCCCCCCGATGCCCACCAGCCGCGCCTCCGGTCGCCGCCGCAGCACCGCCCGCGCCAGCAGCGCCCCGGCCCAATCGCCCGACGGCTCCCCGGCCGACACAAAGATCGAGGGCGGGCCGCTCCCGGTCGCCCGCCCTTTCCTCTCCTTCACACCATCCC
>Ga0180438_10004030_pt1 | contig 21541 bp, 24 predicted proteins | sample SS_ome_12_FD_132455 | JGI IMG/M metagenome (GOLD analysis project Ga0180438, IMG submission 132455) | Hypersaline lake sediment archaeal communities from the Salton Sea, California, USA - SS_3_D_2 metaG | ecosystem: Environmental > Aquatic > Non-marine Saline and Alkaline > Hypersaline >...
ATGAACGAGGTCAAGATCAAACGTTGTTACTGGAGCTCCATGCAAGACGGCACAAACTCCCCCAACCACGATAAAATCAACCTTGTGTTTTGTTAACACCGTAAGGATTTCCAGGAAATCAGGCAGTTGGTTTTTCTCCACGTAACCTCATTGTCGAGCGGATGTTCTTTTGCAGGGTTTGCAAACGTTGCGTAGGGGTCAGAGACAACATCCATCTTATAAGGGATAGGTCAACACCATCCTTGGCGTAGGTTTTTATAGTGCCTGGGGAAGAAGCTTCTTTCGGAAGAGGGTGTTTAGGTTCGTTTTTTTTCATAAATGTTCTAGAGGTAAGCAAGATTAAAAGGGAGATCGTCCATTATTACCATGTTTGATTTTATCATGATTACTATGCCTTAAATCAAATCATTTTTCCAGATAATTTTTTCAGTTGCCAAACGCTGTTCATCCTTGATCAAAGCCATAAATGTGGACATAGGTTCCAAAACGACTTCAGTCGATAATTCCAGATACCTTGCAATATCCTGGATTTTGACCTGGATGCGATATCTGCTGGATACCTGAAATGAGTGCCATTGACTTCGGCACAGGGCGCGGTTCCGTCTTATCGTGATGGGGAATATGTCCAATGAACGGGATGTAAAGGAAAAATCCCTCATTCCCCCTTTCGAAACATCTATCGGTGTATCAGCTTCGCGATAATCGTCCCTATCACCAACATCACCGCCATCACCGCACCGATATAGTCCCAGTGGTAAAGGCCGAGTGGCGTGGTCTTAAAGATGACGTTCATCACCGGAACATACACAACCGCTACCTGGAGCAACACAGAAAGCAGTATCGCACCGATAAGAAACAGGTTTGAGAACAAGGGAAGTAGTTTCTGTAATGGGGGATGGGCTTAAACCATTCAATACCATTTGAAATTGAAGGATAAAGGGTAGTTGTGCGAGAATAGTATGATGTAACGATTGTGCTTTAAAACCTGTTCTGCTTAGGGTACACATAATAATTTCCTAATACGATTGCTCATCAGAGGTTCTCACTGCCTTTGAGAATAGAGCTTCATCTCATCATATCTTCATCTTTCCTTATGCGAAAAATAAAAATCAGCTCATAATATTGTGCCACGAACGCACCCTAAAAATGCCCCATATTATTTCAGGGTACGCTCTATGATAGACACAATAAATACCATCTGTATCCATTGCAATGGATGCACGTCTGGCGGATATAGGTACGCTTACCTTATAGATGAAGGTAATAGAGGATAGTGCCAATTCTGTGTAAAAGGGAAAGACGTGGCATGTTCATCATGATTCTTGACAACGAGGTGAAAGATGGGTAGCCTGAAAGGGATTTAATAATGAAAGGAGAGGAAAGATGAGAAAAAAAGTAACGGTTGTCGGAGCCGGAAATGTAGGTGCCACTGTGGCTATGAGGATTGCTGAGAAGGAATTGGCAGATGTTGTAGTGGTGGATATCTTGGAAGGTGTGCCAGCCGGAAAGGCGCTTGATCTTGCTGAGGCGGCACCTATAGAATGTCACGATGCTAAGATTATCGGTGTCACGAATGACTACTCTCTTGCAAAGGGATCGGAAATAGTCATTGTAACAGCAGGTATTCCCAGAAAACCGGGAATGAGCAGGGATGATCTGCTTTCAACCAATGCAGGTATTATGAAATCGGTTATTACAGAGATTGCGCCTGTTGCACCTGATGCTATTCTCATTATTGTCAGCAATCCGTTAGATGCAATGTGCCACGTTGCCTTTGATACAAGTGGTTTTGATAAGAAAAAGGTTATCGGAATGGCAGGGGTGCTTGATTCTGCGAGGTTCAGGGCGTTTATTGCCATGGAGCTCAATGTTTCTGTTGAGAATACCCATGCCTTTGTTCTCGGTGCGCATGGGGATACCATGGTTCCTCTTCCCAGGTATTCTACTGTAGCAGGCATACCTATCACTGAGCTTATCTCGGCTGAAAGGATTGAGGCCATTATTGACAGGACGAGAAAGGGTGGAGGTGAGATTGTTAGTTTATTAAAAACAGGGAGCGCCTTTTACGCTCCTGCATCTGCGGCCACGGAAATGGCTGAGGCAATTTTAAAGGATAAAAAGAAGATCCTTCCCTGTGTTACCTACCTACAAGGTGAATATGGGATACAGAATCTATTTATAGGTGTACCGGTAAAGCTTGGTTCAGCTGGGGTAGAGGAGATAGTTGAGATAAAACTTACAGATAAGGAGAATGAGGCCCTTCAGAGGTCGGCTCAGGCCGTTCAGGGGCTTGTAGATGACTTAAAGAGACTTGGCTAGCTCTTTTCCTATTGGAAGTGCCTAAAGCCCGCCCTGGTGCTATGTGTTCTAATAAACCTACTAAGTCTATCAGTCAGTATGTGCTTGAATTAGATCACTAAAATTTTAGACCAGGACTGGGCCAGGGTTTTAAGTACTTAAAATGCCTAAACTTAATTTTTCACTTAGCTTTAAATAAAATTAAAAATTAAATAAAGTTAAGATCATTTACGTGTTTAATTTTAGGCATTTTATGTGCCTGAGGCGCATTTAGCTCACTTTAGGCACTTATCTTTTCTTTGGATAATAGAGATGAAAATAGTAAGGGAAAGTCTGATCGAAGGTGCTCAAAGGGCTCAAGGGCTTGCTATTATTATTGATGTGTTTCGAGCATTTACCGTGACTCCCATATTTTTTTATCTTGGAGCCAAAAAGGTAATCTTTGTGCGCAATCCTGAAGAGGCCTTTTCGCTTAAAACGAATCATGATGATATAGTCTTGGCAGGTGAGATTAACGAGCAACTGATCCCTGGTTTTGATCTCGGAAATTCTCCATCTGAACTCATCAGGAAACCAAAGGGATTTCTTAAGGAAAAGATCGTAGTTCAAAGGACAACGGCTGGTGTTACTGGTGTGATAAGCGCACTAGCTCAAGCCGGAATAGTTATCCTCGGCAGTTATGTTATGGCCAAGGCTGTATCCAGATATATACTTGCTCAAAATCCCCTTCCCGAGATTGTCACAGTGGTAGCCATGGGAAGAAGGGGTATCACTAAGTCACCAGAGGATGAAGGATGTGCTGACTACTTAGAACATCTTCTGAAAGGAAGTCATTACGATAGTCTTGAGACCTTAAAAAATATTGTGTTTAATGAGGCTGCTCAAAAATTTATAAGGGGAGATAAACCGTATCTTCCAAGGGAAGATCCCTTTTTTTGTTTGCAAAAGGACCTCTTTGATTTTGTCTTGGTAGCAGTCAAAGAAGATGGTCTGGTAACAGTAACATCTAAGAAGTTATAAGTGATCTAAAATGCCTAAAGTGTCTAAAATTAATAGATCCATCCAATGTAACTTGAATTAAACGTTAACATGATTAGTTTTTCAATTTTGGTGATTCTTAACTCATAATCCTGGCCCAAACCCGCCTGCTGGGTGGGGACAGGATTTAGACACTTTCAAATAAAGGATATAAGATATGAATGATGATGTGTTAAGCAAAACAAATATTTATGATGTTATTATTATTGGTGGAGGACCTGCAGGTTTGACCGCAGGAATATATACAACCAGGGCAAGACTTTCTGCTGTATTGATTGAAAAATTAGGTATTGGCGGTCAGACAAGCCTTACAGATAAGGTTGAAAATTATCCAGGTTTTGTTGGAGGTATTTCTGGTCCAGAACTTGTTCATACTATGGAACAGCAGGCTGAATCGTTTGGGATGAGGACACTTTTTGGTGAGGTAACCAGGGTTGATTTTGGGGGTGAGAGTACTACTAAGAAAGTTTTTGTAGATGATGATCCCGTGCCTTATCAATGTCTATCAATTATTATTGCAGCAGGTCATAAGCAGAGAAATCTCGGTGTACCAGGTGAACGTAAATTTACTGGTAAAGGTGTTTCCTATTGCGCAACCTGTGATGGAGCTTTTTTTACAGACCTTCCCGTCGCAGTAGTAGGTGGAGGGGATGTTGCCCTTGAAGATGGTATTTTTTTAACAAGGTTTGCAAAAAAGGTTTATATTATCCATAGAAGGGATAGGCTGCGCGCAACAAAGATACTCCAGGAAAGGGCTTTTAGCAATAACAAGATAGAAGTTGTCTTCGACTCAGTTGTGGATGAAATCTTTGGTCAGACTATGGTTGATGGGTTGAAGGTGAAAAATCTCAAGACAGGGGAGAAAAAAGATCTTGAAGTGAATGGGGTCTTTGTATTTATCGGATGGACCTCAAGCCTCTCTTTTCTTGATAACATGGTAAAAAGAAGTGACGATGGCTATATTCTCGTAGATAACGAGATGAAGACATCCAGGGAGGGTGTCTTTGCCTGTGGTGATTGCTGTAAAAAGAATTTAAAACAGATTGTAACTGCCTGTGGGGATGGTGCTACTGCTGCCTTTTCTGCCCAGCGATATGTAGAAAGGGTAAAAGGAGAAGAATATATCTGAAAAAGAAAAGGGTAGAAAAGCAAGATACATTCTTAAAGAGGGGGTTTTAAGTGGTGGAGCTGAGGGGGATCGAACCCCTGACCTCATGACTGCCAGTCATGTGCTCTCCCATCTGAGCTACAGCCCCATTTAAGCGAAGGAAATTAACAGATAATATTTTTTCTGTCAATATTTAATTGTCCAGGCAAAGACAATGTTTAATGAAGTAAAGCATTCATGCTTCCACTCCTAAAACCAGAAAGATCAATGGTAGTATATTTAACACCGAGTTCTTTAAGCTTTTCTACCACCTTATCCCTGATAGGTAATTCTGCCAATCGTACGATCTCTTGTGTTGAGACCTCGATCCTGGCAATAGGCGGATGATACCGGAGTCTTACTTCTTTAAAACCAAGCTGATGTAAAAATTCTTCCCCTTTTTCTATAATAGAGAGGTTGTTTCTATTTATATAGGTGCCATAGGCTATCCGTGAGGCCAGACAGGCAGAAGATGGCGTATTCCATATTTCTATTTTTCTTTCTCGTGCCTCTTGTCTTATCTCTTCTTTACCTAAACCGGCCTCAAGTAAGGGTGATTTTATCCCTGATTTTTGTCCTACCTTCAGACCTGGTCGGTAATCTTTTATGTCGTCGATATTGCTACCATCAGCTATATAGCGAATACCTTGTCTTTTAGCCTCTTTTTTTAACTCTTCAATCATTTTCGTTTTACAGACATAACACCTCATTTTATCGTTTTTACAAAAATCACTGTGAGAAAGTATATCAAATTTGATTGTTATATGATCTATCTTTAATCTCTTGGCGAGATTTTTTGCCCTCATAAGATCGTTCCTTAAAAAGATTGGAGAGGTAAAAGTGACAGCCTTTACCCTTTCTTTGAGAGTTTCGGAGGCTATTTGAAGCAGAAGGGCGCTATCGACACCGCCTGAAAGAGCTATTAAAACAGATTCCATAGAATTGAAAAGATTTTTTAATTTCTTAGTTTTCGTCACCGACATATAAAGCCCTTTTTCTATCAGATAAGATTGGCATGATTATAGAAGCTTTTACTCTGCTTTTCTAAGCTCTCTATGGTGGGCAAGTCGAAAAGCGAAAAAGTTATATATCCTTGAGAAGGTGCTGAGGTTGACCAAGAAAGAATTGCCCTTTTTGAATCCATTCTTTGAGGATTCCAGCAATTTCTTGAGCCCTCACATAAGAGGAAAGTGGCACAGTCTGGATAGTCTGGCCATTCAATGTCATTGTCCCGCTTTTTAATTCTGCATAACTTACCACACCTAGGCTTTTGGCATTTCCTTTGGGATAGTCTTTTCCATAATCAATAATCTGCGTGAAAATATCTTCATCAGAGACACCGGCATACCTGGCTATATCCTCATTTAGAATTGGGATTGGAACACCTATACCTACAGCCAAGGAACATCCATAGCCAAGCATGCTTACTCCTACTAGCCAGCGTGGATTCATCTCTTTTAAATCACCCATCACCATCAGTGTTGCACCTGGTTCTAAAGGGACTCCATTTTTACCTCTTGCAACCGATAGAGTGTGCTGCGTGCCGGCCCAGGTTATGTATCCTTGAGCACCCCCAAGGAAAATTCTGGTTCCCAGACCAATTGTCAGACAGTAAGGATCATTAAAGAGTGGGCTAAGCTGGCCTGATGTTGCATAGTTAGCATTGCCAGCTTTGGGTCTTAAGACACCCATATAGGTATAGATCATTTTATCTTGTAGGTTTATAGCACAATTGTAGTTTTGGTAAGCATTTCTGGGATTAAGCAAGACAGCATAAGGCAGATCTGATAGTTTTATTTGCTTTTTTATTTCTCGTTTCGGGTAACAATCTGTTGTATATGCCTTGGCAACCAGCCGAACTTTTTTACCAGAGACAAGGTCATGTATGACATGACCACCACCATACTTGAATTGACCTGGGTGGACCTTATTTAATGGATCATCTATCGATGGTTGGGTAGCGCCTATATATATATCTACGGCGGCAAGGCCGGCATATGCAGGAACATCGTTAAGGATGACCTGAAATGCCTTTATAGGTGGTTTACTATGGCCAAAATTAATAAACGCACCCGATGAACACATCGGCGAAAAGGTTCCAGTTGTTACGACATCAATATCTTTGGCGGCTTTTTCTGGGCCATTTTCCTTTACTATGCCTACCATCTCTTCGGCGGTAACTACTACCACCTTGCCTTCTTTTATCTTCCTATTTATTTCATCAATTGTCTTTTTGGTCTTGTGTTTAGCCATAATAGGTGATTGTTTAAAACTTTATGGATTTAATTTTGCTTGCTCTTTAGGACATGGGTGTCTTTTTGGCTTATACCCCTGGCCCAGGCCCGCCTGTCCCGATACAATCGGGGCGGGCATGCCTGGTTAGCAATGCAGTAGCATTTAAAATGAGTCTGAGAAATGATAAAGCGATCATTTAATATACCACAAAGTTCGCGCCAGGGCGTGCCTTAAATATAATGTAAGTTTAGTTGTCATTTCAAAATGGTTTATATAAAAGATTTCGGCAACTATATGCAAATCCTTTTCTTTTTACAAGAAAATAAAATTGCCAGCGATTAAAGGAGAAAGGGATTCTTGACTTTATTGTTTGTTTGGATAACAATAAGCCATTATTTATGGAGCTTATTATATGATTGCTAAGAAGGCAGAAATAAAGATTTCTTGCCAAGTAAAGATAGGAAGTTTGAAGATTGGAGGAAATGGTCCTCTATTTCTGATCTCCGGTCCATGTGTGATAGAAAATGAAGAGACAACCTTTAAGGTTGCTCATTTTTTAAAAAGAATAGCTCAAAGAGTTAAAATTCCAGTAATCTTCAAGAGCTCTTATGATAAGGCCAATCGAACATCGATCGATTCTTTTAGGGGCCCAGGTTTGAATAAAGGATTGGAGATCCTTAAAGAGGTAAAGAATGCCACAGGTTTGCCAATTCTATCAGATATACATCAAGTGAGTGAAATCGGGAAAGCAGCAGAGATTTTGGATATTATTCAGATTCCCGCATTTCTATCTCGCCAGACAGATTTAATTGTCGAGGTAGCTCGAACTCATTTACCGATAAATATAAAAAAAGGACAATTCTTGTCTCCTTGGGATATGGAGCAGGTTGTTTTAAAGGCCGTTGCAGAAGGTAATAACAGCATTTTATTGACAGAAAGAGGGACATCCTTTGGTTACAATAGCCTTGTTGTGGATATGAGATCCATTTTTGTTATGAAGAATTTTGGATATCCGGTTATATTTGATGCTACTCACGGTGTACAGTTGCCCGGGGGTCGGGGTAAGTCATCTGGGGGACAGAGAGAATTTGTATATCCCCTTGCTAAGGCTGCTATAGCTGCTGGTGCCGATGGAATTTTTTTAGAGATACATCCAGATCCTGATTCAGCCCTCTCTGATGGCCCAAATTCTCTTCCATTTGAGCATGTTGAATCCCTTCTTATAATGTTAAAGGAAATACACCGGATGGTGAGGGAAAGAGGAACTAATGTTTAATCCGCCGAAAACCCGCCCGATTGTATCGGGTGAGCGAGTCTGGGCCAGGGTTAACATTATGGAGGTGCAGCACACTATTCGCTTAAAGTAAATAATGATGTTAAATAAAGCAATCAGCTCTTTTTTCTATTTAAGATTTAGGCATTTTAGGCACTTACCGTGGTAACATTTATAAAGAAGGTTCCTGTAGTAACATGGCCCATAGTAGGGATTTTTTTTCTTTTAGTTATAGTTGCTTTTTTTATCTTTAAGGTACAGCACTTAGGTATGGTTTCCTCAAAAACACCTAATTTGATACCTGGAGAATCTCTAAAAATCTCAGACATCAAGTATAGCCAGGATTATAAAGATGGCGGAGGAAAATGGGAGCTTAGGGCCAAAGAGGGCCATTTTTTTGATAATGATCAATTTATGGCTTTAAAGGATGTTTTATTAACATTAGACTCTTTTAACAAAACCTCTTATACTATAAAAGGAAATGAAGGTAATTATTTTAGGAAGAGTGGGAAAATTATTCTAAAAGGGGATGTGTTGGGTAGATCTGCCACCGGCTATCATATAGAAACAAGCGTTTTAACCTACAGACAAGAAGATAATAAAGTTGAAACAGATGAGCCTATTAAAATAATTGGTCCTTTCTTTAGGGTCAAAGGAGAGGGTCTTTATATTGACCTTAATAAGAAGAAATTTATGGTTAAAAAAAATGTTTGCACAACCTTTAATGGTGAGGGTTTTATTAGATGAGGATAATGCTTTCCATTTTTTCTTTTAACATAATCATTTCATTTGTTTTTCTCCTGTTTCCTCAGATAATCGCCTTTTCTCAGGAAAGCAAGGAATCCAGCCAGCTTTCCACAAAAAATCCTATTATTATTCAATCAAACAGCCTTGAATTTGATCAGGGAAAAAAATTAGTTGTATTTGAGGGCAAGGTGCAGGCCAAAACCGAGGGTATGGTGATAGATTGCCAAAAGATGCTCGTATACTATCTGGGTAGCCCGACAGGGAAAGAAATCAATGCAGAATTCAACAGGATAGATAAGATTATTGCGATAGGGGATGTTATTATTAATCGCTTTGATGGCGGTATGGCTCGTGCAGGGAAGGCAGTTTTTTATCAGAATGAGCAGAAGGTGGTGCTCACAGAAGATCCATTTGTTCAACAAGGGCCAGATTATGTTGAAGGGCAACGGATTATTATATTTTTAAATGAAAGCCGAAGTATTGTTGAAGGTAACAAAAAGAAAAGGGTCAAGGCTACTATTTTCCCTAAGGAGGAAAAAGGGAAGAAATGAAAGAAGAGAACAGCAGAGGCTCTTTAAAGGTAAAGGATCTTGTTAAATCCTATGGGAAGAGGGTAGTTGTAAAGAGGGTTGATTTAGTAGTTAACAGGGGACAGGTTATTGGACTTCTTGGACCAAATGGTGCTGGTAAAACCACTACGTTTTATATGATAGTTGGCTTGATTAGGGCTAAGGAAGGCCATATTTTTTTGGATGGAGAAGATATAACACATGAACCAATGTATATGCGTGCTCGGCAAGGGATTAATTATCTTTCGCAGGAACCCTCAGTGTTTAGAAAACTCACCGTGGAGGAAAACCTTTTAGCTATTATGGAGGTTATAGATATGCCAGTCCAGGAAAGGCAGTCATCTCTCCAGTCTCTTTTATCCGAGCTGAATATAGGTCATTTGGCCAAACAAAAAGCCTATTCTCTTTCTGGCGGTGAGAGGAGAAGGTTGGAAATCACAAGGGCCATGATTACTCATCCCAAATTTATTTTGCTTGATGAGCCATTTGCAGGCATTGATCCTATGGCTATTAATGATATTAAACACATTGTGAAAGGGCTTAAGGAAAAAAATTTAGGTATATTAATATCAGATCATAATGTAAGAGAAACATTGGATGTCTGTGATCTTGCCTACATTATAAATAATGGAGAGATTATCGAGTCCGGTGTGCCTGAAAAGATCGCTACGAGTGAGGTAGTGAGGTCTGTTTATTTAGGAGAAGGTTTTAATTTGTAGATTTTACTTCGGATTATTATGGTACTTGAGCTTAAACAATCAGTTAAGATGAGCCAGCGGCTTATAATGACTCCACAGTTGCAGCAGGCCATTAAGTTTTTGCAACTTTCCAGACTTGAGCTCTGCCAGACAATAAATCAGGAAGTGGAGATCAATCCATTATTGGAGGAGGTCTCTGGCGACGATGCCGAAGAAAAATCACAGGAAGAGGAAAAGAAAAAGGAATCTATTAAAAATGATGATCCCCTCAAAGAGGTAACCATTAAGGAGACATTAAGAGAAGATGTTGATTGGGAGGCTTACATATCAGAATATAATACGGCATGGGTAAGCTCACCACAGGAAAGCACAGAAGATAGGCCATCCTTTGAAAATTTGATTTCCCCTAAAACAACTCTTTACTCCCATCTTATGTGGCAATTGCAGGTTGGCGATTTTGATGAAGTGCAAAGAGGGATTGGGAGATACATTATTGGTAATATAGACTCCAATGGATACCTAAAGGTCTCAATTGATAATATTATTAAGTTCACTTATAGATCAAGAAAAGAGATATTAAAGGTATTGGATATTATCCACGAGTTTGACCCGGTTGGTGTAGGGGCAAGAGACAACAGGGAGTGTCTCTTGATCCAGCTCCGCTTTCAGGGCCTGGGTGGGAGTATTGCCGAAAGAATCTTGACTGATCATATGAAGCAACTGGAGAAAAAAAGATACAATCAGATTGCTAAAATCCTCGGTGTTTCCTTAGAAGAAGTTTTAAATGCTGTTTCTTATATAGCTTCTTTAGAGCCTAAACCAGGTCGTTTCTATAACGATGAGGAGACTGTATATATAATCCCTGATGTTTATGTCTATAAAATGGGGGATGAGTTTCTTATTGTCTTAAATGAGGATGGTCTTCCAAAATTAAGAATCAGTTCTTTTTATAAAGATATCCTTAGAAAGAAAGATGATAAATCAAGCGATACGAGAGAATACATTCGGGATAAACTTAAGAGTGCTTCTTGGCTCATCAAGAGCATCCATCAAAGGCAGAGAACGATCTATAAAGTGTCAGAGAGCATTCTTAAATTCCAGAAGGATTTCTTTGAATATGGTCCTTCGAATTTAAAGCCAATGATCTTGAGAGATGTGGCAGAAGATATACAAATGCATGAATCCACTGTAAGCAGGGTCATGAATAACAAATATATGTACACCCCATTTGGTATTTTCGTGCTAAAATATTTCTTGAATAGCACTATTCAATCAGTTGATGGAGCGGACAAGATAGGCTCTTTGAGTGTTAAGGAGAAGCTTAAGAAGATAATAAGAGAGGAAGATAAGTCCAAACCCTTTAGCGATCAAGAAATAGTAAATATTTTAGGACGATCGAATATAAATATAGCACGGAGGACTGTGGCTAAGTATAGAGAGATGCTTAAAATTCTTCCATCGAATCAAAGAAAGAATACTTACAGGTAGTCTCGCTGAATTATTATTTTACCTTTTCAATAGCAAGGCTTAGGGTCAAACTGATAAGGTATAGTGTAATTAAAAAATCCTAAATTCAAATACTAGCCTGCAGCCCGCCTGTCCCGATATAATCGGGGGCAGGGATAGTGGGCAGGTCGAAATCCCTGGCCCGGATTTGATTCATATGGCCATAGTTACAAATATTTATCCTGAGATATTTAAGATATAACGCCTTGTATCACCTGTGTCGTACCTCCCGATCCTGTACCAGTCGTGGGGAGGGAAGGGCAGGCGCGGCACAAATGTTACAATTTTGGTTTAGATAGACATTTAGTCAAGATCGATGTTTGACTTTGCATAATTTTTTTGTTACTTATCCATCTTCTTTGGGGAGGGCAGAATGGAGATATCTTTTACATTTAGACATATGGAACCATCGACAGAATTGAGGTCATATGTTGAAGAAAAGGTGTATAAAGTAAAGAAGTTCTTTGATTCACCTGTTGAGGCCCATATTGTTCTTAAGATAGAAAAATTTCGACACATTGCTGACATGACTCTATCTATTGATGGAAACAAAATTAAGGCGGTAGATGAGAGCGGTGATATGTATACCTCTATTGATCAGGCAATGGATAAGATAGAGGAACAGCTTAGAAGATTAATGTCTCGAAAAAAGGAATATAGATTAGAGAATATTAAAGGTAGTGATTTGTTGATTAATGGTGTAGAAACTCAAGAAGGTCAAGTTGAATCAGGGCCAACGATAATAAAGGCAGAGAGGGTAGATATCAAACCCATGGATATCAATGAGGCAGCTATGCAAATGGATATGTCAAAAAGAAATTTTTTTGTATTTAGCAATTCTAAATCGAAAAGCATTAACATTATTTACAAACGAAATGATGGAAATTTAGGCCTTATTGAAACTTCTACTAAATAGGTATTGTCAAGGAAAGTGGCATGAAACTTTCAGAAATATTTAAACCGCAGCTTATTATTTCTAATTTGAAGGCTCACGATAAAAAGGGAGTTCTGGAAGAGCTTTCACAGGTCATAACTGAACAGAATCCATCTCTTAACAAGAGGTCTCTTCTCCAGGTTCTTTTAGAAAGAGAAAGGCTGGGAAGTACTGGAATAGGTGACGGCATTGCTTTGCCGCATGGAAAATTAGCGGAACTGAGTAATCTTTTGATCTCTTTTGGAAGAAGTATGAATGGATTGGACTTTGATTCCATAGATGAACAACCAGTATATCTCTTCTTTCTTTTACTTGCGCCTGAGAATTCAGCTGGTATGCACCTGACGGCCCTTGCCAAGATATCAAGGATGTTAAAAGATGCTAATTTTAGACAGCGATTGATGGGTGCAAAATCCAGAAAAGAGATTTATAAGGTTATAATGGATATGGATGAGGAACTTCAATTTTTGTAATGATCGGTTTACTTATAATAACCCACTCTCGGTTGGCGAAAGAACTCCTTGAGGCAGCCGGGTTTATCATAGGCTCTGTTGAGGCAGCAGAGTGTATTTCCATTGAGACATCAAAAGACAGCAAGAAATTAAGAAGTATAATCAAGAATAAATTAAAATCTCTGGATCAAGGGAAAGGTGTTCTGATTTTGGTAGACATGTTTGGTGGGACACCATCAAATTTAGCCCTGTCTTTTCTTCAAAAAGACTCAGCAGAAGTAGTAACAGGTGTAAATTTACCTATGGTATTAGCTATTGCCCAAAATAGGAAAGGGAAGAGTCTTGCACAGGTAGCAGATATAGCAAAGAGCGCAGGAAAAAGAAGCATTTCTCTGGCAAGTGAGTTGCTTAAACCAAAAGAAACTTGAAACTAGATAAACATAATGCACACAATCGGCAATTAATGGGAGGTATCAAGGTTCAAGCTTGAAGTATCAAGCATACAAGAACAAGGAGGTAGTCATGACGGCAAAGGTAGGGATTAATGGTTTTGGGCGTATAGGCAGAATGGTACTGAGGGCAGCATACACAAGGAGTGACATTGAATTTTTAGCACTCAATGACCTTACAGATCCCAATACACTTGCCCATCTTCTCAAATATGATTCAGTGCATGGGATACTCAAGACTGATATTGAAGTTGAGGAGAATGCCATTGTCGTTAATGGGAAAAGAATACAAATCATCTCGGAAAAAGATCCTGGTAAGCTTCCTTGGAAGGATCTCGGCGTGGATATTGTCTTTGAGTCTACTGGGCTTTTCAGAGATAGATCGCAGGCATCCAAACATTTGGATGCTGGGGCAAAAAAGGTAATCATTTCAGCTCCATCCCCAGATCCTGATATTACTCTGGTAATCGGAGTAAATCATGAACAGTACGATCCAGAAGATCACTCTATCATCTCAAATGCATCGTGTACCACGAATAGCCTGGCCCCAATCTGTAAAGTGTTATTAGACAAGTTTGGTATTAAGAAAGGCCTTATGACAACTATCCATTCTTACACTACAGATCAGAGGCTTCTTGATTTTCCCCACAATGATCTTAGGAGGGCTCGGGCAGCAGCCGTTTCTATGATTCCTACAACCACAGGAGCGGCAAAGGCAGTTTCCCTGGTTCTTCCTGAACTGGCTGGTAAGATGAATGGCATGGCACTAAGAGTTCCTACTCCCAATGTCTCTTTAACTGATCTCGTGGTTCAGCTTAACATACCTGCATCTGCTCAAGAGGTTAATAAGGCCTTTAAAGAGGCTTCTCAGGGCAGCATGGAGGGTATCATTGAATATTGTGATGAGCCCCTCGTTTCTATTGATTTCAATGGAATCACTGCCTCTACCGCTGTGGATGCCCTATCAACAATGTCTATTGGAGAAGATATGGTAAAAATACTTGCATGGTATGATAATGAGTTCGGATATGCAAACAGGCTGGTAGACCTTGCTGCATATATCGCTAAGAGTTTAGAGTAACACAACGATGAGAAACAGAAAACCTTTAATGGCAGCCAACTGGAAGATGAATCTTTCTCTTGATGAGGCCAGAGGTCTCCTTAATGGAATTAAGAGCGCTACAATAGATTTTAATAGGGTTGATATACTTGTTGCACCTCCTTTTACTACCCTGCAATTAGCACAAACAATTCTGACGAAGACAGATATTCTTATTGCAGGGCAGAATATGCATTGGGAGTCAAAAGGGGCTTTTACAGGTGAGATTTCTCCCCTGATGCTTAAGGAAGCAGGCTGTAACCATGTAATCTTAGGGCATTCAGAGAGGCGGACACTCTTTTTTGAAACCAGCGAGACTGTGAATCAAAAGGTAGATGCCGCCATTGAGGCAGGATTGATACCCATTGTATGCATTGGTGAGACATTAAAACAGAGAGAGGATAAAAAAACATTTGATATAATTACAACTCAGTTAAATGAATCACTCATGGCCAGTTGTAAAAGAAGAGATTTACCACAAAGTGTAATTATTGCCTATGAACCTGTTTGGGCCATAGGAACAGGAAAGACAGCCACCCCGGAGATGGCGCAGGAGGTACATCTTTTTATTCGAAGGTGGCTTATAGAAAATTTTGGCAACAATACAGGGGAAACTATTAGAATTCTTTATGGCGGAAGTGTAAAGCCTGATAATATTAAAGCTCTCATCTCCCAGCCAGATATTGATGGCGCATTGATCGGGGGGGCAAGTTTAAAGGTCGATTCCTTTCTTTCTATCATCCAATTTTACAAGAGTTAATCCTTGCTTTTCCTTGAAAACGTTTTATCAATAATCGCGTAGCAATAAGACTTTTCCGGACCGATAGCAAAAATTCGCATGTAGTCATCAGATTTGTAGAATGTAGCAGGCACCCTCAATTCAACCCGCCAGGCAGCATTAGAAAGCTTTTTTAACGCTAAAGTGGCTGGCCTGCGATTGACCTTCTCAAATCGTTCACGCCTTTTTTCTTTCAGAAGATTTGGTACAATATGCTCAGTTTTTTGTTGGAGGGTTACCATTTCTACCCATAATGCCTTTGCCCCGAGTGGTGTTTTGCCTGATATAATAATATGATCTTTTTTACCTGCCATAATGGAAACTTCCATGGGTTTTGGCTGCTTCAACTTACATGCCGGATCGCCGAGAAGGCTATATTGTAATTGTTCTCTTTGAACAAGCGAAGGCACATGAAGATACTGCCGCTCCCTTTCAGGAACAGCGCCGACAAGTTGCTGTGCAAATTTATCTTTACGCATCATATCAATTACTGATAGTTTTCCTTCCCGGTAAAGTTTGTGCTGAATGGCTAAAAAGAGATTACCTATTGTAGTATGTGTTTTCTCAATTTGGGCTGCCAGTGCCCTGGTGAAAAAGTAGTTTGTGAGGGGATTTGTAGCACCAGAGGCTGAAATAACGGCAATTGGACCACCTGGATGTGTGATAAACGCTTCTGCCAGAGAAGGACCCTTCGCCTTTGGTATATTAAACTTTCCTGAATCGCACCCTACCATAATGAGCGGTCCAATAGGGGTATTTGATTTAAGTTGAAAGACATCTTCAACTGATAGAAATATATCCTTTTTATTATGGATTATTGGCGTGACACTTCGAAATGAACCATGTGAGATAATGAGGGATATAAATGCCGGATCACTTATTTCATTTAAAAATATCGTGGGCTGCTCAGGGGGATAGGCGCTGAATACAGAATCAGGATTGCCGCTAATAATGAAGGTATCCAACCACCTTGGTAACATTTCTGTCGTAAAATAGGTGGTCAAGCCGTGTATTTCGGTATTATACAATTTCGCTCCACTCCAGATAACTGTTCGAAACCATGAGGGTTTGAGAGATTGAGTCTTGTAGTTGAGTATTTTAGCGATATGGGTTTTAAGTTCAGGGCTATCCTGCACGGGTAAGCGCCCCACTGGAATTTCGGGTGAACCATCTTCATCGAAATCCCCATATAATGAATCAGCCAAAATTGAAACAGTTTGTTTTCCTCGCTCAAAAGGTACTGTGAAGGCCGGAATATGCCACACTGGGGGAACCTCATTTTCCGCAGCGCAATCCCCTATGAGCAAGATGTATTTACATAAGCTGTTTGAAACCCTTGTTTGTGCTTTGATCCATTTTTTAATGTCTGTTGGTGTGGGAGCGTTATTCCAGGTGCCGATAATAACATTGAATCCCTCTTTCTCGCGTTCGGCTTTCCAGGAGGCAAGGTTATCGGCAAATATATTGCGGGTTATAACAAGATAAAGACCGGAGTCACTTCGCGCAACGGTGCGTTGAGTTTCTGGTTGTGGTCTGAATACGAAGAAAGAGACGGCAGTCAGTAAGATAAGAATCAGTGAGACGATATAGCCCCATTTTTTCTTTATTAAACTTAGAAATATGCTCAGAGAGGCAACGAATATAATTATGCTTATCGCTTGATATATTCGTAGTCCTGAAATCAATTCCGGTCCGGGCGGCGTGCCTCTAAAAAATTCTTGGATGAAACGATGGGTGGAAAAGATTATCCCATACCATAACATCAGATATTTTCGTAAATCTGGTTTTTTATTAAAGACCCATTGCAATATGGCAAATGCAGTAAGTTCACCTGTCATGCTGTATATCTGGGTCGGATGAACTAAGGCACCAAGCTCTTTGGAGTAAATTGCCCATGGTACCGTTGTTGGCGCCCCATAACAACAACTATGGCACAGGCAACCTATCCTACCAATAGCATGAGCAAGGGCGAGGCCAGGAGCAAAGCATCCTGCACACGACCAGAATGGTTTTTTGGCGATTTTTACGACTATGAAGCCCGCTACCATCCCTGCTGGGATACCACCCTGCCATGATAGTCCACCCTGCCAGAACGCAAGCGCTTGTGGCAAATCATATATAAATAGCCGGGGATTATTAATCAATACATTTAAAATTCTTGTTCCTAACAGCCCTCCATATACTGCTGCAGTAATGATCATAACCGCAACAGGAAAGATAACGCCGTTCTTTGCAAGATTGCGCACTATCAGTATGGAGGCAACAAAGAACCCTATAAAGCCCCAAGTCCAATAACTCATCATAAAATCTAAGATAAATTCTGCCATTCTATCATCAGATTAATGGCAATATGTATGGTACATGCCCATCCTATGCCGCCGGTAAGGCGGGTAATAATTCCAAATAATAGCCCCAGCCCCATAACCGCCACAAGAAAACCGATATAACCCCAGAATGATGCCCCTAAATGCAGATGAAAGGCAGTATAAAGACAACTCTGGATTATTATTCCAAAAGGGGTTCCAAATCGGGCAATTGCAACGGGCTGGATTATACCCCTGTATGACACTTCTTCTGTTGCTCCAGTAAGAATTGCTTTTATGAACGCAATAAGCATAAACCACAATAGCTTCCCTGAAGCAGGGAGTTCTGTTGAAATTACAGAATATATTGTACAAATCCAGGTTCCTGCTGCGGTAGCAAGGAGTACAACCTGCCCTGTATACCCCAAAATGTCCTTACGCCAGTTGCCAAATGAAAGGAGATCAAATGATATTCTTTTACCGGCTACCCAAAGAAGGCATGCTAATACCGTAACTACAAACACTAAATGTGAAACAAGCAAAAAAAGATATGCCTGCAAATTATCTGCATGGGCTAAGGGCCATTGTACAAGACCAAGGTATCTAAGAAAAACAAAAAGCCAGAATCCTATTGCAAAAGCACTTACAATCTCCCAGACATCACGCGATTGTTCATTGATTTTTCTTTCTTGAAGGTAAAACCAAATCCAGATGCTTGCAACCAAGGCTAAGGCTATGGCCATTCGCCAGGGAATATCTGGAACATATGTTAGCAAATGAATAAATATACCAAAGAATACTACGAGTGCTATTGCCTCAATGATGTTTAATAGGATCATGGTATGTATAGAGATCAAAGTTGTAGTTAAATGAGCTAACTCCCATATCATAGAAAGCCAGGACAAGAGAATAACTGTGTCCTGAGTTGTGGTTTGATTCTAAGCTATTTTTGATTCAGGCCTTTAATCCCTTGGGATTTGCGTTTGCGCCAGAACCACACGGCAATTGAGAATAAAGCGAGGAAAAGGGGTGTCAATGCTCTGGCAAATGAACTCACTTGAGAGATACCTGTATTGTCTCTTTGCATTGGCGTGCTGCCGCATAAGGTCTTAGCAGCCACAACATTGATCCTCAAAGTGGCCTGATCCGTACCGCCTCTGCCATCAGACACCCCAACTGTCCACTGGTTCAAGCCAACGTCACCAGAACCGGGCGTGCCGGACAAGGCGCCGCCAGGAGCAATGTTCAGCCAGCCAGGTCCGGCCACCTTTGAGTAGGTTAGAGGGTCACCGTCTGCATCTGTGGCTGAACCAGCAAGTGTCTGGCCTGTGTATGAAGCGTTCTCGGTTGCATCAGGTTTGGTAATAGGGTCTGTGGTGAACACAGGAGGCACATTGGCTGGCGGTGTATAACCAGATAATGTAATTTTCCACCTAGCCTCAAGTGGAGTATCTTCGTTTATGATTCCGGTGGATTCGAGTGTTGTGCCTAATATCAGGATATGAAACGTATCACCATTGGAAAGTGTATACGTTTTATTAGTTGGATCTGGCAGATTATTGAGTTTGGCATATCTTACACCTGCTTCAGCAAGATATTGCGCCTTATTAAAATTATTAGCATTAAGCTCACTGAAGGTAGATGTTATTGTCATTGATAAGATACCAGCGCTCAATGCTGAAATCATCGTTATGGTTATAATCAAAATTATCAGTATTGCGCCTTTTTGATTTAAATTATACATAATTTACTCAATCAATTTATACAGAAAGACACGATTGACAAATTCTGAGGGAATATCATCCGCCCCTTTTAATTCCAGTGTAATCTCAATTAAGGCTGTAGAAGGTAAATATGTTGTTGAAGGCGAGGAGTCATTATATGAATCATAGTATGCCAGATTAAATGAGTTTACACTGTCAGTTAAGGTATCTGTAGCGATTAAAAGTGGATTATTTACACCTGTCCAGGAAATAGTATGCGTTACTCCAGGATCACGCGTGAATGTTATTGATGCCGCTGTTCCAGAAGAGACGGACGTGATAGTGCTGAATTCTTTTACAAGCCTGGATATGGTTATTTGGCCTTTCTGTGCTGTTGCTGTGGTTTTCTTTGAAAATACAAATCCTTTGGAAATTTGAACCAGACCCATTCCTGCTACGGCGCCAATAATACTAACCAGAACCAAAGATACGATAACTTCAATAAGGGTGAATCCACGATTGTTGAAATTTTTATTTTTCTTCATAATCTTCTTTAATCCTCACTCGTAAACAGAGCTGTCAATGTTTCGCCAAGATCGTTTTGAATTGTCACTTTGAGGATATCTTCGGGATCGCCACTTACAATATCTTCTTCTTGGTTGCTGGATGGGTTAAATTTGATATACTTATTTTCTACGACAGTATAGGTTCCGTAGTTTAATGCATCGATGTTATCCTTTAAAACGGCAAGTTTGCCATTTTCAGTCCATGTTACACTACCATCAACGACAGTTCCAGCTTTTGTAGTTGGCCATGTAGGTTCAGATGCACCGCTTGTTCCGGCAGATGTGCATCGATAACGATGCCCGTTTTTAGTGGTTGGAACAACAAAGGCACCTATGGAATAGGTAGTAAACTGAGCCCATTGTGGGGGAGTGTCCTCAGTCCATCTTACGCCTGCATCGTTAACTGTGCCTCCAGGAGTAGTCGGCCATGTGGGTTCAGTGTTTTTGCTCTTTCCGGCTTTTGTGCATCTATAAAAATGCCCGTTTTTAGTGGTTGGAACAACAATGTCGTCTATGGAATAATCCGTCGATGCCTGCCATATTGTATGATTGTTGTAGTCGGCTGTGATGTTTTCCATAGCCTTATGAAGCTCAAAGGCTGAGTTTAACCTGACAATTGGGGTGCTGCTCCCCATGAAGGCGGAACCAAAATAGGAGTACACCAGTGATCCAAGAATTGAGGCAATAATGAGTGTTATGATGATTTCCAGCAGGGTAAAACCCGGTTGGCTATTTCTTAATAATGATTTCATTTACTCAATGAACCCAGTGTTTTTTGTTATTCTAATAGTTTCGGAATTACTGGCCTGGTCAGAAAGTGTGATGTTCAGAGTGGTGGTACCAGGGCTGCCCCATTCATCGAAAGTGACTGGACCTAATCCTGAAGTGATGGAAATGCCTGAGGGTAGAGTATGGGTAGGGGAATCCTCATTGGGGAGATTTATTGGACTCGTTTCAGTACCATCAGATTTATTTATCTTTGATAAGGTGTAATAATCAGGGGAGCCAGATGAAAGGGTGATTCTCCAGGAATAGATATCATTGGCCAGTGCTAAACAGTGGGCATAGCGCAGATGAGCCTTGATTATCTCGATTTCACTGCTCAGCTCTGCCTTAATATTTGTGCCTCGGCTTACAACGAATGCCGTGATGATTCCCAAAATAATCAATACTGCGATCACTTCGAGCATGGTGAAACCACGATTTTTTTTGAAGGCACTATTCATATTCGGCAGGCTATGTACTCTTAAAAATGCTCTCCCTCTTTAAATAGAGGGTATGCATGTCCTTTTATCCATCAGATTATCACTTTGAGTGTTCTTTGACAAAATTATCCAACTTTTTAGAATATTGACCTTTTAAGCCATAGAACATAAGTCTAGTCTCATAAATGAGATCCTTTAGCACCTCCTTAGAATCCACAACCTCACCTACTACCCGTATCTTATCATCTAAAAAAGGGAATTGCATGGTCATATCCAGGCGTGTTCCTTTCTCAAACTTACGATTAGTGGTTAGGAGCATTCCTCCCTGGCTCACATTTTTAGTTTGAGTAAGGTCGTAGTTAGCATCCTCTGTTTGCAGATGATAACTTATGACAAAATTTGCATCGCCTCTTCGGGCTTTTCTTCTATCCCGACCACCATATTTTTGCATGATACCCCCTTTAAGGCTCTATGCGATTACGTGCCTCGAATGTGCTCTGTTACACTGTTACATCGCCACGGCACCCAATTACTTTTTAAT